>Ga0265295_1003113_pt1 | contig 24766 bp, 21 predicted proteins | sample Munlansysbiofilm_FD_192503 | JGI IMG/M metagenome (GOLD analysis project Ga0265295, IMG submission 192503) | Leachate microbial communities from a municipal landfill in Southern Ontario, Canada - Methane capture system biofilm | ecosystem: Engineered > Solid waste > Landfill > Unclassified ... | reverse complement strand
ATCATCGCAATCGAGACCAGGACAATGATCAGCTGTGCAATGATGGTGCAGACCTTTTTTGCACGAGCTGGCATGGCATTCACAAAATTTGTCACTGCGATATGCTCCTGTTCCCTGAGCCCAAGCGCAGCCCCAAAAAAAGTTGTTGCCACGAACACCATCGTGAGCAACTCCTCAGACCAGACGAATGCTATGGAGAATACATAGCGCAGGATCACCGAAATGATGACCCCTCCAGCCAGGAGGCCTACAAGAAAGATGCCAAAGAGTGAAAGGAATCTATCGATTCCCAGAATTACTTTTTTCATACAGACCACACTTACCTATTTTGAACAGAGAGAGCCCGCCTTCCAGGAAGGCGGGCACATCAGCTTACTTTGCGCTTACAATCTTGCGCATCTCATCCAGATCGGCCTGGGTGAAAATGCCTTTCTTCACAAAGAAATCATATACGGGTTCACAAGCTTTCACGAACTGTGCAACTTCAGCCTGGTTGGGCTTGTACACCTGCACGCCACCGTCGGCGATCATCTTGTAGTAGTAATCATTCAATTCGCGGCGGAGCCTGTTCTGCTCGTCGGTATAGACCCAAGCACCAGCCTGCAGGATTTCCTGCAGATCGGCAGGAAGCTTGTTCCACATGTCAAGTCCGATGTCGATCGGCTCGGGATGGAACTGGTAATCGATCATGGTCATATACTTCTGGACTTCGAAGAACTTCATGTCGCCGATGTTGGCCAAGGGGTTTTCCTGTCCGTCAGCAACGTTGGTCTTCAGTGCCATGTAGGTGTCGCCATACGGGATGGAGACTGCGCTTGCACCCATGGCTTCCATAGCCTTGATGATGGATTCAATCGGTGGGGTCCTGATCTTCAGGCCCTTCATGTCAGCAGGAGTCTTTACAGGGCGGACGTTGTTGGTAATCTGGCGTGAGCCACCATCACCGACTGCGAGCATCTTGATCCCGTACTGTTCTGCGCTTGCCATGATTCTCTTGCCCAGATCGCTGTGGGAGACCTTCATCAGGTCGGCCTGGGTCGGGAAGAAGAAGGGCATCAGGTAGATTTCAAGCATCGGAGTCTGGCTGGCGAAAACACCACCGGTGAACATTTCCAGGGTACCGAGCTTCATAGCCTCGATCATGTCGCCCTCATTACCAAGAGTACCAGCGGGGTAAATCTCAATCGTCAATCTCCCCTCTGACTCCTTCTCCACATAGTCCTTGAACACAAGCAAGGCCTTGTGTCTCGTCGACTCAGTGGTCGAGGCATGTCCGAGCTTCAGCGTAAAGCTCTCCTGCTTTGCTGCCTCCGCCTGTCCTGCTGCAAACACTGCTCCTACGGTAAGCAGTATGCAGAGCACCAAACATACAGTTCTTTTCATAGTTTCCTCCTCAGGATTTGTTCCACATTATGGAATAGCTTTTCGAATTGAAAGATTTTCATATGATTAAATATAAATATTTCCTTATTCTTGCCATTTTGTCCCATATCGTGGAATCTAGTTTCATTATAAGACACCATTCACTCTTGTCAAGCCTAAATAAATGGAATATATTGCAGAAGAGGAAGGAGGATGCCTCGTGCCATCAGAATTAAAAGTGCAATCCCTGGATCGTGCCTTTGACATCCTGGAATTGCTTGGCTTGGAACAGAACGGGTATTCGCTGGTTCAGATCTCCGAACGGCTCGGCCTGCCCAAGAGTACGGTCCACCGGTTGTTGGGAGTTCTCATCCAACGGGGTTTTGTCAGGAAAACACAGGAATCTAACCGCTATCGGCTGGGACCTGGGTTCATCGGATTGTGCAGCAACTATCTCAACAATCTTGAACTCAAGACCGAGAGCTCTCCTCATATGGACGAATTGAGTGTCACAACCGGAAACGTTGTCTTTCTGGCAATCCGTCAGGATGACAAGATGGTGTACGTCGACAGCAAGGAACAGATAAACAGCTTGCGCAAGTATGCCATCATTGGCCAGCGCAAACCGCTGTATTGTACTTCACTGGGCAAATCACTGCTCATCGGCTTGTCTGACGAAGAGATCAGGATATTGCTTGCGCATGAAACTTATGAGCGTAGAGGACCGAATACCCATACCAACATCGAAAGCCTTTTGCAGGATATCCGTGAGTGCAGGCGTCGTGGCTGGTCTCTCGACGACCAGGAAGCAGAACCGGCAATCAACTGTGTTGCAGCGCCCATCCGCGATTACCGTGGGCAGGTCATAGCAGCCGTTTCCACCTCTTGGGTCTTGGCCCAACACCCGGAAATGGTGCCGGAGCAGATGGCTGTCCTGGTCAAGAAGTGTGCACAAAACATCTCGTTCAATATGGGGTATACGGGTTCTTCCACGCGAATCTAAAACCCGTTGTGAGCGAACTTGATAAAGAAGACCGGATTGCTCCGGCCTTCTCTTTTTTCTATCGTAGTGTATGTCGTGCTTACGGCTGCTTGCCGATGTAGGCGAGGATGCCCCCGTCCACATACAGCACATGGCCGTTGACGAAGTCGCTCGCCCTGGAGGCAAGGAACAAGGCGGGACCCTCGAGGTCCTCGGTGTTCCCCCACCGCTCGGCAGGCGTCTTGGCCACGATGAACGAGTCGAACGGGTGGCGGCTCCCGTCCTCCCGCCTCTCGCGCAGCGGGGCCGTCTGCGGCGTCGCTATGTACCCGGGCCCGATCCCGTTGCACTGGATGTTGTACTTGCCGTACTCGCTGGCTATGTTGCGCGTCAGCATCTTCAGACCGCCCTTCGCCGCAGCGTACGCGCTCACCGTCTCCCGGCCCAGCTCGCTCATCATCGAGCAGATGTTGATGATCTTCCCGCTTCCCCTCTCCATCATCGACGGCAGCACCGCCTTGGACACGATGAACGGGGCGGTCAGGTCGATGTCGATCACCTTGCGCCACTCCGAGGCCTCCATCTCGTGCATCGGGATGCGCCGGATGATCCCCGCGTTGTTCACCAGGATGTCCACTGGGCCAAGGTCGGAGCCGATCTTCGCAACCGTCTCCTGCACAGCCTTCTCGTCGGTCACGTCGCACACGTAGCCCCTCGCCTCGATGCCCGCCTCGCGGTAGGAGGCAAGCCCCTTCTCCACCAGCTCGGCGTTGATGTCGTTGAACGCGATCCTCGCCCCCGCACGCGCATACGCGCTTGCGATCGCAAACCCGATCCCGTAGCTCGCCCCGGTCACCCAGGCCACCTTCCCCTCAAGGGAGAACATATCTTGCTTGCTTCCCATTTGTTACCTCAAGTCCTCGGTCGCCACCCAGTCCATGTCCGTATACGTGCGGTTCTCCCCGCACATCGACCAGATGAACGTGTAGTTGCTCGTGCCCACCCCGCTGTGGATCGACCACGACGGGTTGATCACCGCCTCCTCGTTGCCCACCATCACGTGCCGCGTCTGCTGCGGCTCGCCGAACAGGTGCAGCAGCGCCTGCTTCTCTCGGATGTCGAAGTAGAAGTACACCTCCATCCTCCGCTCGTGCGTGTGGGCGGGCATCGTGTTCCACACGCTCCCCTCCTCCAGCTGCGTCAGGCCCATCGACAGCTGGCACGTGTCCAGCACGTCCGGGTGGATGTACTGGTTGATCGTCCGCTTGTTGCTGTCCGCGGCACTTCCGGCTGCCACGTGCTTCGCCTCGGCGAACACGATGTGCTTGGCAGGGAACGCCTGGTGGGCCGGCGTGCTGCTCATGTAGAACTTCGCAGGGGCCGTCCCGTCCTTGCTCGAGAACGTCACCTTTTTCGTCCCCATCGGCAGGTACAGCCCGTCGAAGTGCACCAGGTCGTAGGTCTCCCCGTCGGCCTCGACCGTCCCGTCCCCGCCGATGTTGATGATCCCCAGCTCGCGCCTCTGCAGGAAGTAGTCAACACCGAAGTCGGCCATCGCATCGATGTTCTTCTCCAGGTCAAGCTTGCCGCTCACCGGCATTGCCCCCATCGTCACGATCCTGTCGATGTGCGAGTACACCCCGCTCACCTCATCGGCTGCGAAGATCTCCTGGATGAGGAACTCCTTGCGCAGCTCCTCGGTCGTCATGCGCTTGAACGCTTCCTTTCCCGTTGAATACCGTATATCCATATTCGTTACTCCTTACTCCTTGTAATCATTTTACCAAACACAATGGTCTGGCAATGCTCTCTATCTGGTCGAGATACCCCTTGATAGCCCCGGCGTCGGAAAAATACCCGGCTGAATCGGTGAGCAGTACGTGGCGCATCCTGCGCATTCCACCAAACAGATGATATTGCACAAGCTCGGTTATCTTCTCCTCCTGCCTTTCTGTGATGGCTTTCAGCAAACAGGAATGCTCGTCGACAATTTCCTGGAAGTTATGGATGCGCACAATGTCGAGCATCCGAAAGCGCGTATAGTTGACCTCTGCATCCTGGATGACCTGCCAGATCAAGGGAACTTTGGTCTGGTTGAACCAGATCTGGTGCAACTCTGCATCCAAAGCATAAAAATGCGCAGCCTCGAAGTGGGGGCTTTGCAGCAGGATCTGCTGGTTGCGCAGGATGTGATTGCACCGTTCCAGAGCAAACGGATCTGCGTTTCGGGCAAAATCCACAACCACCTTGCTCTCCAGGACGATGCGCATCAGGATCAACTGATAGATGTCAGAGAAATGCAGCAACGTGGCCACAGCTCCCTTGTACGGGATAAACTGTACAAGGTTCTCCTCGCTCAACCGCTCAAGAGCGGAGCGTACCGGAGTTCTGCTTGCATCGAATCGCTCACACAGATCTTGTTCCCTGAGGCTTTCGCCGGGTGCAATCCCGAGGTTCAGGATTTCTGTTCGCAACGTGGTGTACACTTGGTTGGTGACGTCCTTCGATCGCATCCCGAACCTCCTATTTGAAATCAGATTTTTAATTCGTATACAAACTTTATCAGAAACGAAGAATCTTGTCAAAGAAAAAACCGGACATCACTGCCCGGTCTTCATCTATATTGATACACCCTCTCGGTGCGTTATGCGATGTAACTCTCCACCATCTTGCTTTTGTTGGGAGCTCTGAGGCGTTCGATTGCCTTCTTCTCTATCTGGCGGATTCTCTCCTTGGTAAGGTTGTACAACTCACCGATCTCCTTGAGAGACATCGGATTCTTGCCGTCCAACCCGAATCTCAGCTCAAGAATCTCGCGCTCCTTATCACTCAGAGTTGCAAGCAAGCTGCGCACATCGTCCTTGAGGGACTGCTCGAGCAGCGATTGCTCGGGGTTTTGTGTATCATCTTCCAGGAAGTCTCCGATATTGCTTGCACTTCCATCATTGAAGACAGGAGCATCAAGGCTGACAAGCTCCCTGCTGATGGAGAGCAGGTTGGAGACGTGCTGGGCATCAAAGCCGGCCAACTCTCCGATCTCTTCCATGCTGGGATCCTCAGTATTCAGGTCCTTCATCAGCGAACGCTGGGCTTTCTGGATCTGCAAGAGCTCATTGGTTCTGTTCAGCGGAAGACGAACAGCCCTGCTCTTCTCATTGATTGCTTTCATGATTGCCTGACGGATCCACCACACCGCATAACTGATGAAGTGATACCCCTTGTCAGGATCGAACTTCTCCAAGGCAGTCATCAGGCCGATGTTTCCCTCATTGATGAGATCACTGAGCGGCAAGCCCTGGTTCTGGTATTTTTTTGCTACATTCACCACAAACCGGAGATTGGCTTCGATCATCCGCTTGCGAGCAAACTCATCACCCTTCTGGGCCCGTTTGGCCAATACCAACTCCTCCTGTGGAGTCAAGAGAGCAATGCGATTGATTTCCTTGAGATAGATGCTCAAGATATTGGCATCGTCATATCCGCTGGTTTCCGTATTGGTTAGCATCTCGTGCTTGGCTTTCATTATGTACCCTCCCTTGTGGGTGTTGGAAAGGTATTTGCAACAAGCGTGCCAACTTTATTTATTGGATTTTATCTACTTATTTTATAATGAATTAATATTTTCTCGAATTGTTCACTTGGTGAAAATTGCCAAGAAAAAGTGCCAAAAGTCCCAAAAAGGGATTCTTTTTGACACACTCAGGCAAATTCTCCCATAATGTGGGCCATTCTGACACATGCAAGCAAAAGACAGCTGTATCGGTGTTACCCGAACGACCAGGAAAGCTCCTCAGAATCAACCAACCAGGGGAAATCGAGTTCAAGAGATGCAAACCACCGGCTGAGATTCTCCTTCTGGAAAGCAAACTCACTGTTCTGCAGCTCGATCTTGATCTGCTCATACTCCATTCGCAGAAAATCGTGGATCATGTCTCCCTCGCTGAGCGAACAGCTGATGCACTTTTTCCCCATGAGGTAGATGGCAAACTGCCGACGGAAAAAGTCCAGCCAATCCTTGTCGGGACTGTGCATCTCGTTGCCTCTGATCAGAAAGACATCAATGAAACAGTTCAGGCTGGGCGCCAGCTCCTGTGACTTGGCAAAAAGCGTTGCAAGATGATAAAAGTGCTTCCACACCTGCTCACTGGTAGCGTCAGGAGTGAGAAACGGCAGTTCTCCCTTGATCATCAGCTGTGTTTCTGTTGTATTCATCCCGTTCATATGCGCTCTTCCTTATCTGCTCCATGCTGAATATAGTAATACCTCCTGATAACGGCAAGGCTTAGGTGAGAGTTTTTCACAGTGTGCATCATCTGCACACCCATTGGCGATGTTTTGGCAATTCAGCTTGCCTGTCTCGCCTCTTTTGACTATATTAGCAGAAGCGATGGCAGAGGCCTCGCAAGTACACTACCATATTTACCTATTGGTTGGAGGAGAATACAATGACCATCAAGCCTTTGGCAGACAGAGTATTGGTTCAGATTGAAGAAGTGCAGGAGAAGACCGCCAGTGGTCTGTACATTCCTCAGACGGCTCAGGAAAAGACCCAGATCGGGGTTGTCGTGGCTGTTGGGGAAGGCACTGACAAGGTGAAGATGAGCGTCAAAGCCGGCGACCGCGTCATGCATGACAAGTACAGCGGAACTTCGGTGAAGGCCGATGGCAAGGAGTACCTGATTCTCAGCATGAAGGACATCCTGGCAGTCATCGAGTAAGAGAAGTTGCGAGCATAACAGGCGGGAAGCAGATTCCCGCCTGATTTTTTTATCCGTACAGGAAGTTCTCTATCTTGTCGCAGATGCCTTGGCTCATCGTCTCCGGGTGATAGCTCTCGGGAAGAGCCCTGAGCATATACACCCCGTAGTTCTTGCTTACCACCCTGCTGTCCAGAATCAGTACGACCCCTCGGTCAGAAGTGGACCTGAGCAACCGCCCGAATCCCTGCTTGAGCTTCATGGTAGCCGACTGCAGCGCCAACTGGTAGAAGCCACTGCCTCCCATCTTGTCGATGGCCTCGCAGCGTGCCTTGAACACCGGATCCGAAGGGACGGTGAACGGCAACTTTGCGATGATCACCAACCGAAGCGTATCGCCCGGGGCGTCAACCCCTTCCCAGAACGAGGAGGTCGCAAAGAGGGTGCTGTCCTTATCGGCGATGAAAGAGGAGAGCAAGGTATAGCGGTCCAGCTCTCCCTGGGCAAGCAAGCTGAGATTTTCCTGCTCAAACTGCTGCTCTACCTGTGCCTTCACCCGCTTGAGCATCGCATAGCTGGTAAAGAGCACAAGAGCACCCCCACCGCTTGAGAGCACCGCATTGAGTATGGTAGTGCTCAGATACTGCACATACGCCTCCTCGATATCCTTTGCAGGGAGCGGGGCATCCGATGGGGTCAGCAGCATCACGCGGTTCGGATAGTCAAACGGAGAGAGATACGTCCCCTTCAGAAAGGGGCGCACCTGATCGTAGGGAAGCCCGACCCTACTGCCCCAGAAGGCGAAGCCATCATTCAGATCAAGGGTAGCTGAGGTACAAACCACTGACTCCAGCTTGGAAAAGACTGCATCCACCAGCAAGGGAGCGATGGAAAGGGGGGTGATGCGCACTTGCACGCTCCTGCTGGTCCTATGCGCCTCGGCATTGAACCAATGGACCTCATCCTGCCAAAGCGGGAAGTTGCAGAACTTCGCAAGGACCTCACTCATCAGGGCAATCCGGGTTCCGCGCACCTTCAGCTCATTGACCTTCCCGTCAAGCTCCTCGGGGGCTTTGTTATGTTCCAGGAATGTGTTTATCTTCGCAGCAAGTCTTCCGCTGGCCTGGGATACCTGGGTTGCGGCCAGCACGAACTCTTTGAGCCTGGCCTGATGCTCGGCCTTGATGAGCACCGGCTGGAAATCATTCTTCTGGAATACTCCGAGCAGGTACTGGTCGAGCGTCCCAACTTCCTGCATGAGCAGGTGGATGTCGTCCTGGATCCGATCGATGAGATCCGGTTCCGTGCTGAACTCACCAAGCTGCTCGAGCAGGGATTTGGAACTGTATCTCCCACTTCTTTGGATACGCCCGATCTGGCGAAGCATCTCCTGCGAATCATACTCATCGGTGAAATACTCGGTGGCGTTCGCCTCGATGTTGTGCGCTTCATCAATGATGAGCCGATTGAAGGGGGGAAGAATCATTTCCTCATCGTAGTCGATCCCACTGAGAAAACGACTCTGGGCATCGGTGAAGAGGAGATGATGGTTGCTCACCACTATCTTGGCTTCCTTGGCCTTTGCCTTTGCCTTGAAGAAGAAACACTCGCGAAAGTACGCACATTGGTGGTTTGGGCACAAATCCCCGTCACAGCAGATATCCGACCGCAACTCCGAACTGAGGCGGAACGGGACATCGGCAAAGAGTCCGCTTTCGGTTTGCTTGATCCACTGCCCTATCTGGTACAACTCACTGTTCGGGTCCTGGGAGAGAAGGCTCGCTTCTTCCCTGGTCTGGACGAATCGGTTGATGCAGATGTAGTTGCCCCTCCCCACGGCAAGGGCAATCTTGCAGTTCATGCCAAGGAACTTGAAGAGCATCGGGATGTCCTTCTCGTAGAGCTGGCGCTGCAGGTTTATCGTGCTGGTTGCGATGACAGTCCGCTCATCAGGACTTTGCATCGCGTAGTAGAGCGCCACCGCAAGGTAGGCGAAGGATTTGCCGATGCCCGTTCCCGCCTCGATTGCAGCAACGGCTCCCTTCTCATAGCTTTCGCGCACCAATTCGGCCATGAGAAGCTGGCCTTCACGATACTCATAGGAAGGGAAATGCTGCTCGAGCAGCCCATCCTTGTCAAAGATCTTATCAATATCAAGCTTCGTCAATGTGGTATTCCTGAAGTTTTCTGTGCAAGGTCTTGCGTCCGATCCCGAGCACCTGGGCGGCTTTGGTCTTGTTGCCGGCACACCCGGCAAGCGTGGAGATGATCAGCTGTTTTTCCGCTTCCGCCAGCGTCATCCCCACCTCAAGGGCAACCGTTGAGGTATTCTGGGCTTTGCCGATGTGCATCGGCAGGTCCTCTACTTCGATGACATCGGTCCGGCACAACACCACGGCACTCTCGATGCAGTTGCGCAATTCACGGATGTTTCCCGGCCAATCGTAGGTGAGCAGGGCACGCTTGGCCTGGTTGGAGAACCCTTCGATCTTTCGGCTGTTCTCCTCATTGAACTGGGTGAGGAAACTGGTCATCAGCAACGGGATGTCATCCTTTCGCTCGCGCAAGGGCGGAACATCGAGATGGACGACGTTGAGCCGATAGTACAGGTCCTCGCGGAAGTTTCCTTTCTCGATCTCCTTGGGCAGATCGCGGTTGGTGGCACAGACAATGCGGACGTCGACGGTAATGCTCTTTTCCCCGCCGACCCGTTCGAACTGCCGTTCCTGCAACACCCTGAGCAATTTCACCTGGGTGGTGGCGTCTATCTCCCCGATCTCATCAAGGAAAATGGTTCCCCCGTCAGCCAGTTCAAACCTTCCCCGTTTCTCTTTCACCGCCCCGGTGAACGATCCCTTCTCATGGCCGAACAGTTCGCTCTCCAAAAGGCTGGCTGTCAGCGCTGCGCAGTGCACCTTGATGAACGGTCCCTTGCTGCGGTTGCTCAGCTCGTGGATGGCGTCAGCCACCAACTCCTTGCCGACCCCGCTTTCGCCGGTGATGAGCACCGAAGCCTTGGTGGGTGCCACCTGGCTGACCGTATCCATGAGGGCTACCATCTTCTGCGACTTGCCGATGATGCGGTCGTACCGGTTGCGCGCCTTCAGCTGTTCTACTTCCTGCTTGAGCCGCTCATGCTCCACATACAGGTCCGAACTGCTGATCGCCTTGTTCACCACCAGACTCAGGCGGTCGAGATCGACCGGTTTGGTGAAGAAGTCGATGGCTCCTCCCCGCATGGCCTCCACTGCAGTCTCAATGGTCCCATGACCGGTAAGGATGATGACCGGCATCCTCGGATATGCACTGCTGATCCGCTTGAGCAACTCCTCTCCGCTGAGGTTGGGCATCCTGAGGTCAGTGATGACCAGATCAATGCTTTCCTTGTTGATGAGCGACCACGCAATCTGACCATCCTCGGCTGTGAAGGTCTGATACCCCTCAAGTTCCATGGCCATGGCAAGACCGCTTCGGATATTCTTCTCATCGTCACAAATCAGGATGCTACGCTTCATACTGGGCCTCCGTCATACTCTCTCTGTCCAAGGCAAGCCGTTCGCTCTTGGGAACGGGGAAGTAGAGGGTGAAGGTCGTTCCCTCCCCAATCTTGCTCTGTACGGTGATATCACCGCGGTGTTCCTTCATGATCTTATAGACCACCGTAAGGCCCAGGCCGGTCCCGGTGGCCTTGGTGGTGAAATAGGGTTCGAAAATCTTTTGCTGGACCTGCTCATCCATCCCGATGCCGGTATCGGCCACCTTCACCTGCACCTGATTGCCGTCCAGCCTTGCCTGGAGCGTCAGCTTTCCCCCACCCTCCATGGCGTTCATTGCATTCTTGATGAGATTGAGCAAAGCCTGCTTGACCAGATGCTCGTCAAACTCAAGTCGGGGAAGAGCGGTGGAGAAGTCTCGCCGGAGCTGCACCCGGTGCTCGCTGAGCTCAGGTTCCACAAATGAGCAGATCTCCTCCAACGTCCTTCCCAGCGGTCCCAGCCTCAGGCGGGTATCCATCGGCCTGACGGCAAACAGGAAGTCCACCACGATTCCGTTGAGCCGGGAAATCTCTTCCTCAAGCACCGCCAGGTAGCGTTCGGCGTCGTCAATGGTAAGGCTTTCCTTGCGGGCAAAGGCCTTGCGCAGAAGCTGTACGTGGATTCCCATGGCAGCGAGCGGATTCTTGATCTCATGGGCAACGCCGGCGGCCATCGTCGTCATGGAAGCGAGGTTCTCGCTTCTCCTGAGCCGTGCTTCGTTGGCGTTGTGCTCAGTGACGTCACTGATCATGACCACATAGGAAGCCCGTCCTTCCCTGGCCTTGTTCTTGTAGGCAAAGACCGTCACAGCCACCGTCTGTACATACTCGCCTTTCTGGAACGAGAACTCATTGTCCTCATCAAGCTGTTGGTTGTGCACGCACAGATCGATGTAATGAAGGATGTGCTCATCAAGCAGGACCTTGGAAAGGGCCATGCCCTCATAGCTGGAGAGTATGGTCATGGGTACAAGCTTGCGGCAGTTGGTGTTTGCGTACTGGACGGTGAGCTTCTCGTCGGTGAGGATGACTCCATCACGGATCGACTCCAATACATTCTCCAGCATCTGCACATCGCTGGCCAATCCTCCGAGGATATCTACGATCTGATTCCTATCAAGCTGGTCGATCTTGGAGATCGCCCGCTGGACAAATTTCTTCATCGTTCCTCCATCAAGCGGTAATACAGTGACTCCAAGGTAAGCTTTGCGTTCTGGTTGAACAACTTGGCGTTGCTGCTGGTGGTGTTCAACAGCTGTGAGAACCGTTGCATCCTGTCCAAGGTGATGAGCTTGGCGAGCAATGCCTGATGGAACTCCTCCAGCAAGGTCTTGAAGAGGAGCTCTTGGCTTTGCATCTGATCGACTTCCTGGATCAAAGCGGAGAGTTCGGCCGATCCCAGCTGGCGGTGGTACACCACCGACTCAGACAACCGGTGGGCCAACTCCCTGCTCTTCTTCACGTCCATACCACCGCTCTCAAGGTAAAAGAGCTCCAGACTGTCGTAGTGCCGATCCCCAAGATAGTACGGCTGAAGATATGCCGCAAGCGCAGACTCAGTGAGCGGGGGGAAGGCATACCTGCGGACCCTCGAGAGGATGGTCTGCATGATTCTCCCCGGATACTCGCTGATCAGAAAGAAATAGGTGTCCTTTGCCGGCTCCTCCAGCATCTTCAGCAAGCTGTTTCTGGCAGAGGTGTTCGTATCTTCCAAAGCTTCGATGATGATGAAACGCTTGCCATCCCCCATGCTTGTCTGGGATGTCCACTCTGAAAGGGAGCGCACCTGGTTGATGCTGATCGTGCTGCTCTTGCGCGAGGCTGCATACAGGCTCTTGAGCGAGGTGCGTAGCTCATCGCTAATCTTCTTCGCTTCCTTCACTTCCACGTCACGCTTGTTCGCAAGCTCAAGCAGTTGCTCGTTGAGATTGGATGCCGCATCCGAAAGCGTGTTCTGGGTCGCCGTGAGCGTTCCGCCGAAGAGGGCTGGATGATATTGGAGCAAGAGGGTCCTGATGCTGCGGATCACCAGATTCCGGGAGAAATCATTGGCAAGCCGACTGAACGTGGCAAGATTCGTCTCGATGATGCTGACATGGTCTCGCTGGCTTACGATCACCACATTGCTCACTGCAAGATTTGCAAACTTTCGGCAGCTCTCGCAAGAGCACAGATCCCTGCCCCCTTCGGTGCAACTGAGGGCACGGATGGTCTCCAGGGCAAAACTCAGTCTGAGGCTGTAGCGCTCTCCGCCGAACAGGCTCACCTGACTGAAGGTTCCCCCCTCGATCTGGCTGCTGATCTGCTGGGCCATGCCAGGCTGGAAACGGGAAAGCTGTTCAAACATGAGCTACCTGCACCGAGGAAGCGAACCAGTGGACCGTATCAGGCACAAGCGGTCTGACGATGTTCAGGACAAACTGGCTTGCATCAAAGACTGCACCAAGGTCGAATACTTCCTGCAGCTCAAGGATGTAGATGATGACAGAGGCTGCGATCACCACTTCGATCACCCCCCAGAGAAAACCAAGCAAGCCATTCACCGCCTTCAGGCCGGTGGCGTTCAGTGCTGTCTCAAGCAGGTTCCCCACGATTCTCATCAGGGCGTACCCGATCAGGAAGAGTACGATGAAGGAGAGCACCGAGGAGATGATGGGAGGAAGTGCGAAGGATTGCGAAACGATGTCCGCAATGATCTTCGTGAACATGAGGCCCGAGAAGAAGCCGACGATATACCCTGAGCGATGGCTGAATGCATCGGCAAACCCTACCAAGGTATCTGCAATCCCCCCGATGATGGCCAGGGCGAAGACAATGATGTCTATTGAGTTGAAATACACCGAACCGATGGTCAATCCCCATTGCATATGCTCACTCCTTATATTTGCATCAGCACGTGTGCGATGCGCTTTGCACTTTCCCATTCAGCACTTGCTGCAAGTGCCTTTCCCATGGTTTCTCTCGCTTGCTCATCCTCAAGCAAGCCGATGAGCGCCTCGGTAAACGTTCGATCATCCACGTCACCGTAGAGTACTCTTGCAGCGCCTGCATTGGCAAGACGCTGGGCATTCTCCACCTGGTCCCCCCGGCTGTACGCCGTGGAGAGAGGAATGAGCAGGCACGATGAGCCGAACAGGGCGAGTTCTGCTAGGGTCCCTGCTCCTGCACGGCTCACCACCACGGTGGTATGGGCAAGCAACTGCGCAAGCTCAGATTTGATGAAGGGTACTTTCCGATAGCGTTCGGAAGCAACCTTTTGCCCGTCTTTGTCACCGCACTGGTGGTAGATGAATGCCTTTTGTGCAATCACCTCCACATTCCTTTGAACAAGATCATTTATCTCTGCAGATCCGCTGCTGCCCCCGAGGACCAGCACCATAGGTTCCCCATCTTTCAGAAAGACGGGCCTCTCCAGTTCCAGTTTGTGTTTTGCCTGTTCAACCAAGGCCTTTCTTACCGGATTCCCGCTCACAAACAACTTGGATGCGGGCAGTGAGGAGAAGCCTTGGGAATGGCTCACGCAGATAGTTCGGGAAAAGCGTGCATTGATCCTGGTGGCAAGGCCTGCCGTGGTGTCGCTTTCGTGACTTACGATTGGGATACGCAGGACAAAGGCAGCCAGTACAGGAGGCACGGACACAAATCCTCCCTTGCTGAACAGCACATCAGGCCGATGCTTGCACAGTATGCCCAGAGCCTGGAAAAAACCCAGGACGACATTTCCGATGTCAAGTACGTTTCGTATCGAATGGTACCGCCTGAATTTTCCGCTCCGGATGGCAAAAAAGGGCAAGCCGGCTGTTTCCACCACCTCGCGTTCACGCACACTGTTGCGGCCGATCCAGAACGCCTCATAGGCAGGGCTCTCGAGCATCTGCTCATGAACAGCGAGGGCGGGATATACATGACCGAGGGTTCCTCCCCCTGTATAGCAGACAACCATGGCTGTATGGTACCACGGTCCGGGAAAAACGACTACCATATTTGTATCAATCTGATACACTGTGGGTAGATTTGTCCCACCTTTTCTCATTAGTTTGACTTTTCTCCATCCCAGAGAATGAGTATACTGGTAAGGAGGTTCTGCGGAGCCAAATTTTTCCTGTAAGCGAGACATTCATGGGAACGTCATTATTTACCAAGCTGTTCGGCACCAAACAAGACAAAGACCTTCGCTTGCTTTTCCCCGTCGTGGAGCAAGTCAACAAGGAGGAGGCATGGGCTTCCTCACTTTCGGACAACCAGTTTCCCCAGATCACCGAGGAGTTCAGAGAGCAGGTACAGAAAGGTACCAGCCTTGAATCCCTGCTGCCAAAAGCATTCGCCCTGGCAAGGGAGGCAGCAAAGCGTGTACTCGGAGAGCGACACTACGACGTACAGATCATGGGTGCTGCTGTCTTGCATCAGGGAAAGATCCTGGAAATGAAAACCGGAGAAGGAAAGACCCTCACCTGTGTTCCTGCCGCCTACCTCAATGCCCTCGAAGGCAAAGGGGTGCACATCGTCACCGTCAATGACTACCTCGCCTCTCGTGACGCTGCCTGGATGGGACCCATCTACGAATTTCTCGGCCTTTCGGTGGGTACGATTCTCTCGGACATGGACAATGAGGCAAAACGTTCTGCGTACAGCAAGGATATCACCTACGGGACAAACAATGAGTTCGGCTTCGACTATCTGAGAGACAACATGAAGTGGTCGCAGGAGGAGAAGATCCAGCCCAAGCACCACTACTGCATCATCGACGAGATCGACTCGATCCTGATCGATGAGGCGAGGACACCGCTTATCATCAGCGGCCAGAGTGAGGACGATTCAGCCCAAGTTATGGGCGCACAGAAAATTGCCTCATCCTTGATCGAATGTGAGAAAGACCCTGAAACCGGTGACTACTATGAACAGGACCCACTGGCTCGTTTCGACAGGAATGCACCTGTGTTCGAGGAACGGGGTGACTACAAGCTGGACGAGAAACAGAAGAAGGTCAGTTTCACCAACCAAGGCATGCAACACATGGAAGAACTGCTGAATTCGCACCATGTCATCAGCGGTTCCATCTATGCCGATGAGAACTTTGAGTATGTGCACTATGTAACCCAGGCGGTGCGTGCCCTGAGGCTGTACCACCATGATGTCGACTACGTGGTCGTAGACGGACAGGTACAGATCGTCGACGAGTTCACCGGACGCATCCTGCATGGGAGACGCTACAGCGATGGCTTGCACCAAGCCATCGAAGCCAAGGAGAAAATCAAGGTGCTTGGCCAGAACAAGACACTGGCCACCATCACCTTCCAGAACTTCTTCAGGATGTACGACAAGATCAGCGGCATGACCGGTACCGCCGACACGGAAGCCCCTGAATTTCTGAAGATCTACAACCTCGATGTCGTGGTCATCCCCACCAACAAGCCGGTGATCAGGGAAGACAACCCTGACCTCGTCTACTACAACGAGGAGTTCAAGTTCAAGGCGATCTGTGAGGAGATCGAGCGTGTCCACAAAACCGGCCAACCGATTCTCGTTGGTACCATCAGCATCGAAAAGAGTGAGATGCTCTCCGTGCTGCTGCGCAAGATGGGGATCCGCCATGAAGTGCTCAACGCCAAGAACCATGCTCGAGAGGCCATGATCATCGAGGAAGCCGGAGCAAAGGGCTCGGTGACCATTGCCACCAACATGGCTGGTCGCGGAACGGATATCAAGCTCGGTGGCAGCCTTGATGCCCGTGCCAGGAAAATCTGCGGCAGCGATGCAAGCAGCGAGGAGATGGCTGCAGCCATAAAGCAAGCCTATCCTGCTTGGAAACGTGACTATGAAGAGGTGAAGGAGCTCGGAGGGCTCTACATCCTTGGCACAGAGCGCCATGAATCCAGACGTATCGACAACCAGCTTCGCGGACGTTCCGGTCGTCAGGGAGACCCCGGTACCAGCCGGTTCTTCGTCTCGCTCGATGATCCTTTGATGCGGCTCTTTGCTTCGGATAACCTGAAAGGCATCCTGGGAAGGATCGGGATGCAGGATGGCGAACCCATTGAGCATCGCATGCTCTCCAACGCCATCGAAAAGGCACAGAAACGGGTTGAGGATCGCAACTTCGAGATCCGCAAACACCTTCTGGACTATGATGATGTGCTTAATGAACAGAGAAACTACCTGTACAACGAGCGGGATGCCATCCTCAGTGAGGAACACCTCCTTGAACGGGTACGGACAATCTGTCATGAAATCAGCGATGATCTGGTGGACCAAGTGTTCTATGATGCCAAGGAGAGTCAGAAGGGGGCAAAGATTCTCTCTGAGATGCTCACTACCTTCCACCTTGAGATTCCGGTTCTCGCAGCTGAAGCAACAAGCGATGAGTACAAGCAGCATCTGCGCTCCTGCATCAATACCGAGATTGACCAGAAGGTTGCCCTCACCGGTGAGAAACCCTTCAATGATTTCCTCCGGTTCAACTACCTCAGGCAGATAGACCTGCGTTGGCAGGACCATCTCACTACCCTGGAAGACCTCAGGGATGCCGTGAGCCTGCGCTCCTATGCACAGAAGAATCCCCTGGTCGAGTACAAGGTTGAAGGCTTTGAGATCTTTACCGAGATGCTCGAGGGGATCAAGCAGTTCATGGCCCAGACGCTGGTTCGTGTCCAGATCACCAGAAACGAGGAGAGCTATCGACACAAAACACCAGCAAAGCGTACCGTTGAATCCCATTCTGCTCGGGGAGCGTTTGCTGCTGAGTCCCAAGGCCCCAGAAAGGTGCAGGGGGGAGATCAGGTGGCTGCAGTCACCGTCAGGCGTGACCATCCGAAGGTTGGGCGCAATGATCCCTGCCCCTGCGGCAGCGGAAAGAAGTACAAGCACTGCCATGGCAGGAATGCATGACATGCAGGGAGGCCGGACGTTGTCCGGCCTCTTGCTTGGTATCCTGATACTACGAGAGTTTCTAGAAGAACTGGGCTGGGTCGAGCGCGATTCCTGACTGCTCGATGCTGAAGAACAGCGTCGGTCGGTCATAGGATGTCCCGCTGGTACCGATGCTGCCGATGGTCTCTCCCTTTGCAAGGGTCATTCCGATGCGCACTTCCACATTCTCAAGATGGTGATAGCTGGTCTTGTAGCCACCCTCATGGCTGAGCACCACGAACCGGCCCCTGCCCTTCACCTCGTACCCGGCATCCACCACCTGTCCGGAAGCAGAGGCAACAACTGCAGACCCATAGGAACCGACTATCAGGATGCCTCCCAGGCTCTCCTTGTTTCCGGTTGCCGGATTATCCACCGGCTGGCCGAAGAGTGCGGTTATCGTCCCGCTGGTTGGTTTCTGGAACTGGATGGGAGCAACATCAGCAAGCTGGGAGAGCGAGGAACTTGAGGTGTCGGGAATGAAAATCTGTTGTCCGACCAGGATGTTCTCACTCTTCAGGCCATTCATCTCCTGCAGCGTCTTCCATCCCAAGGTGGGACTGTACTTGCGGGCTATGGTGGAGAGCATATCCCCTTCACGAACCGTATAGAGCTGTCCATCACGATCGGGAATGCGGAGTTTCACCCCTTCCTTGATCGCTTGGATGTTCCTGATCTGATTCACGCTGATCAGCGTCTGTGTCTTCAGGCTGTAGAGCTCGGCGATGCTGGCAAGGTCCTCTCCCTCTGCAACCTCATGGTCGATGAACTGCACGACCTGTGAGTTGGAGGGGGTACGGGTAACCGGACGGTCGGAAAGCGAGCGGGCTTGGGTATCCACTACGGGGGCATCGGCAAGCGATGCAGCTTCTGGAATTACAGACGGGGTGGGAGTGACAACCTCAGGCGCATCGGCAATGGTCTCAACCTGGGGAAGCACCTCCCTGACAACTTCGGTCTTTGCAGGATCCTTGGCGCCCTGAGCCGGGAAGAACTGATACCAGACCACAATCACCACTACACAGATGGCTATGCCCAGCGCTATAGTCCAGATCAGACCCCTGCTGGGTTTGGTTCTTTCACCGTCACGTCCCGATCTCCAAGAGGGACGTTCCTGCATATCATCATAGTAGTCTTTCGCCATACCTCGACATTACCTTTCCTACATAGTAGTATAAAACAATCATGGCTACCAGTCCAAAACACTCATATATACGGTTCTTCACCGTTCTTGTTGCTCTTCTTTTGGGTCTTGTTCTGGTCAGATTGGCATTTCTGACCCTCAAAGAGCAGTCCCAGAGCAAAACCTACACCAATCCACAGGTAGCCTCAAAGGTGGTCAGAGGTACCATCTATGACCGGAATCACCGAATTCTGGCAATCCAGACACCTTACTGGGGAGTCTATTTCCATCTGAATGCCATCAAGGACCTGCAGATGGTGAGCGAGTTCATCGCCCCGTACGTGCAGATGAGTCCCCAGCAGGTGATGGACAAAGCCAAGCAGTACACCACCTACGCCCAGATCAAGGAACGAATCGATGAGAATCAGGTTCCCGCCCTCCTCTCTGCCTTGGCAAAACACAAACTCACCAAAGAGGTGACGGTAGAGAAACGGTTGGGAAGAACCTACCCCGCTCTCTTCCATGCTTCCCAGACCCTGGGATTCATCAACTCCGAGCAAGAGGGCATCGAAGGGGTTGAGCTGAGCCAGGAACAGTATCTCAATCCCTATCCCGAGGTAAATCAGGGAGAAGTCACCTATGGGGAGGACATTACCCTGACCCTGGATCTGGATATCCAGTATGCCCTCGATGTCCAGCTGCAACTGATCGCAGACGAGCACAACCCCGACTATGCAATGGCCTTGGTGCTGGATGCCACCAATGGAGACATCTTGGGCATGTCCAGCTACCCTTGGTACGATGTGAACTCCCTCTCCACCAGTACTGCAATCCAAAGAAAGAACCATACAGCCAACCTTCTCTTTGAGCCCGGGTCCGTTTTCAAGCTCTTCAGTCTGGCAACAGTGCTCGAAGCAGGACAAGCTGATGTGACCGAACCCTTTTATTGCGATGGATCCTACACATTCCGTGCCGGTTCTTCCAACGTCACCATCAACTGTACCGCAGAACACGGCATGGTCGACCCCAAAACCATGATCGCAAAATCATGCAACGGAGCGATCGTGCACTGGGCAATGCAGACAGATGCAGAGGTATTCTATGAGACCCTCTCCAAGCTTGGCTTCAATGCAAGCTACGACATCGGACTCCCTTCCCGCCCGAGGGCCCAGATAGCCCCACCATCCACCTGGTCCGGACGATCACAAGCCACGATCTCGTTCGGACAGGAGATGCTGGCCAGTGCCTTGCACCTGGCCACAGCAGCCACCGCTCTCACTGAGCAGGGAGAGCTGCTCCAACCCCACCTCATTCTCAGCCGAAGCGATGCCGTCACCTCTGAGAAGACCTACCAGCGCGAACGGACCGCCCTTGCAAAGGTCTTCTCCAGCGAAGTCACCAAAACGGTACGCGAAGGTATGCACCAAGCCACTGAAGAAGGGGGCACCGGGATACGAGCTGTGGTTGAAGGAGTGGATGTGGGTATCAAGACCGGAACTGCACAGATACTGAACCCTGAAACCAATACCTATGCCGATGGTACGGTTCTGGCTTCAAGCCTTGCCATGGTACCCATCGACCATCCCCGCTACATCATCTATTTCGGAGCGGGCAACCCGAAGGGAGATACCATCTGGGGGTCGAATATTGCAGGACCAGCCATTGCCAATGTGATCAAGTCCTTGCTCAGCCAAGGCAAGTTGGTCGCAAAGGATACTGCAATCCGTTAGGGTGAAGGGAAGAATTGAGAACCATCAAGGCTGAACAACTGGAGCCGTGGGATCAGGACCGAGGCCTCAGCCTGGGCAAAATCCTCAGGAATCTCCTGTCCGTCAGCTACATACAGCAATGCAAGCTTGCTCTTGTCGAGGAATGTGAGGATATTGCCGATCGTACTGGTCTCATCAAGCTTGGTCACAATAACCGAATCAAGGGCTTGTGAACCGAATTCCTCATATTGGGAGAGCAAATCGCCCACTTTTGCACTGGCACTGATGGTAAGGATGCGACTTGTCTGCTCGCTGGGCAGAATGGAGAGCAAGGACTGAAGGTCCTGTCGCAAAAAATCATCCTTGCTGCTGCTTCCGCTGGTATCGACAAACACATGGTCAAACTTCAAAAGAGAGGGCATGAGGTCCTGCACCGCTTGGACCGTTTCGGCCTCAAAGAGGGGAAGCGAATAATTCTTGCACAACTCCCTGACTTGTTGCACCGCTCCGACGCGATGTACATCAAAGCTCAGCACCGCAACCTTGTTGCGACTCTGACGAGAGCGCAGAAAGAGTGCAGCCTTGACCAAGCTGGTGGTCTTTCCCACCCCGGCCAGACCGACCAATACCTGGAATTTCCGGGTCACCTGGTCAGCGAAAACCAAGTCCTCAAACAGGCGACGGACAAGCAGGATCTCAACCTCGGCCTTCTCTGACGCGCTTGCCAAGGCAAACTCGTCAGCAAAGGTTGGGGGGAGGTCATTTGCAAGCAACAGCGACTGCAGGTAGGCCAAAGCATCATAGGACGCTTCTTGTGGTATTTCCTCATCCTCAACGCTCTGTTCAACAGGGTGTTCTGCAACCAGATAGAAGGTGATTTTGCACACCTGTTTTCGGGAAAGGGCGGAACCTTTGCTGAAATCCTTGCGCGCGAGAACGCGCACTGCATTGCCGTGCTCTCTTCGGGCTTGACGCAGTGCGCTCTCATAATCGGCGGATTCAAGCGTAAGGAATTCCAAATCCCCTCCTACAGGATGAACTTCGAAAGATCCTGGTCCTGGATGACATCACCAAGCCGTTCATCCACATAGGCACTGGTGATGGTGATACTCTGTCCCGAAAGCTCGTCTGCACTGAAGGAAAGCTCCTCAAGCAGCCTCTCCATGATCGTGAACAGCCGTCTGGCACCGATATTGTCGTTGGCTGAGTTCACCTCATAGGCAATCTCGCTGATACGGCGGATTGCGGCTTCCTCAAACTGGATCTCCACCCCTTCGGTCTTCAGCAATTCGCGATACTGCATCGTAATGGCATTTGCCGGTTCTGTAAGAATCCGATAGAAATCGTCACTGGTCAAGTCATCCAACTCAACACGCAAGGGAAAACGACCCTGCAGTTCGGGAATGAGGTCGCTGGGTTTGGAGACATGGAATGCACCGCTGGCGATGAACAGGATGTGCGTGGTGTCGATGACACCCCACTTGGTGGAGACGCTGGTGCCTTCGATGATGGGAAGAATGTCCCGCTGCACCCCTTCGCGGGATACATCGATGCCCGATCCACCGCTCCCACTCTTGGCAACCTTATCGATCTCGTCGATGAAGACAATGCCCATCTGCTCCACCCGTTCCTTGGCTTCGTCGATGGCACGGTCGTTGTCCACTGCCTTCTCCGTCTCTTCCTCGGTGAAAATCTCACGTGCCCGCTTGACGGTGAGCTTGCGATTATGGGCCTTGCCGTTGCCGAAGATGGAGCCAAGGCTCTGCATCGCGTCCTGCAACTCTTCCATATTCGGCTGGCCGAGCACCTCGATGCCCACACGCTTCCTGCTCTGGACGTTTATCTCCACTTCTCGCTCGTCGAACTTGCCTTCACGCAGCATGCGCCTGAACCGCTCCCGCGTAACCTTCTGGCTGTCAGTATAGGAGGTACCCACCTCGATGATATCCACCGAGGGATCTTCCTTGATCTGGGGAAGCAAGATGTCCAAAAGCCGTTCTTCCACCCGTTGGGAGACCTTCTCCTGCTCTCGCTGGGCAAGCTCGGATTTCACCTGCTGGACGGCGAGGCTCATCAGGTCGCGGATGATCGACTCCACATCCCTTCCCACATACCCGACCTCAGTGTACTTGGTTGCTTCAACCTTGATGAAGGGAGCATTGGAAAGCCTTGCGATTCTCCGGGCGATCTCGGTCTTACCAACCCCGGTGGGTCCGATCATGATGATGTTTTTCGGACTGACCTCGTCGCGGATATCAAGCGGAAGCCGCTTGCGCCTTGTTCGGTTGCGTATTGCCACCGCTATCGTACGCTTGGCCTTGTCCTGGCCGATGATATATTTGTCAAGTTCGCTGACTATCTGGGAAGGCTTGAGCTCATCAAGCTTCCTGCTTGCTGTATGTTCCATTGCTTAGAGTACCTCTACGTGAATTGAGTTGTCGGTGTAGATGCACAGCGTTGCTGCAATCTCCACACTCTTTCGTGCTATCTCGCTGGCAGAGAGCGTCGGGCTTGCTTCCAGATAGGCCAGGGCCGCACTGAGGGCGTAATTTCCTCCGCTGCCGATGCCGATCGCATCGCGCTCGGGATCGACCACATCCCCTGCCCCATTGATCAAGAAAATGCGCTTGCCATCGCTGACCAGCATCATTGCCTCCAGCTGGCGAAGCTGCTTGTCCACCCTCCACTGCTTGGCCAGTTCCACTGCCGAGCGGGTAAGGTCGCCGTTGAACTGCTTGAGCTTTGCCTCAAACAGCTCGAACAAGGTGAAGGCATCTGCGGTGGTCCCGGCAAACCCGGTGATCACCTTGCCATCATACAAGGTGCGAACCTTATGTGCGTTCGATTTCAGAATGGTGTCACCGGCAGTCACCTGCCCGTCCCCTGCTATTGCCACATGTCCGTCCTTGCGGACAGCTACGATGGTCGTTCCTTTGAAACTACTCATGCTGCTTCCTTCCATGGGGATGGCACGCCTCATATACGCGCGCCAGCCGTTCTTTCGATACATGGGTATAGATTTGCGTGGTGGAGATGCTTTGGTGTCCGAGCAGTTCCTGCACCAAGCGGATATCGGCCCCATTGTCCAGAAGATGGGTGGCATAGGTGTGTCTCAGCACATGGGGTGTGAAGTTCTTTTGCCATCCCAATCTTCTTCCGTATGTGGCAAACATACTACCAATGGTGCTCATCGGCAACTGTTTTCCACTGTTTGAGACGATGAGATACGCCGTATCAAAGCGTTCGTGCTTCATGCTCAGATAGGAGGAGAGCAGGTTCTGGGTACGCTTTGTATAGAAAACATAGCGCATTTTCTTGCCCTTCCCCATCACCCTGATCCTCAGCATCTCCACCTCGATGTCCGCTTCCTTGATGGATCTGAGCTCACTGATTCGGCACCCAGTGTCATAGAGCAAACTGAAGACAAGCATATCCCTGGCGGAACGAAAATCACACCACGGCAGGCTGAGCAGGCTTGCTACCTCTGTGACACTCAGCACCGTAGGAAGATGACTCTCCCGGCGATGCACACTGATGAGGGCAAAGGGATTGGAAGCACAGGTCCTCTGACGCACCAAGGCAGCATAGAACGTACGACAGCAACTGATCTTTCGATTCACCGTCGCCTCCTGATACCGATTATCCTTGTTCATGTGGCGGATGTACATGAGCGCATCCTCGCGCTGGACTTCGCTCACCGTGATGCCCAGATTGTGCACATACGAGGCAAACTGCCTCAAATCGCGCCCATAGCTGGCAATGGTGTGCTCGCTTCGGCCCCGTACCGTCCGTTCGGTCTCGAGAAAAGTCTGGATCAACAGCTCATCAGTCATACTGCAAACTATACCACGCTGGACCAAACCGATACAACGCATCACAACTGGTGGTCTGCCTCAGATGAGCGGAAACAGGCCAGAGCAGACTGGAAGCAAGCTGAGCGTAGGAAGAGAAGGTAGGGCAACCCATTTCCACCAAGGCACGACAGCCCTCCCCCAGTGCTCCCGATTCCAACGCCTGCTCGTGCACATACACATCACGCCCTGCATCCAAGGCTGCCGTAGCACAAGCAAGGGCTCCCGAATGAAGCGGTGCCTGGAGCACCACGGTCGCAATGCCCAGGGCAGTGGAAACCGTGTTGCGGGCGAGACAGCGAAACGGAAGGGCCTGGTCATCAGGCTCAAACGGTGAGAGCACATTGGCAAAGGCAAGCAGGGAGTTGGCCTGGATGCGTTTGGTGGCAAGCCCTGCATCACACACCACATAGCCCGAAGATCCCAGGTCATGGCAGGCATACAGGCTCGCCCGGTCACTGCCACGGCTGTTGCTGGTGACCAGTGCACACCCGTTTGCCGAAGCTTCAAGGGCAAACGCATAGGAGAGCCTTGAACCGAGTGCATCAGGATAGCGCGTACCACACACCGTGAGCAAGGGTTCGGCTCCTTGGGGGAGGGA
>Ga0265295_1003111_pt1 | contig 24772 bp, 21 predicted proteins | sample Munlansysbiofilm_FD_192503 | JGI IMG/M metagenome (GOLD analysis project Ga0265295, IMG submission 192503) | Leachate microbial communities from a municipal landfill in Southern Ontario, Canada - Methane capture system biofilm | ecosystem: Engineered > Solid waste > Landfill > Unclassified ... | reverse complement strand
ATTTTCTTTTCAGGGATTTATGTTCTTTCTTACAGTTTTATTTCCTTTTCAGAGGCTTTATCTTCTTTTCCAGGGCTTATCGTTTTTGTTTCTTGGAATTTCTTTCTTCTTTCCGGCAGCAAGCCTTTTTCCTTTGCGGTCACGGTCTATTGTGAAGAGCTCAAAGCCCGGAATGATTACTCTTACTACAGGCACTGCAACTTCTTCTCTTGAAAGATCAACAACGAGCACTTTTTCCGTAAGGCCCTTCAGCTTTTCAAGGATCACGTCAATGTTTTCGGCAGGGCTCCTTTTAGAGATGTCCTGAACTTCGGAGAGGGAAATCTTTTCTCCTTCCTCGAACCAGAACCAGTTAAGGCGCTTCATGCGGTCGTAGCCTACACTGCGGATAAATCCTTCTCTATCAGTATCTTCTCTTGCGCCCTGAATCTGGACAACCCTTGACTGCGCAGCTTCGGTTATCGCTCTTGCAACCGCGATCTCGGGCTTAAGGTGGGAGCCTGCCCCCATGACAAGCAGGGCCGGATCTTTCAGTTTTACATCATCAGTTGCCGCAATAATTGTAGGAATTCCTGTGTCTGTCGGGACAAGCCAGATTTTGAGGTCTATTCCTGAGTCTTTGAATTTTCTGGAAATCTCGTACAGGTATCCGTCTTCTTCGGTAAGCACGATCTCTTTTCCAAGGTCACGGGTAAACTGAGCTGTACTGATTGCATCCCTTTCTATAACTTCAAGCAGCCCGTGGAGGATAGCTTCCTCAAGTACATTTCCTGAAGCCAGCCCGTTGGTATTACTCAGGAAAAGTTTCTGGCACTGCCCCGGAGAATCATACGGGTGGTATACCGCGTTTGCGCTCACAAAGACTTCTTCTTTATTCAGGAGGTCGTATGCTCCTACCCACTCAAGAAGAGAACTCGGGTTATAAGGTTGGGAAAGGAGAAGGGAGCCCGGGTCAAGAGTAACATAGTTTTCCCTGGCGTTCAGGTAAGATTCAACAAGAGCAGGAGCTGAAATATCGCCTGCAATGTTTGCGTTCAGGCCGGGCCTTTCTGCCAGGCAGCGCTCAAAACTTTCCATTATTGCTGAAATTCGGGCTCTCTGTTCGGTTGAACCTTTGCCTGAGTAGATGCTTATCGCTCCCGGAGCTGCACTGGGGCGAATAGAAGAAAATATTGGGACCCCTAACCTGTCCAGGTTTGTGATATCTGCGATTCGGGTAACTCCTATCTTTTTTATCTGGTTTTTTGTGTTTTCGAGAGTGGTGGCTTCATCGTACACGCGCTGCGTGCCTTCGATGTATGAAAGAGACCTGTCAATTTTTATCTCGGGCATGGTTAAAACCTTCTCATTTTTTGTTATATATTTTGTGATTTTTCAGGATTATGGATCTTTTCAAAGAGGTTTTTCATATCTGTTGCTTGGGGAGTTATCCTGATAAACGGAATAACAAACGGAAATGTGTAGAATACAAACAGAATAACGCTATATATTGAGGGGTCTATAAGTATGTAAGAGGGATTATAAGGGGTTTTGTCTGATGAACCTTAAAAAATTGTTTCTGGAAGAGAATGTAGGGGGCTTTGATCTCCTGTTCAGGACGATATACGGGATACTTGCGATTCTCGCGCTGGCAACAGGTCTTGTGAAAAGGTCGCCCTGGAAATGGATTGTTGCGCTGATAGCTTTTATGGGCCTTTACAGTTCAATCCTCAGACACTGTACTCCCTATGCTATTCTTGGAATCAGCACAGCAGAGAAAAAATAAATGCATATGTAAAGAATTTAATCTGACTCTATATTTTTGAAAAGTGTGTCTATTGATTTTTAAGCTCTGTTTATTTTCTTTCATCTATTTGAACTTTCTATCTACTACCAATAATTTTTACTATGATGGATATTTCTTTTTCTTCAATAATCAGACTATATTCTCTAACAGTTATTTCTTTTACGAATATATATAAAATAGATTGGAATTGTCTATCCTTTTAGTGTTATAATTAGACTAATCTTTGCCACCTTACTTTATATATAAGTTTGATAATTCTTTATACAATGTAAAATTAAGTGTAAAGACGATGGGAAAATGAGCGAGATAAAAATCTGTGAAGTTAGGTGCCCAAACTGTAGAAAGTGGTTCAGCTCAAAAATTGCTCAATTTGAAGATGCAGAAACATTCAGGCGTGCTATAACGTACAAAAATGCAGAACCATGCCCGTACTGTAAGACAATGATTTCTCACGACAAAGAAATCATGAGATTCTTAGAAAAAGATAATACTGGTAAAGTTATCCGAGAAACCAGGTGTATATATAATTTCTAATCTTTATAAATATCCTCTCAAAAAAATGGACCTTTAAATGATAAATTTTCTTTAATTTTAACTGGATTGCCTGGCAAACCCTTTATCATCTTCAGCTTCTCACAGCTGATTCAATTGGTTATGGAAAACCAATTTTTCAGCAAATATTTCATTTTTTTCAATAATTCACTAATTGAAAATATTTCGATCAGTTTCATGTCTTTGTGTTTTTGTTTCTTTGCGTTTTTGTTTCTTTGTGTTTTTGTTTCTTTGTGTTTTTGTTTCTTTGTGTTTTTGTTTCTTTGTTTCTTTAATACTATTTTCAATGAAATTCCTTCACTATGCATGAATCCGAAAAGCTAAAATTCAGAGAATTGACAATTCATTAAATTTTCTTATCTCATTAGTATAAATGATATTTATAAAAATCACTAATTTATGTAAGGACAATTATAAGGATTATAAAAACAGATTCTAGAAGCAAAAAAGGAGTTTTTAAGAACAATCCCATCTCAAATTCCTGACATGAAAGATTAATACAGACTGGAAAACAAATTTTTATCGCTGACAGTTAGGTGAAAGCAACATTTGTGCATTAAAGTTACATTTATGCATTAAAGTTACACGATGTGCCAGGGCTGTAGACAGGAGAATTGTATGACCATACATTCGCTAAAAACCGCGCTTATGAAACCTCAAAGGCAAGTGAAAAAGGATAAGATGTGATAATATGACGGTTCAGCTGGATCATATTATCCCGTATCGGCAGACGGCTAAGGAAGTAATATCCTCACTTGATACAGATGCGCGGAACGGTCTGAGCGTAGGAGAGGCTGGGGAACGCCTTAAAAAATACGGCAAGAACGAACTGATGGCAGAGAAGCCTGTGCCTGCGTGGAGGAAATTCCTGGCTCAGTTCCATGACGTACTTGTCATCCTGCTGCTTGTTGCAACCCTTATATCGGCAGGCATGTGGCTTTATGAGCGTGATTCTGCACTTCCTTACGAGGCGATTGCGATCTTTGCTGTCGTACTCCTCAATGCTATTATGGGCTATGTTCAGCAGGCACGAGCAGAGGAAGCAATGGCAGCTCTGCGTCAGATGACGGCAGCACAGGCAAGTGTTGTTCGGGACGGTAAGCGGCAGAACATTCCGGCTACTGAGATCGTGCCCGGTGATATTATTGTCATTGAAGAAGGCAACACTATCCCTGCAGATGCCCGTGTGCTTCAATCAACTGCGCTCCAAACAGCCGAAGCGGCACTGACAGGTGAAAGCCTGCCAGTTTTGAAGGACGATCTCCCGATTACGGAAGAAGTCGGACTGGGCGACCGCGATAATATGATCTTTAGCGGCACTATAGCTGTTTATGGGCATGGGCGTGCAGTGGTCACAGCAACCGGGATGCAGACCGAGATGGGACGCATTGCCGGCATGCTTAAAGAAACACCTGTAGAGACCACGCCGCTCCAGAAGGAACTTCAGCGCGTTGGCAAAATGCTCGGGATCATTGTTGTCGCCATTGCAGTCGTGATAATTGCAACAATACTTTTAGTCGAGGACGTGCACGGCTTTTCAGCCCTTTTTGACGTGCTCATTTTAGGTGTGGCACTCGCGGTCGCGGCTGTTCCTGAGAGCTTGCCTGCGGTTGTGACAGTTGTCCTCTCTCTAGGTGTTCAGCGCATGGCAAGGAAAAATGCTATCGTGCGCCATTTAGCGGCTGTAGAAACTCTTGGCTCGGCGAATGTTGTTGCTTCCGATAAGACGGGCACGCTAACCAGGAACGAGATGACCGTACTTGCGGTCATCACAGCCAGTGGGCGTGTCAATCTGGAAGGTACGGGTTACGCTCCCGAAGGCGGGGTCCATAAGGAAGGCGGAGAAAAAATTGATGGAGATCTCCAGTTTGAGTTTGTACGCGCACTTGCAGCAGCTGACCGGGCAAGCAACGCTGTGTTGCAAGAACGCGGCGGGCGCTGGGTGGTACACGGAGACCCGACTGAAGGGGCGTTGATTGTTGCGGCGCGAAAAGCCGGGCTGGAAGCTGAGGTACTCAATGCACGGCTGGAACGCATAGCAGAGATTCCTTTCTCTTCGGAACGCAAACTGATGAGTACGGTTCATAATGATACCGAACAAAAGGAACGTATTCTTGCCTTTACCAAAGGCGCACCTGATGTATTACTTGCCCGCTGTACACATGAGCTTGTAGGGGACGAGATCAGGTCTCTCACTGAGGAGCGCCGTGCAGAAATTTTGAGAAGGAATGAAGAACTCGCAGGCGAAGCCCTGAGGACTCTTGGGGTTTCTTTCCGCGTATTTCCGAAGAAGGCGATGAAGCAGGAAGATTTTGACGAGGATGTAGAGAAGGATCTCGTTTTTCTGGGATTGATCGGCATGATTGACCCTCCGCGCATGGAGGCAAAAGAAGCAGTTGCACGGGCAATGGCTGCAGGCGTTCGCCCTATTATGATTACAGGTGATCACCCTAAAACCGCCACTGTAATTGCCGCAGAACTCGGGATTCCCATCCATGGAGAAGCTGTCACGGGCGCGGAGCTTGAGAAAATGCCTGAGGATAAGCTTGACCGGACGGTTCAGGAAGTTTCGGTGTATGCGCGCGTCAATCCCGAACACAAACTTCGGATTGTGAAATCACTGCAGCGTGGCGGGGCAATTGTTGCAATGACCGGTGACGGAGTCAATGATGCTCCCGCTTTGAAAACTGCCGACATAGGCGTGGCAATGGGTATTACCGGGACAGATGTCTCCAAAGAAGCCTCCGATATCGTCCTCGCAGACGATAATTTCGCTACCATTGTCGCGGCTGTTGAAGAAGGGCGTGCGATCTTTTCCAATATTCGCAAGTTCCTGCGCTACCTGCTATCCTCAAACCTCGGGGAAGTAATGATAATGTTCTTCGGTCTGCTGCTGGCAGATGTGATCGGGCTTACTGAAGCAGGTGATAATGGGTTAGTGCTGCCGCTTCTGGCAACCCAGATCCTGTGGATAAATCTCATCTCAGACGGTCCACCTGCGCTCGCTCTCGGCGTTGATCCTGCGGACCCGGGAATAATGAAAGAACCGCCGCGCCCGCGGGAAGAAGGGGTAATCACTCGAAGCATGTGGGCTGGCAACCTCTTTACCGGTGCAATCATGGCTGTCGGGACCCTGCTCGTACTGGATGCCAGTTTACCCGGGGGTTTGATTGAAGGCTCAGGCAGCCTGCGTTATGCTCAGACAATGGCTTTTACCACTGTGGTCTTCTTTTCACTGTTTGTTGTTTTCAATGCACGTTCGGACAAACAGAGCGCTTTCATCGGGATGTTCTCAAACAAATGGCTTTGGGGAGCTGTTTTTCTGTCCATTTTACTGCAGGTAATGGTCGTCTATATCCCGTTCCTGCAACAGGCATTTTCAACAGTGAGCTTGAGCCCCGTAGACTGGCTGCTCTGCGCAGCAGTGGCAAGTTCCGTGCTGTGGCTGCGTGAATTAAGCAAAATATTTGTACGTGCGATGGAGGATAAAACAAAAAGAGATCTCACGTGATAAAAAGATCTATTTTCTGGAGAGACCTGAATTACACGGACCTCGATTTTGAAAACTCGTTTCTTACACAGACCTGGGTTTTGAAAACTCTTTTGTCTCTGTCATGTCAGGTTTAATACATTTTTACCCTTCATGGTGTAATATCCTGATCTCTTTATTTTCTTTTTTTATCCAGTCGGTAAATGTAAGATAGTGAAAAACAGAAATTATAAGGACCGGAATGGAAATGCAAATCGCAAATGATACAAAATGGCCGCAGAAGAAAATGAAAGAAAGCAAAACCAGCAAAAACGACGTTACATAATAGTTTTCCTGCTGCCTCACTATCATATATAATTTTTTATTGTATATTTTTGCCTCTTCTTCATTCCGAAATTGAATCGAGTTTTCAGTCTGTTTAAACCTTCGTTCCCTTGGTATCAATAGCTGTGAAAACGGAACAATAAGTGCTATGCTGACAAATAATAAGGATGCAAGAAGAGAGTAAAATGAAATCGTTTCTGCGTTCTCGAATGCGTGTATGTCGAATTTGCCGTATATACTGGATAATGTCAGAATATAAACTCCAAATATTAAAAATATAAATTTTATCAGTGAAAAAAATCGGTCCAGATTTTTATTATATATTTCGAGCAGTTCACATTCTATTTCCTTATGCTGGTCTGACATATCTCAGCCTCTATAAAATTAACGGCTGATATGTATTTAAACATTTTCAAAAGGTGATTAATTTATTTAATTATTTGAACTATACTGCAGTTTTTTGTTTTAGTATTCTCCTAGAGTGCTCCTAGAGTGCGTAATTTTAAATCCGCTGTTTTCTTGGATGCAGGATATTTGATTCCCTTATTTTCAAATAATATTAAAGAACTATAATATTTTAAATAATATTTAATTTCGGGGAATGGGGGATATGCATGCCGAAGAGGAATCGCTTGACTATGGGCAGCATGAAGAAATGAAGCACGAGCAATACCCGGATGTAGATCACGAACAATCTGAGGAAATGAAATATGAACAGCAAGAAGGAATGGGGCATGAGGGACATTCGCCATCCGGGAGAAAAGACCATGGGGACCATCATACCCATATGCTTGAAGATTTCAGAAGAAGATTTATCGTTTCTCTTATACTGACGTTCCCTGTTTTGCTTCTTTCCCCGACTATCCAGGACTTTTTTAACTTTGAAATTAGTTTTCCTGGTGCAGATTTTATCGTTTTCCTGATTTCTTCCGTTGTTTATTTTTACGGCGGCTATCCTTTCCTCAAGGGAATAAAGCAGGAGCTTGCTGAGAAATCTCCAGGAATGATGACCCTTATAGCCATTGCAATCAGTGTGGCTTATTTTTACAGTTCTGCTGTAGTTTTCGGGCTTCACGGAGAGGTATTTTTCTGGGAACTGGTGACCCTTATAGATGTCATGCTGCTCGGGCACTGGCTTGAAATGCGTTCTGTAATGGGGGCTTCAAGGGCTCTTGAAGAGCTGGTTAAGATAATGCCCTCAGTTGCTCATCTGAGACAAAACGGTGAGATCGTTGATGTTGGTGTTGAGCAGCTGAGAATAGGAGACAAGGTTCTGGTCAAGCCTGGGGAAAAGGTGCCTGTTGACGGGACTGTTGTAGAAGGGGCGAGCAGTGTAAATGAATCCATGCTTACGGGGGAGTCTGAGCCTGTCACGAAAACCGAGGGAAGTGAGGTCATTGGAGGTTCGATTAACGGGGAAGCGGCTTTTGTTGTTGAAGTTAAGAAAACAGGGAAGGACACCTACCTCAATCAGGTCGTCGAACTTGTCAGGACAGCCCAGGAAAGCAGGTCAAAAACTCAGGACCTGGCAAACAGGGCAGCATTGTATCTCACGATCATAGCTCTGACTGTAGGGACCCTCACCTTTGTCCTCTGGACTCTCTTCGGGCAGGAACTTGTTTTTGCCCTTGAAAGAGCAGTTACTGTAATGGTTATAACCTGCCCGCACGCCCTCGGGCTTGCAATTCCTCTTGTGGTCGCAGTTTCAACGTCCATGGCTGCGAAATCCGGACTTCTCATCAGGGACAGGCAGGCATTTGAAAAAGCCCGCAGCCTTGAGGCTGTAATTTTCGATAAAACAGGAACTCTTACTGAAGGCAGGTTTGGAGTGACGGATATAATTTCTTTCTCATACGAAAATAGCCGCACAAACGACGAAATTAATGAGGAAAAGGTTCTCATACTTGCAGCTTCTCTTGAATCGATTTCGGAGCATCCTATTGCAAGAGGAATTCTGGAGAGTGCGAGGGAAAAAGGGATAGAGCCTGTACCTGTCGAAAGCTTCAGTTCCATTCCCGGAAAGGGGATTGAAGGGATAATCGAAAGAAAGAAATACTATGTAGTAAGCCCCGGTTACCTTGAAGAAGCCGGAATCAGCCTGAAAGGCACGCAAAGTGAAGACGAGAAAATAGACGAGAAAATTGAAGAGATTAAGGCTCAGGGAAAGACCGTTGTTTTTCTTCTTGAAGGGGAAAGAATGCTTGGAGCCCTTGCCCTTGCCGATATCGTCCGAAAGGAGTCAAAGGAAGCAATTTCAAAGCTCAAAGGGATGGGTATAAAGTGCCTTATGCTTACCGGAGACAACCGGTTTGTTGCTGCCTGGGTGTCCCGGGAACTGGAACTTGACGACTACTTTGCAGAAGTTCTCCCGCATGAAAAGGCAGCAAAGGTAAGGGAAGTCCAGAAGCAGTACGTTACCGGAATGGTCGGTGATGGGGTCAATGATGCTCCTGCCCTTGCCCAGGCTGATGTTGGAATAGCAATTGGGGCAGGCACGGATGTTGCAATCGAAACCGCAGACATCGTGCTGGTTAAAAACGACCCCCGGGATGTGCTGTATATTATCGAGCTTTCAAGAAGGACATACTCCAAAATGTACCAGAACCTTCTCTGGGCAACCGGATACAATGTTTTCGCGATCCCGCTTGCAGCAGGAGTACTTTATGGATACGGCATTTTACTGAGCCCTGCCGCAGGTGCGGTTCTTATGAGCCTGAGTACCATAATTGTAGCTATAAATGCAAGAGCTTTAAAGATGGGGTGATTTGATGTTCGGGATAATTTTCAGACTGAAAAAAATTCTGGTTCTGGCAGCCTCAGTGCTCGCAGCAGCCAGATTTATCTCAAAACATACAAAGAAAATAAGAAAAATAAAAAAATTCTAAACTTAGGTCTGATCTTTTAATCGGGGAATTCAGGCATAATTTAAATGGTAAAGGGGGCAAAAGTATCGCAGATGGAGAACACAAAACCAGTCCATTCCTTATTCTCTTGCTGGTTCTGTTAGTGGCAGGGCTGGCTGTCCTTATTTTTATTTTCGGAGCAATGTGGGGTTTCTCTCATTCCGGAGATGTGCCATATGACAGGTCGGATAACTATTCGGAAAACAGGACTTATCCGGGTAGAGGCATGTATCCGGGCAGGGAAATGTATCCGGCTGGCGGGATATATCCAGAAAGGACTTCTGTTTCATATAACATATCTGATTTTGAGTCAAACGGAGAAATGATCTATTATACCGGGTTTAACGAAAGTGGGGAGATTATTGAGATAGAGTATGGTCCTCGCTGGCTGTATGTTCATGGAGGGAGCTGTGTTGACTGTCACGGGGCTGACGGGAGAGGAGGCTATCGGGTAATGATGAGTTCTGAAATTCCTCCGGATATAAGGTATGAAAGCCTTGTTTCTGGAGAGCACGAAGTAGATGAAGTGGATGATGAACACCTTCCATTTACGAAAGAAACTATAAAAAGAGCAATCCGTGATGGTATCGACCCTGCAGGCGAACCTCTTGACCTGACCATGCCCAGGTGGAAAATGATTGATAAAGACGTGGATGATGTTGTCGAATATCTTAAAACGCTTTGAGGATAACCTCATTTTCTGGATATGAAGAGAGACTTCACCCAGGAGCGGTTCATTTTTCAATCCTGAGTATCTGAACCCAGCTCCGTTTCCCGCATTTCGGGCATTTCAGGAATTTTTTATTTACTCTATCAGGTCCCAGAAAATTTTCCAGAGTTGAAACTTCGAAAACTCTACCGCATATGGGACACAGGTAAGCGAAGTTTTTTGTGTGCCAGTTCACCAGCAGTAGAGTTCCTGTGATAATTATCAGTATCCAGAGATACCAGCAGCCAGGAAGTAAAAATATAGAAGAGAAAACCATTACTGTAATAAACAGAAAGAGCACGAGAGCTGTTCTATACCAGTCTGCTTTAGCAGTTTTTCGATATTTTTTTGTGCTCATAATTTTCTCCTGTTTTGTTGCATTTCAGACGCAACTGAGCCCGTAGACCACCCGGGACAAGTTAATATGAAATCTTAAATTGTGCCAGTAAGGCTGAGAATCAAAGCCCCAATCATCTTGCATTGGAAGGTCAAAAAATCTAAAAAAAGAAATTGCCTGTGGGCTGGAACAGGCAGCTTTTACAGCCCATTTTTATTTCAAGTTTAAATCTTGCAAATTTCGCTTTTCCTGAGCCAGTCGATGTCGGACTGGTAAAGGAGCCTCAGGTCTTTAAGCCCCAGTTTCAGCATGGCAAGCCGGCTTACTCCAAGCCCCCAGGCGAGGACGGGTTCTTTGATCCCCAATGGTTCTGTGACTTCTTTCCTGAAAACGCCCGCACCACCAAGTTCGACCCAGCCGAGCCCTTCCACGTAAACCTCAGGTTCCACACTCGGTTCGGTGTATGGGAAATATCCCGGGCGGAAGCGGACTTCTTCGAACCCCATCCTGTGGTAGAACTCTGCAAGGAGGCCGAGAAGGTCTGCAAAAGACATATCCTTATCCATAACCACGCCTTCAAGCTGCTCGAACTCAGGTGTGTGGGTCGGGTCAATTGTTTCCCTGCGGTAAGCCCTGTCAATGCAGAAAGCTTTTACCGGCGGCTCCGGGTTATCCGCAAGGTACTTTATGGTTACAGAGGTGGTGTGAGTCCTGAGAACGTTGCGCCCGGCAAGTTCTCTGTCCCATATTCCTCCCCAGCCGCAGGAGTCAATATCTCCTCCGTTCTCATGCATTGCTGCCACTTTTCCCGAATATTCAGCCGGGATCTGACAGGTGCTGCCGAGGTGGAATGTGTCCTGCATATCCCTGGCAGGGTGGTCCTGGGGCTGGAAGAGGGCGTCGAAGTTCCAGAAAGAACTCTGGATTATACCGCCTTTTATCTCTGTAAAGCCCATTTCCAGAAAGATCTGGCGCATCTGTTCAATCAGGCGCCTGTAAGGGTGAATTTTTGTCCCGTAAAGTGGTTTAGGTGTAATATCGAGCCTGTAGGGCCTGAATTTTTTCTCTTTCCATGCTCCGCTTTTCAGCAGTTCGGGAGTAAGCTGGGCAATTTCTTCTTCAAGGACAAGCCCCTGAGATGCAAGTTCACTTCCTGCGTCTGTTATTGAAACAGTCCTGAACTTTTCTTCGTGTTTTACGACGAGTTTGCGTTTGAGAAGGTCTTTTACGGTCCCTTCATCGGCTCCAAGTTCTTCGAGAGTCTTTGCTTTTCCTGCAAAAGCTGAAAGGGCTTTTTCGTCCTTACCTTCAGAAGCTTCTCCGGAAGGAACCATTATTCCGTTTTCAACCTTTGCCCATCCTTTTTTTACGAGCCAGCCCGTTGCAATTCCCACGGTCTGGGGGGAGAAACAGCTCCTGAGCTCCTCAAGGGAGACAGGGTTTTTCAGGGCATCAATAATCTGGCGCTCTGGAAGCCCTGTTTTTTTGTATTCTTCTCCTTCCTTTGTAAGGGAATAGCGCTCGAGAACTTTTTCGGAAACAGAAGCAAGCTCTTTTTCCTGAAGCATGAAAGCAGCCTGCATCGCCGCATCTATCTGCAGCCCTGACTTCTCTTCCAGCTTATCCGGAACTGCCGATCTAAGTTCCTCAAGGGCGAGCAAGACTTTTTTTTCGTTAATTGTGAGGTTGTCCTGAATACTCATAACTGTCAATCCTGTGAACCATATCCTGTGAGTCCTGAAAATTTAAGACTTTAATACTAAGATTTTGATATAAGTTTGGCACTTGTATTTGATGAATTTATTGTAGATTCATAGTTTACTAAAGATTCATGGGTCTACTGGAGATAAATATTTACTGAAGGTTCATGGATCTACTGAAGATACATAATTTACTAAAGATTCATGACCTGATGGGTGATTTATTTTTTATAGATGATTCTGTATTCATCAAGCTGTTCTCTTGCAAGTTCCCTCTTCTCCTGGTGATCTTTAAGGAACTCCTGCATCTTTTCGGCTGCGAGCTGCTTGCATGAGCCGCACATCCTGGTTCCGTAGATACATTCCTCTCTGATTTCCAGCAGTTCCTCATCATCTTCTATCAGGTGGAAGAGCATCAGTTCAAAGACAGAACATTCATCAGGTTTCCCACCCAGTTTTTTCTGCTCTTCAAGGGTTATGCAGCCTCCGGTCTTTGCCCTCTTTACCTTTTTTGCCCCTTCCTTAGGGTCATCTGTGAGGGCTATATGGCTGTCAGGGATGCTGCTCGACATCTTTCCTCCCTGTAGCCCGCTCATGAAACGGTGGTAAGTTGATGCAGGAGGAATGAAAGCGTAGCCATCGAACTCAGCTGCAACTTCTGCCACGACTTCTTCAAGGATTTTCCCTGTGGTTTTCCAGACCCTTTTAAAAACGAAGTATTTTTCATACTCCGAAAATTCAGGTGGTTTAGCCGCATTGGCAAATGTGGCGATTTCCTGAATCTGGGTCATGAAATAATTCCTTCTCTCAGGCTGGTTTATCTGTAAAACAAACCTTTCAAGGAATGCATAGTCAGGAGTCTGGAGCACATCAATGTGTTCTTCATAGAGTTTTACTTTCCCTGGAATGCGTTTTTTAAGTTCCTGTAAAGCTTCCCTGGGAGCTCCTTTTCCCCGGACGCTGAGGTACTTTCCGCCTTCTGCTGTTTCCCTTTCCTCTACCCTGAACATATTCATTTTGCCTGCGAGTCCTCTTGTAAGGCGGAGGTGAGGGTCCTGGTCGGGGCCCACGGGAACAACAACGGGTTTTGATCCTCCGAATTCCTCTAGCTGGGGCTGGAGGATGTCTGCAGCCTGGGTTGCTACGCTGAGCATGTGGGAGAGGCTTGTTTCACCTGAAAAGCCATAGATAGCGCTCAGTTCCGAGAAATTGACTTTTGCTCCCAGTTCGAATGCCAGGTCTTTAACACTTCCGCATCCCGACTGGAAGTAAATGAGACCTTCAGGCTTGAAACCGAGGGCAATGAGGCTCAATATATATTCTTCTACCCCTATTTCCCTGCATTTCTGCCAGGAAAAGCCGCGCACTGAAAAGGCTTCCCTGTCCGCAATCCCGACAAAGGCTGAAGCTCCCTTCTCCTGGTGCCAGACGATCTGGTCCATTACCATTTTGTGCCCCAGATGGACTTTTCCTGATGGCATAAAGCCGTCCATAACTGAAAATGGGGCACCTGTCCGCATGGCCTCTGCAATCTGTTCATAATCACGGTGCCCGAAGATGATTCTCCGCCGCATGTACTTATGCGGGGACGGAATTTCCGGAAGTATATTTTCAAAAGGAGAAATCCCGAATTCTTCGAATAACTTGGAGTAGTCAGTGATATTGCTTGAACTCCACGGGTCAAGTTTATTATCCATAATGTCCCTCATGGGCTGCCGTTCCCGGAAAACACTGCAGGCAGTTTTTTCTTGCTAAATAAGGGTAGCATAAATAAAGCGTAAGCTTTGTTCCGGTTAAATCGCTCTTTAAAAATACCTGCTCATATGTAAATGTTTATCTTCTGGCGGACAGTTGCAGAAATTTTTTTCTCAGTATTAGATTCTAACCCCCAGAAATATATATTCAAAAGCTCAATTGTAGTGAGATGGATAAGAGTTCATTTCTGGCAGACATAAGCAGGATTTTAGCCGGATTGAAAGAAGTAAATACAGTCTATATCTTCGGGTCATTTCTTGAAAAAGAAGATTTCAATGATATCGATGTAGCTCTGCTCCTGTCTGAAAGCTTAGATTCTTATAAAAGCCTTAAATTCTCTTTAAAAGTAGCGGGTGAACTGGAAAGACAGATAAAGCCCAGATTTGAATTTGATGTAAAAATACTAAATAATTCCCCGATAGAGTTACAGTTTGAGGTCATCAAAAAAGGACGTGTTATCTTCTCCAGAGACGAATCCAGCAGGATAGATTACGAATCTGAGGTTATCTCGACTTATCTGGACCTGAAGTATATGTATGATTTGATTGATAAGGAATTCCTGGCGAGGGTCTAAAATGAGAATACTTGCCCATTTAAGAGAGCTTGATGAATCCCAGAAAGACTGGCAAAGATATCAGAATATATCGCTGGAAGACCTGAAGAAAGACAGAGATAAAAGGAATATGGTTCTTCACGCCATGCTGGTCAGTATCCAGGCTGCTATAGATATAGCTACCAGTTTGATAGCTAAAGAGGGGCTGGGAAAGCCTGCAACATACAGAGAGACTTTCGAAATATTAGGGCAGGCAGGACTTATCTCAGAGGAACTCGCTGAAGAGCTCTCGGACCTGGCCGGGTTCAGAAATGTCCTTGTCCACATATACTGGCAGCTAGACTTTGATCAGGTATATGGAATCCTGCAAAATGATCTTAAGACTCTTAAATCCTTTTTACAGGAAGTTAAGGGACTATTAGCTCAGGATTTATCTACTGAATGAATTTTAAGCTGAAGCGCATCAAAATGCAAAGAAAACTTTCATAAATAAAAGTTCATACAGCAGACAACCTTCAGATTATTTCTCGCAAATCTTTTCAAAAGGATAGGGCAGTTTTGCCTCCTCTGGAATTTTATCGACAAATTCCATAAACTCAGGGTCGTGCATGGGACTGAGGTTTTTCTGCCTCTGGAAATAAGGATAACTTCTGATCCTCTGCCAGATTTCTTTTAAGGGTACTTCTTTAACATTTCCGAACCTGAATGGGGGATAAGGGCTTGGTTTTACGTCTCCGTCTACGGTCACATGCATCCAGCGCCTGCCTGCCATCGCACCCATCATCTGCCCTTCGAAATAAGTATTTGAAAACATTCGAGGGCCTTCCGGGGCAGAATTAATCCTGTGATACATTTCAAGGATTGCTCTTCTGTCTCTGTCAGTAATCACAGACTCTCCTTTTCTTTTCGGCATTGATTCCCAGACTGAAAATTCATGAACCCCAAGTTCCGATGCAAGTGCATAGAGAGCGGGAAGTTCTTTCATGTTTGAAGGAGAGGCGTGAGTTGTCATAACAACCAGAAGCCCTGCTTCAAGAGCCAGTTTTATGGTTGATATCGCCCGATCGTACGAGCCTTCGGATTTTCGGACCGCATCATGCTTCTGGGGGTCAGTCGAATAAACGCCGACCATGAGGGAGTGAAGTCCGGCTTTTTTCAAACGGAGAGCAGTTTCTTTTGTGAAGTCCGTACCCCATGTAGAACAGTTAACTATAGCGCGTTTTTTGTCCACATATTCAATAAGTTCAAAGATCTCTTCCCTCAGCAGGGGGTCATTCTCGGTAAAACTGATAATTAATGTGCCAAGGTCCAGCGCTTCATCTATTACTCTTTTAATTGTGTCTGTATCCAGTTCGTCAGCGACCGCTCCTGGGGGGTACCTTGAACTGTTCTGGCGGGTAATTTCAATGGTAACGGTTTCAGGAATATATTTTCCCAGAGCTATCTGGACTTCTGCGAAAATAAGCCGTTTAAAAGCAGGTCCGGGTATGGGAGGAAGCCAGGCTGAGGGAATGAAGCTGTCTTCCTGTACAAGTGCCGGTTTCTCTTCCTGTAAGCGTGAGTTCATCTTTTTCAGTACAGGGATACAGGCGGATTTCAGAGTCCCCTGTGCCGTAAGTTTTACGGTCATTCCTTCACGCTGCTGAAGGTTTACAGACAGCCCTGGCATGGAGAAAATTTCTATATTCTTATTTTTTGTGGGGAAGTCCGGCACATTCTTTTTTTCAGGAGTCATTTTTCCTCACATCTAATTTCGTACGGTTTTTCTGATTTAACTGACAAAACCTAAAATAATCTATATTTTAAGTCTATCTCTTAAATATCCTCTAAATATCCTCTAAATATTCTCTAAATATTCTCTAAATATTCTCTAAATATCCTGTAAATATCTTTTAAATATCTCTTAATACTTATTTAAATCATATCTGTCTTTTCTGAAAACAACATCAGTCGTTTTATTCCAGCAATTCGTTTCAAGCCGGTTTAAGAAGATAATAAAATCTTTAAAAAAGATAATTACCAAATATAATTCTGGATACATACAGCTGTTAAGTATGAAAATGTCAGGTTAAGAACAAAATCAGTTTAAGTTTATCAATTTCGAAAATGAGGACTTAAGCTGTCCAAGCTCGATAACTGATTAGTAGTCGGCCTGGACTGCCTCTTTAAAATAAAAAGCCTGGACCTCAAGCCCTTTCCGAGAAGGCGAGGTTTCCGCTGATCTTCTTTATCTTTACTTTTACCACGTCGCCTTTTGTGGCTCCGGGCACAAAGACTGTATACTTGTCTATTTTTGCTATCCCGTCACCTTTGGACCCAACGGCATCTATCCGGAGTTCATAGGTTCCGCCCTCTTCGATGGCTTCCCTGACAACAACGTTGCTTACCTTTCTCTTTTTGACAGGTCTATGTGCTCCGCAAGCAGAACATTTCAGGACAAGAACCCTGTCTACCCTGACAAGCTGGGTATCCGGGCGTCCGCATTCCGAACACATAACGTATTCGTCAACATATGCCTGAATATTGTCTGAAAGCTGAGCTCTTGTAAACCTGCCCTGGAAGACTGCACGTGTGCCTTCTATCTTCCCTGCAGTCCCCAGTTCCCTGGTGAGGTATTTCATCAGGTGGTCAGGGTCCCGGTTAAGGGTGTCTGCAATATTTCCGAAGTTATCCAGAATTGTGGTTTTGCCTTCGGAAAAGAGTTTGGGTTCAGGGATTACGAATCGAGCGTCAGTAGTCTCTGTGTCCGGCATCTTTGACATTGCACGGTTCAAAAGCTCTTCGTAATCATACATTCTTTAGACTCCCTTGTAATTTTACGGCTTCTTTCCGCTTACTGTACGAGTTCTGCGCCTTCATCGATAACGATTCTGACGGGTGTAGGCAGCTTCTGTCCTGCGTGCCAGAGAGCCTTCTTTGCAGCCGGGAAGTTCTGCTTCTCAACAGCTACTGTAAAGAGCTTCTGCATCGAGTTTACTCTTGCTGCGGTACCGACGTTCTTTCCAAAAGCCCTGCGCATTCCACTGGATACACGGTCAGCACCAGCGCCTGTTGCCTGCTTGTTTTCCCTGAGTACTTCGTGGGGGTAAACACGGAGCTTCATGTAAAAGCCCATCTTTCCTGCGTCTGCAACAAGGTGCCTGTTTGCTGTAATACGGGCTGCTTCAAGTGCAGTGTGCCTGATCTGGCATTTCTCCTCTGCAACCAGAGAAATTTTTACAGGGAAAGTTGTGTTTGCTTTGTCTCCCATATCATAGTGAATAACCTGGCTTCCGGGGACACCGCCCATGTATTTTCTTCTGGTAAATGAGCGCTGCCTCACGTTTCTGTACATACTTCCTGGCTTTCGTACCATTAATCTGATTCTCCTGAAAAGTGATGATTTTGATAAAACCTTGCGTGGAAGCTTTTTCCACTTATTTTCCACTTATAACCATTTATAAACGTTTGCCTCAAGTTCGTAAAAAACTGTCTTGCAAACCATTGAGTATGGAGATATGTGCATATAGAGATACCTGCCTGTATTTACATTTATCTGTAAACCTGCCCGTGCAGGTTCTGGCAGGAAACTTCTGCATCGCCCGGTTCTCCGATAGGGAATTTCATACCTGAAATTTTACAATCCCTTAAATTTTATATATCCCGGGCTTAGGTGACTTACTCCCTACTACTTAGTGGTTTATAAGTTTTATTGATGTTTCCGGGTATTTCTCAAGGAATCCCGCAAGAAGCCCAAAACAGCCTGAAAGCATCATACTTCCGAAAGGTGCGGCAAAGTGCAGTTTCTTTGAGATTTCTTGCCTTATTTCCGGGGATGAAAGCTTTTCAAGCATCCCCCTTTTGGGACCTGTAACCATTATCGAGCGAACCTGTCCAAACCCGGGGACTTCCTTTATATATGCACCGTGCCCTCCGTCCTCAAAAACTTCATCAAAACCAAGTTTCCCGTCAGCAAGCCTGATAATGTAGTCCTGAAGCTTTTCCGGGTCCATTCTGGAACTGTGGTGCTCGAAAACAGCCGTGATCCTGTTCTCATCCACAAGTGCCCCCAGAGTATGCCCGTTCCCTATATTTACCACAATAGAAGGCTGGACTGCTGCCGGATCGGTAAGGGCCCCAAATACCGCTGCTGGTCCTGTGTCCATAAAAACTGCCCGCGTATTAATGTCTGCGGTTGCTTTAAGAAGCGAATCTGCCTGGGCTTTCATGCGGGTGAATGCCTGCGGTATTTCTTCGGGCCTATAAACAAAGTCTTCTAGCTTTCCCCCCTTCTCGATGAGTTCCCTTAAAAGTTCAAATCTGTAGACCCTGTTGCTCTTATCCGGAGCGTTCCCGTGGTCCTGCACTGCCACAGCATAGTTTTCCGGCATCCTGACCTCAAAATTCGAAAGTGCACATGAAACCGCATACAGGTCAAAGTCCTGCATTACAATTTTCAGAGCCTCTCCCGAATCTGCAAGTCTTTTTGCCTCTTCTTCCGTAACAATCTGGACTCCGAAAGCTTTCACCCTCTCAAGATTATCGTGGATGGTCAGAGCAGCCGCTTCGGTAGCATATGCGGGAAGCCCTGCTTTCAGGTGTTTGCGGACCGCCCATGCCGAAGGTCCCCCTCCCATTATGGTTCCGGTAAGCACAAGCGCCTTTCCTGCTTTCGTTACTCTATGAATTCTTTCCGCAACCACCTGTGTGGGAGCAGGCATTACCATTATAAGGCTGTTTTCTACCTCTTTTCCAGAATCAAAGAGCAGGATGTCCTGCGTACCTGTCCCTACGTCAGCCGCAATTATACGCATAACCGGGGATTGGACTGATAGATTATTAAAATATGGGCAGGCAAGTAATTTTACTGGTCAGAATATACAGAGGAAAAGTAAGCATTAAAATGTAAGAATTAGTAAGAGTAAACATTGGAAAGAGTAAGAATTAGAATGAATAAAAATTACACGAAAACTGTAATATAAATATAATATCGTAGGAACTTAACAGAAAACTCAGAGGAAGAGAATAATCTTAATATATCGGAGAGTGCCGTTTTCATGAAAGAATCTACACCCGAAATTCACAAAAAAGATGCCAAAAAATCTTTTTCTTTCGCTTTAATCACAATTTCAACCTCAAGGTACGAGAAATACGGAAATCCGGCTTCTCCTGATGATGCAGAAGATCTTTCGGGAAAAGTTATGAAAGAACTTATTGAGGCGGCAGGAAACAGAGTCTCTTTCTACAGGCTTGTCCCTGACGAAAAAGATTCACTTCTGGATGCCATTTTTTTCGCGCTTGAAAGTTCTGCAGACATCGTTATAACAAGCGGAGGCACGGGACTTGCTCCGAAAGACCTTACAATCGAGTCCATAGCCCCTCTTTTTGAAAAAGACATCCCTGGTTTCGGGGAACTTTTCAGGTACAAGAGCCTTGAAGAAATTGGCACGTCGGTAATTCTGACCAGAGCTTCAGCAGGCGTGATTAAAGGAAAAGCTGTATTCTGCCTGCCGGGGTCGCCAAATGCTGTGAAGCTTGCCCTTTCTAAAATTATCATTCCCGAAGCCGGGCATATTGTCAGGCATGTTAGAGAATAAAACTGATAAGTGAAGATGATAGGATTTTGTAAAGAAATGAGCTTGAAAAAATAGCGATCTAAATACTGACTGCGAAATCTCAAAAATCATTTCTCTTCATTTTCTTCATTCATCTCTGAAACAAGCCTGCTATAATTACTTTTTATTTCTATTGTAGTGGGATGACTTTGTCCCAACTTTTTTCGGCTATTTCCGGTGCTCTTCGATAAAGCGGGAATGCTTTTTCATAAGCTTCGATGAACTCTTTCCTGTCAACGAACGGGCATTCTACTTTTTCATCAAAATTTGTAGGACAAACTGACACTCAAATCCTCGACACTCAGTTCTTGGTCAGCTTAAAGTTCTGACCTATTGAAGTATTTTCAACTTGTCCTATATTACACTGCTGAAATCTTCCAATTTCAAAAATCAGACAAAAGAGACCCACCAATAATAAGCTGGAATTATAAGCCGGAACTTTTCCGGAATATCTATTGTAGAATCAATGGAGCTTTAAAACAGCTTCCCCCTATCATTTTTAATATATCTTCCTTCTTTATCCAATTATATGATAATTCTTCATGCAGGAAGAGTTGGAAAACAGTTCTTCTTATGGGGTGAAAGCCCGGCAGAAAATGAAACTCCGGTTGTTCGGCGCGGGAGAAAGCCTAAAACCCCTATCGTAAAACCTTACCCTTACGATTCGGGCTTTGAAAACCTGTCTTCTGCCCTTGAGCTGCTGCTGGGCAGTACTGACCGGAAAAAGGCGGAGAAAATCAACGTCTGGACCCCAACTATCGGAGGGAATCCTGTCCCTTCCAGCCCTCTTGTTGCTGAAATTTCGGATTCGAAAGCAGAACCTGCACTGGCTCCCTGTACTGTTCACGCATATCCTCTGGAAGCTGAAGAAGCTATTGTTCTCCTCTGCACCTGTATGGAAAAAAAGGTTCTGGCTCCCGGTATCATCTCGGGAAATGACCTTCTCTGGTGGGCAGATGCCCTGAAATTTGCAGGCTCGCTGGTAGCAGGGCAGAAATATTTGCCTGGCGTCAGGGGCGGGGAAGGAGAGTACAGGGCTTTCTGGGAACCCGTATTTTCCGGCGAAGATGCCGGAAAGCTGGCAAAACTTGCAAAGCAAATGCCTCCTGCTGCAAGGGCTCTTGCTCCTGAAGCCTCTTCCATGCCGCCGGAAATGCCTGCTGCTTTAGCGGCAAAGCAGTTTATTGAAGACTCTCTCGACTGGATAGTCCGGTCCGAGATCGGGGAAAAAAAGCTTGCAAAAGAGACGCGCAAAAGAAAATCCTTTGATAGCGTCCATGATGCCTGGGTTTCTGCTCTTAGAAGCCCTGAAGGGCTGATCTATGGAGACGAAAACGAACTTCTGCAGCTTGCGGCCCGGACCCGCGAATGGCAGCGCCCACTCACCATCCTTACCACTTCTCCTTTCAGGTTCTGTTTCCGTCTTGAAGAACCGGCTTTAGAAGAAGAGATCGAAGAAACTGAAGAAACCGAAGAAATAGAAGAAAATGAAGCCGGGAAAAGAGATACTAAAAAAGGCAGGGAAGGGATAGCTGATATAGAAGTTCCCGAAGGGCTCTGGTACGTCCGTTATATGCTTCAGTCCTACGAAGACCCGAGCCTTCTGATCCCTGTAAAAGAAGCCTGGAAGCCAAAAAAAGGCAGCCCGTTGAAAAAATACGATGTGAAAAACATTCGCCAATTCCTGTTATCTTCCCTTGGACAGGCTTCCAGTATAAGTGCAGGAATTGCTTCGAGTCTTGAAGCTCCCAACCCATCTGGATATTCCCTTGATACTAAAGAGGCTTACCGCTTTCTGACTGAAAGTGCAGCGAATTTAAGTCAGGCCGGTTTCGGGGTACTTCTCCCTGGCTGGTGGACCCGTAAAGGTACAAAGACACACTTAAAAGCCCAGGCTAATGTTAAGGGCAAGAAGAAGTTGCAGGCCGGATACGGGCTTACACTCGATGAAATCGTCAGCTTTGACTGGGAAATCGCCCTTGGAGACAGGGTACTGACAGTCAGAGAACTGCAGGCTCTTGCAAAGCTTAAAGCTCCGCTTGTGAAATTCCGCGGGCAGTGGGTTGAGGTAAACGATGCGGAAATCAGGGCTGCCCTTGAGTTCTGGAAGAAAAATCCCAACGGTGAAGCAAGTCTGCGTGAAGTTCTAAAACTGGCAGTGGGAGTTTCCGAAAAAGCCGATGGTGTGAACGTTGAAGGGCTCAATGCAACCGGATGGATTGGAGAATTAATCAGCCGCTTAAAAGACAAAACCGGGTTTGAAGAACTTCCTGCTCCCAACGGCTTTTCAGGCACCCTTCGGCCATATCAGTTCAGAGGTTACTCCTGGCTGGCTTTTCTGAGGCAGTGGGGTATAGGAGCCTGCCTTGCAGACGATATGGGGCTTGGTAAAACCGTCCAGACTCTTGCTCTTATTCAGCACGACCTGGAACAGGCTAAAGAGAAAGCTGAAGAAAAGATTGAAGAACCGGCTGAAGAAAAGATTGAAGAAAAAGTTGACGGACGTAAGGCCCCAAAACCTGTTCTTCTGGTTTGTCCTACCTCTGTTATCAACAACTGGAAAAAAGAGGCTTCCCGCTTTACGCCAGAACTTTCGGTAATGGTCCACCACGGGACCAGCCGGAAAAAGGAAGAGGAATTCAAGAAGGAAGCCATGAATCATGCTATTGTCATCTCAAGCTATGGCCTTGTGCAGCGGGATCTTAAATTTTTAAAAGAGGTTCATTGGGCAGGAGTTGTACTTGACGAAGCCCAGAACATCAAAAACCCGGAAACCAAACAGGCAAAGGCAGCCAGGGCTCTTGAATCCGATTACCGCTTAGCTCTTACAGGGACTCCGGTTGAAAATAACGTGGGAGACCTCTGGTCCATAATGGAGTTTTTAAACCCCGGCTTCCTCGGAAGTCAGGCGGGTTTCAAGCGGAATTTCTTTATCCCCATTCAGGCAGAAAGGGATCAGGAGGCTGCAAGGAGGCTGAAAGAAATTACAGGTCCCTTCATCCTTCGCCGTTTGAAGACTGACACTTCGATTATCTCCGACCTGCCGGAAAAAATGGAGATGAAGACCTATTGTACGCTGACAAAAGAACAGGCCTCCCTCTATGCTGCAGTCCTTGAAGACATCAGAGAAGCGATTGAAGGAGCCGAAGAAGGCATCCAGAGGAAAGGTATAATCCTGTCTGCCCTTTCCAGGCTCAAGCAGGTCTGCAACCACCCTGCGCAGTTTTTGAAGGACAACTCCACTATCCCCGGCAGGTCCGGAAAACTCGCAAGGCTTACCGAAATGCTGGATGTAGTCCTGGAAAACGGGGAAAAAGCCCTTGTTTTTACCCAGTTTGCGGAGATGGGCAAAATGGTGAAAGAACACCTGCAAGCAAGCTTTGGCTGTGAAGTCCTTTTCCTGCACGGCGGGGTCCCCAGGAAGCAGAGAGACCGGATGCTTGAGAGGTTCCAGGAAGGAAAAGAATACCTCCCTATTTTTGTCCTCTCCCTTAAAGCCGGCGGCACGGGGCTTAACCTCACAGGGGCAAACCACGTTTTCCACTTTGATCGCTGGTGGAACCCGGCTGTTGAAAACCAGGCTACAGACAGGGCATTCCGTATAGGCCAGAAGAAAAACGTTGAGGTCCATAAATTCATCTGCGCAGGTACGCTTGAAGAAAAAATCGATGAGATTATCGAACGCAAAGTGCAGGTCGCAGAGAACGTTGTTGGGACAGGTGAAGACTGGCTGACAGAGCTTTCCAACGATGAACTGAAGGATATTCTTGCTCTTAGAGAAGAAGCGGTAGGTGAATAAAATGGCAGCTTACTGGGACGGCTATGGTTATTATGAGCCCATAAAACCAATTGAGGTCAAAGGAGGCATCAAGGCAAAGTCCAAACGTGGAAGTTTTGTCCAGAGCTGGTGGGCAAAACGCTGGATAAAAACCCTTGAAAGCTTTAATTTGGGAGCCAGGTTAAGCCGTGGAAAAAGTTATGCCCGTAAAGGTCAGGTAACCTCTATAAAAATAGAGACAGGGCTTGTAAGGGCTAAAGTCCAGGGTTCAGACCCCAGACCCTATTCGGTAACGATCAAAGTTCGGACCCTTACAGGTTCCGAATGGGATCTCCTTGCAGAAAAACTTGCTCTGAAACCTATCTTTGCGGCAAAGCTCCTCGCAGGTGAGATGCCGGAAGACATCGACTCCGCATTTAAGGAAATAGGCCTCTCCCTCTTCCCTGAAACACTCGACGATCTTGAAACAGACTGCTCCTGCCCTGACTGGTCAAACCCCTGCAAGCACATTGCAGCCGTCTACTACCTGCTCGGGGAAGAATTCGATAGGGATCCCTTCCTTATTTTTAAGCTAAGGGGCGTGGACATGGATGATTTTATGTCCATTCTCGGAAAGGGATTTGTTCCGGAAACTGCGGATCGGGTAGCAGAAGCGGAGGCTCTTACAGAAAGGACTGATGATAAAACCGGAACAGTACTCGAAGCTGAAATCTCTCCTGTTTCTCCTGAACCTCTGCCCCTTAACCCTGAAGCTTTCTGGGGAAGGTTCCCTGAAAGTACTGGAGAGGAAAAAAGCCCCTCCTTTGAGGCTCATATCCCTCAGGTTCAAGCCTCCCTTCCAAAAAGGCTTGGAAAATTCCCTTTCTGGCGTGGCGAAGAAGATTTGCTTGAAGTGCTGGAGGAAATCTACAAAGAAGCTTCACCTGCAGGGATGATGGTTTTCCTTGGAGAACGTAAATGAATGCCTTTGCATATTTTTCTTCAAGATAACTAAAATTTTTTGCCTTTTATTGGAGGCAAATCAGTAGCTGACGTAGATATGATTTGCAATTTCCCTGTCCACGGTATACCTGGTCTGATCTACCTCAAAAAGAGACGACGGGGGACGCCTGAGCAGGGTGACAGGCATTCCGGGCAGGCTGCCCATTGATATTAGTTTCTGCAAAATCCCGTTGTTTTTTGTATCCGGATGGGGGATCTTTCCTTTTTTCCTGGGCTCCATTGCGGAAAGTGTGGCAGTTTTTAGAGAGGCATTCAGGCATTCTGGTTTTTTCGATATCATTTAAAGAGA
>Ga0265295_1003110_pt1 | contig 24779 bp, 24 predicted proteins | sample Munlansysbiofilm_FD_192503 | JGI IMG/M metagenome (GOLD analysis project Ga0265295, IMG submission 192503) | Leachate microbial communities from a municipal landfill in Southern Ontario, Canada - Methane capture system biofilm | ecosystem: Engineered > Solid waste > Landfill > Unclassified ... | reverse complement strand
ATTGCGCCAAGGATGGCGGCGCCAAAATCCTCAAACGCTGCACCTTCCCCCTGACCGGAGCCCGGGTGGTGGACGTGATCGTCACCGAACTGGCCTATATCACCGTCACCCCGGACGGACTCGTTCTTAAGGAAACCGCCCCCGGCGTTTCCGTCGAACAGGTCGTCGCCAGGACCGAAGCCACCTTGATCCTGCCCGACGACATTCCCGTCATGCCGATCTGACGGGACCGTTTTTCCGGACCGGCCGGGCTAAAAAAGGCCCGGCCGTTTTTTATACCCCCTATCCGTCGCTCATCCGCGCTTCGATCAGATCGATCTCGCTGACCAACTTGCTGGCCGCTTCCTCGGACAAGCGATGGGTGTGAGCCGTGCGGTAGATTTCGGTCCGTTCGGCGCGCAGTCCGACAAGCCAGAGCCGCCGTTCGATTTCCTGGCCGCGATGATATGTTTCCGCGTCTTCCGTCTTGTCCATCGCAAAGCCGATGGCACGCTGGCGGTAAAAATCGACGATCCGCGCTGCGGCTGCCGCATGCATTTCCGGATCGCCATCCCGTTCGACCAAAGAAAGCTCCGCCGTCTCAACCGCCTTGATCGCCGCCTCGGCGGCCGAAGCGCGCGCGCGATCCTCCTGACGCTGATGAAGCGATTCCTTCGGCAGTTCGACATCCTTCAACAGAAAGGGCAAAACCACGCTGGCGATCAGCAATGACGTGATAACCACGCCGGCGGCCAAAAAGATCGCCAGATCGCGTGTCGGAAACGGCGATCCGTCGAGCTGCGTCAAAGGCAGGGTCAGGATACCCGCCAAGGTCACCGCGCCGCGAACGCCCGCGACCGAGGTCACGACAATCAGCCGCCATCCCGGCGCCTCGGTGCTCTGGCCGCGCCGCGCCGCCCGATAGAGGGTAAAGCGCAGCGACACCCAAACCCAGATCAGCCGCAGGAGCATCAGAGCGGCGGTAATCCCCAGAACACCGGCGATCAAACCGCCGAAACCGAGACTGTCCATTTCCGCGACGACCGTCACCGCCCCGGAAACGATCCGGGGCAATTGTTCGCCCAGCAACACGAACATGATGCCGTTCAGCGCGAATTGCACCATGTCCCAGACGGCGTTGCGCCTGATCCTGGTCATCGCCAGCACCTGGCCGGTCTGTTCGGAGTAGCTCATGGTGATGCCGGCGGCGACCGCCGCCAGGATGCCCGATGCGTGCATATGTTCCGCGATCAGATAGGCGACGAAAGGGATCAGGAGGCTGACCATGATCTCCGCCCCGCTTTCCCCGCCGAACCGACGGCCGCACCATGCCTTCACCAAGGCGACAGCCCAGGTCAGACCGACGCCGATGGCCAACCCGGCGATGGCCAGCCACAGAAAGACCAGAGACGCATCCGCCAGCGAGAACACCCCCGTCAGCGCCGCCGCCACGGCGAAACGCATGCAAACCAGGCCCGACGCATCGTTCAGCAGCGATTCGCCTTCCAGGATATGCATCAGCCTTTTGGGAATCGGCACGCGGGCGGCGATCGCCGACACCGCCACCGGATCGGTCGGCGAAACGATCGCCGCCAGCGCGAAAGCGATCGGCAGCGGCATCGATGGGAACATCCAATGGATCAGGAACCCAACCCCGATCACGGTGAAAATGACGAGGCCGAGCGACATCTCCAGAATCACCGCGATATCCCGGAACAGATCTTCCTTGGGGATGCGCCAGCCATCAAGGAACAGCAGGGGCGGCAGGAACAACAGAAAGAAAATGTCCGGTTCGAGCACCATGCCATAATTGGCTTCGACCGCGACCAGCGCGCCAAGGACGATCTGGACCAGGGGCAGCGGCACCGCAAAGGGGAGCATCCGCCCGACTGTGCCGCTCGCCACCACCATCACCAGCATCACCAGAACGGTCGAGGCGTCATACATCAGCCATGCTCCTTGCTCTTCGCATCCATTGGCCCCGAGAGTCCCGCATGCCGGCGGATGCCGCCGCCTTTCGGCGTCCGCACAATACGTTCCGGGTCTTCTATATCTTCGCCCTCTCTATCTCAATGCAAGCTCAGAACCACCGGGTTTCGTCGCCATGCGATCCGATCCGCGACAGATCGAAGGGCGTGGTCTGGTAAATCTCGGTGATCCAGTTGCCGAACAGGAGATGAGCATGGCTGCGCCACCGGTTCACCGGCCGGCGCGACGGATCGTCGCCGGGAAAATAATGGCTTGGCACGGGCGTGTCGGGATTCACGCTGTAATCGCGCAGATATTCCTCCTCCAGCGTCGAGGTGTCGTATTCCAGATGGTTGAACATGTGGATCATCCAATGTCTGGGATCGTCCAGCAGGCACAAACCCGTCTCGTCGCTTTCGGACAGGACGATCAGCCCCGAATCCGCCGGAATGTCATCGCGGCGAACCTCGGTCCAGCGCGACACAGGCGCGATGAAGTCGTCGGAAAGCCCTCGCAGATAGGGGGAAGACGGCGCCAGGACCCGATGCGGGAAAACGCCAAAGGCTTTACCCGGCAAGTCGTGCTTGGGCATGCCGTGGAAATGGTGGACGGCCGCCTGGGCGGCCCAGCAGATCATGAAGCTGCGATGAACATGGCTTTGCGTCCAATCGAAGATGGCGCGCAACTCGTCCCAGTAATCCACCTCCTCGAACGCCAGCTTCTCGACCGGAGCCCCGGTGATGATGAAACCGTCGAAGCGTTCGCCGCAGACCGTATCCCAGGGCCGGTAGAAGGATTCCATGTGATCGGACGGCGTGTGCCGCGCCACATGGCTGGACAGGCGCACCAGCGTCAATTCCACCTGAAGCGGTGTCGCCGCGATCAGCCGGGCGATCTGCGCTTCCGTGCGGATCTTGTTCGGCATCAAATTGAGCAGCCCGATCTTGAGCGGCCTGATGTCCTGGCGCACCGCGTCGGCTTCGCGCATGACCACCAGCCCCTCGGCTTCCAGGGTGCTGCGGGCGGGCAAATCGTCCGGAATCGTGATCGGCATAACGGCGTCGGTCCTTTTCATAACAGGGGACAGACGCGGGTGGCTGGATCCGTTTGGTTGCCGGCTCGGCCACATCCTCCCTTGCGGGAGCGCCACCTTGCCCGGATCGGCAGGTTGGCGTTGGGCGTCGCCCCAACTCTTGATGCGGGCGCGATCCTAGCAAAACCGGGCAGGCGCTGACAATGCCGGAAGCCCTGCCCGGATCCCGATGTGAATTTTTCTTCTATCCGGCTCTGCGCACGACCGGCTTTTCGGGAAAGACGGGCGGCAACGCCTGCTCCAGGGCGAAAGCCGCCTGCATGACCCTTTGGTCCTGATATTTGGCGGCGACGATATGCAAACCCACCGGCAGACCGTCCTCGGCAAAACCGCAAGGAACCGTGGCGGTCGGTTGCTGCGTCAGGTTGAAGGGATAGGTGAACGGGGTCCAATGCACCCAATTGCCGTTCGGATCGCCCTCGGGCGCGTTGCGTCCGGCCTCGAACGCCGTGATCGGCAAACCCGGCGTTACCAAAAGATCGTAGCGGTGATGGAAAGCGGCCATCGTCTCGCCCAACGCCGCGCGCAGATTGGCCGCCCGCATATAATTCAGGATGGATTGGCTCCGTCCCGCTTCGGCAATGGCGAGCAGGCCGGGATCCATCAGGCCGCGCTTATCCTCGGGGATGGAATCGACCAGTTTTGCCGCTCCGGCGAACCACAGCGCGTTGAACGCCTCGATCGGATCGTCAAAGCCGGGATCGGTCTCCTCGACCGACGCGCCCAGCGCCGCCAGCACCGCCACCGCCGTATCGATCCGGGCGAGAATGTCGGGACGGACGGATGCGTAACCCAAAGTGCGACTATAGGCGATTCGGACCCCGGCAAGCGGCGCATCCAGCCCGTCCATCCAATCGGTGGGAAAACCCGCCCCCTGATACCAGTCGCGGTCGTCGGGCCGGGCGACAATGTTCAGCATCAATGCCGAATCGGCGACCGTGCGCGATACCGGTCCCAGATGAGACAAAGTGGTCATGGCGCTGGCCGGCCATTGCGGCACCCAGCCGAAGGTCGGTTTCATGCCGAACACGCCGCAAAAGCCGCAAGGAATGCGGATCGACCCGCCCGCGTCCGAGCCTTGATGCAAAACACCCATATTGAGCGCGGCGGCGGCCGCCGCGCCGCCGGACGAACCGCCCGCGGTGCGCGTAACATCCCAGGGATTGCGGGTAATCCCGGTCAACGGACCGTCGGTGACGCCTTTCCAGCCGAATTCCGGCGTCGTGGTCTTGCCCAGCAGCACCGCCCCGGCTTCGCGCATGCGTTGGGAAAAAGGCGCGTCCACCACGCCCGCCAAAGGCGAATCGATCGTGCGCGACCCTTTTCGCGTCGGCATCCCGGCGGCCAGGGTCAAATCCTTGATCGAGGACGGCACCCCGTCGATAGCGCTTAAGGGCTTCTTCGCCCGCCAGCGCGCCTCCGATGCCCGGGCGGCGGCCATCGCGCCGGTTTCATCCACATGGCAATAGGCGTTGACGTCCGGATTGAAGCGCGCGATCCGCTCCAGCGCCGCCCGGGCCGCCTCGACCGGGGACAGGACGCCTTGGGCGAAAAGACGGGTCAGTTCGACGGCGGTCATCGCGCCGACGTCTGTTTTCGTGCTGTTCATGATTCTATCCTTGGAAGTCTTAGCGTCAGGACCGGCGTGCGGCGATACCGGCGCGGCTCAACACCGCATGCAGCAAAACCGATGCACCCGCGGCCAGATCGGACGGCGCGGCGTTCTCGGCCTCGTTATGGCTGATGCCTCCTTCACACGGGACGAAGATCATCCCCGCCGGTGCGATTTCGGCCAGGAAGATGGCGTCGTGCCCCGCTCCGCTGACGATGTCCCGATGCGTATAGCCCAAATGCCCCGCCGCCTCGCGCACCGCACGGACGCAATCCTCGTGAAAACTCAAAGGCGGGAAATCGGCGGTCGGAATAATCTCGATCGTAACGCCGGTCTGCACCCCGATCCGGACGATGGCCTCGTTCAGGGACTCAACCATGCCCGCCAATGTTTCCGCCGACCAGTGACGGAAATCGACGCTGAGATCGACCCGTCCGGGAATCACGTTGCGCGATCCGGGAAAAACCTCCAGCCGTCCGACCGTGCCGCAGGCGGTTCCGCTGGTTTCCAGCGCGATGGTGTTGACGGCGCGCACGATTTCCGCCGCCGCCAGCAGCGCGTCCTTGCGCAGATGCATCGGCGTCGGGCCCGCATGTGCTTCCTGTCCGGTCAAGATCAGATCGAACCATTTCTGGCCCAGCGTGCCGATGACGACGCCGATGGTCTTGCCCTCGTCCTCCAGCACCGGCCCCTGCTCGATATGCGCCTCGAAATAACCCCCGACCGGATGATCCTTGAGCGAGCCCTTGCCCTGAAAGCCGATCCGGGCCAACTCGTCGCCCACGGAAAGGCCGGAACCATCCTTTTTGGCCAAGGTCTCGTCCAGGTCGAGTTTGCCGGTGAACACGCCCGATCCCATCATGCAGGGTGGAAAGCGCGAGCCCTCCTCGTTGGTCCAGGCGACAACCTCGATCGGCGCTTCGGTCTCGATGCCCAGATCGTTCAGGCTGCGCACCACCTCCAGCCCGGCCATGACGCCAAAGCAGCCGTCGAACTTGCCTCCCGTCGGCTGGGTATCGATATGGCTGCCCATCAGAATCGGGGCGCGGGACGGATCACGGCCGAGACGGCGAGCGAAAATGTTGCCGATCGCATCGAACGACACGCTCATCCCCGCCTCCTCGCACCAGGCGATGAACAAAAGCCGCGCCTCGCGATCCAGATCGGTCAGCGCCAGACGCGCCACCCCGCCTTTGGGCGTGGCGCCGATGCGCCCCAAATCCATCAATGATCGCCATAGGCGATCCTGATCAACCGACAGGTTGGACGAAGCGGAGGGTTGGGAATTCGGCATTATGGGATAAATCCTTACAGTTTCGGTCAGGCGCTCAAGGCCAGATACCGGTCGCGCACCGAACGATCGGCGGCAAAGTCGGCATTGCTGCCGGCATAGACGATCCGTCCCTGTTCCAGCACATAGTGCCGGTCGGCCAGCTTTTCGCAGACGGCCAGATTCTGTTCGACCAGCAGCACCGCCATACCGGTGCGGCGGATGTCGATCAGGGTTTTGACGATCTCGTCCACGATCACCGGGGCCAGCCCTTCGGTCGGCTCGTCGAGGAGTAAAAGCTTGGGGTTGCACAACAGGGCGCGCGCCATCGCCAGCATTTGCTGTTCGCCGCCCGACAACGCGTTGCCGCCGTTGCGGCGGCGTTCATGCAGACGGGGAAAAAGATCGTAGACATCCTTGATCGTCCACCAGCCGGGCGTGACGGCGATTTCCAAATTCTCTTCGACGCTCAGCATGCCGAAAATGCCGCGATGTTCGGGCACCAGGGCGATCCCGGCGCGCGCGATGCCGTGGATCGGCAGACCGGCCAGATCGCGCCCCATGAACCGCACACTTCCCGTTCTGGGGCGAACAATGCCGGCGATGCTGCGCAAGGTGGTGGTCTTGCCGGCGCCATTGCGGCCCAGCAGCGTCACCAATTCGCCTTCACCCACACTGAGCGAAACGCCTTCGAGGACGTGGCTTTTTCCATAGAAGGAATGGATCGAATCGAGTTCCAGCATCAGGCCGCCTCCCCCAGATAGGCCGAACGCACCCGTTCGTCGGCGCGCACCATTTCGGGTGTTCCTTCGACCAGGATGCGGCCCCGGCTCATCACCGTCACCCGATCGCTGATCGACATGACGATGCCCATATTGTGTTCGATCAGCATGATCGTGTGGTCCCGGCCCAACTCCGCGATCAGTCCGGTCATGACCGGGATGTCGTCGATCCCCATGCCCGAGGTGGGTTCGTCCAACAGCAGAAGCTTAGGCTTGGCGCACAAGGCCATGCCGACTTCCAGAACCCGCTGCTGGCCATGCGACAGATCGCCGGCGGCGTGGCGCGCGCGCGCGGCCAGACCCAGCCGTTCCATCACCTGTTCGGCCTGTTCCCGGTGCGCCTTGCCGCTGGTCACCGAACGCCAAAAAACCAGGGACCGATCGCCGTCGCGCCCCTGCGCCGCCAAGCGCAGATTCTCGAACACGCTCAGATTCTGAAACAGGCTGGTGACCTGGAACGACCGCGCCATGCCCAGACCGACCCGCCCTTGGGGGGGCTCGGCGGTGATATCCCGTCCGTCGAACAGGATGCGCCCCGATGTCGGCTTGCGCCCGCCGGTCAGACAGTGGAACAGCGACGTCTTGCCCGCGCCGTTGGGGCCGATCACCGAATGGATGGTGCCGGCGCGCACGCAAAGATCGACACCGTCAACGGCGTGGAACCCGCCATAGGCCAGCATGAGATCGCTGGTTTCAAGAAGCATGTCCCCGCTCATGGCCGTTCCTCCTTGGCCGCCCGTTGCAACCCGAACCGTGCGGCCAGAGCCTCCACCCCGCCCCACAGCCCGCCGCGCAGGAACATGACGATCAGGATCAGCCCAACGCCCAAAAGCAGCATCCAGCGCGGCCAGATATCGGAAAGCACCTCGCCCAGGATCACCATCGCGCCCGCACCCAGCAGCGGTCCCAACAGCGATCCGGTCCCGCCGATGATGGTCATGATGACGATGTTGTCTGACATCGACAGTTCGATGTTGGACAAAGGCACGAAGTTGATCAGCATGCCGTACAACGCGCCTGCCAGGGCGGTGACCATCCCCGACAAGGTAAAGGCCAGCAGCTTGAAATGACGCGTGTCGTAACCGACGGCCAGCGCCCGGTTCTCGTTTTCCCGGATCGCCACCAACGTACTGCCGAAGGGCGATCCGATCAGACGCTTGGCCCCGACGAAGACGATGAAAAACAGGACGGCGATGAAGGTATAGAAGGCATAGGGATTGCCCAGCGGCACAAGCGTGACGCCGAACAAGGTCAGATCGGGCCGGGGCACGTCGAGCAGCCCGTTATCGCCGCCGGTCCAGTCCGACAAGGTATAGGCCAGGAAATAGCCCATCTGGGAAAAGGCCAATGTCAGCATCACGAAATAGATGCCGGTCCGGCGGATCGACATCGCCCCGACCAGGGTTGCGACCGCCGCTCCGGCGGCCATGGCGATCAATAGGGCGCTCAGCAATCCCGCGCCGCCATGGATCATCGCCAAAGCCGAGAGATAAGACCCCACGCCAAAGAACAATCCCTGGCCAAAGGATAAAAGCCCGCCATAACCCAGCAGCAGATTGCAGGCCAGGGCCGCCATGGCGAAGATCAGAATTTCACCCGCCAGGCTGGCCGAAGGCAGCAGGACCGGCAGGGCCGCCAGGATAACCGCCACCGCCAAGGTCATGCGGTCGAACACCATGGAATCGCGCATGGATCAGGCCCTCCCGAACAGGCCGTAGGGCCGCAGAAAGATCACCGCCGCCATCGCGGCATAGATCATCAGACTGGCGCCCTGGGGCCAGATGGTGCTCATCAGACTTTGCACCAGCCCGATGATCAGTCCGCCGACCAGCGCGCCGGTGAAAGAGCCCATCCCGCCGATCACGACCACGACGAAGGCCAGCCCCAGGACTTCCGGCCCCATGAAGGGGTGCGCGCCGCGCAAGGGCGCGGACAGGACGCCGGCCAACCCCGCAAGACCGACGCCCAGAGCGAAGGTCAGCGAGAACAGACGATAGATGTCCGCTCCCAGAAGGGAGACCATCTCCGGGTTTTCGCTGCCGGCGCGCACCAGCGCGCCAAAGCGCGTCCGTTCCAGCAGCACCCAGAGAACGAAACCGACGACGGCGGAAAACATGATCAGGAACAGGCGGTATTTGGGGTAGGCGAATTTGCCGAAGGTGATTACGCCTTGGAGCATGTCCGGGATCGGCACGCTTTTGCCGATCGGACCCCAGACCAGGATGCTGCCTTCCTGCAAGATCAGGGCAATCCCGACGGTAATCAGGATGTGAAAGGTATGCGGCAGATGATAGCAGTGACGGATCAAGACCTTTTCGACCATCCAGGCGAACCCGGCGACGATCAGCGGACCGGCGATCAAGGCGACCCAATAGGCCCCGGTCAGCTGCAAGAGCGTGTAGCACAGATAGGCGCCCAGCATGAAGAAGGCGCCATGGGCGAAATTCACGAAATTAAGCAGTCCGAAAATGATCGTCAGCCCCACCGCGATGAGGAAATAGATCATCCCCAGGCCCAGGCCGTTCAGAATCTGGAAAAGATAGAGATTAAGCATCCGAAGCCCCCTTGCGCGGCGCGCCCGCCCATCTCCGGAGCGGCGGCCAGCCGCCCCGGAAACAGCGGAACGACCGCCGCTAGGCCATCTTGCAGGCGATCTTGTCGCCTTGCGGGAAGGACTGGCCCGAGCTGATCAGCGTGGCCAGATCATCGGCATCCTTCATCGCCGATTTGGCCTTGCCCTTCAGCAGGTAGTAATCCTTGATCACTTGATGGTCGGCGGCGCGGATGGTTTCCTTGCCGGTCGGGCCCTCATAGGTCATGCCTTCCATCGCCTTGGCCACGGCGCGGCCATCCGCCGTACCCGCCGCCTTGACTCCGTCCAGGATCACCTTGGTGCTGATATAGTCGGCGGCCATGGGATAGTTGGGCGAAATGCCGTAGGTTTCTTTGACGCGCTTGACCAGTTCGATATTCATCGGCGTCTGCACCTGATGCCAGTACTGGGCGCCCATATAGACGTCTTCCAGCAGATCGGGTCCCAGCGACTGGAACCAGTCGAGACCGGCGGTCCAGGCCAGCAGGACTTTCATCTGCTGCTTCAAGCCGAAATTCGCCGCCTGACGCAGACAATTCGATGCCTGACCGCCGAAATTCAGGATCAGCAGAACGTCGGGCTGCGCCGCCATGGCGTTGGTCAGATAGCCCGAAAATTCCTGTTCCTGGGTCGAGTGGTAGCTGTTGCCGATATGCTCGATTCCCAATTGCTGAAACAGATCCTTGGCGGCGGACAGCAAGGCTTCGCCGAACACATATTGCGGCGTGATCGTGTACCAGCGCTTGGCCTTCGGATTCTGCTCGAACAGGGGGCGCACCGTTTCGTGAATGGCGCCATAGGTCGGCACCGTCCAGCGGAAGGTCGAGGCATTGCATTCGGTTCCGGTGATTTCGTCGGCCCCGGCGGGAGTCATGAAGACGCCGCCGCCCTTGGCGACTTCCTTGCCCACGGCCAGCGCAGTCGAGGACAGGGTACAGCCCTGGAACAGGGCCGCGCCCTCCTGGGCCATCGCCTCCTGCACCTTGCGCACCGCCTTGCCCGGATTGCTTTCCGTATCGATGGTGACGTATTTCACCGCGCCGCCCAAAAGAGGGCCGTAATCCTTGACCGCCAATTGCGAGCCCATCTCGGCGAACTTGCCGTAGCTGGCAAACGAGCCGGACAGGGATTTCAGCCCGTAAAACGTCACCGGCGCGGCGGCATGGGCGGATTTCAGAATCGACGGCGCAGCGAAAAGGGATGTCGCGGCCAGGCCGCTTTTCAGGAAGGAACGTCTCGTTAACATGGAAGCCTCTCTCGAAAACAAGCCTTGGGGACCATTCCCATCAAGGACCGACCGGCGCTCACGGCCTTGGGACATCCAGAAGCAAGGTCCGTTCGACCTCTTCTTCGAGCGCGCACATATGGCCTTCGGCGTCCTTCATGTGTTCGGTCATGATCCGTTGGACCCGATCCCCATCACCCTGGCGATAGGCTTCGAGCAGGAGCCGGTGGTAAGAGACGTTGGCCTCGCTGAATTGATGGCGTTCGGGCTTGTAGGCGCCCTTGAACACCACCAGATCGCGCAGCATCCCGTTCAGGAAGCGGCCGATGAACGCCAGCAGCGGATTGGGGCAGGCGTCGGCCAGAATGTCGTGAAAATCGAGCTCTAAGATACGTTGACGGCGCTGTTCTTCTTCGTCCCGGGGCCGGCGCGCACAAAACGCGATATTCGCTTCCATGGCAGCGAAAGCCGCCTGATCCAGATGCCCGACGGCGGCAACGGCTAATTCGGGCTCCTCCACTTTGCGGACCTGATAAACCCCGGCCCCGTCGAGATGGCTGAAATGCAGGAAGGTTCTGAGCATCCGCGCAGCCGGCTCAGAATCCGCTGCGGCCAGATAAGCGCCGCCGCCCGGCCCGGTCCGGGTCACCACCAGCCCTTCGACCTGAAGCGCCTTCAGCACTTCCCGCGCCGTTCCTTTGGAGCAGCCATAGCTGGTGACCAGCTCCTGTTCCCCCATAACCCGATCGCCTGGTTCCAATCGCCGGGCGACGATCAAACGCCGCACATCCTGGACGATGGAATCCGAAAGCTTGGTGCGTCTTAAGGGGGGGAATGCCATCCGAACCTGCCCTGTCGGGGAACCGATTTATCCGTATAGATATCATAAATTCCCAAATGTGCACAATATTGAGTCATATTTTTTACGTGCCTATTTTTTAAGCTATTGCGGCGGTTGACGGTCCCGCCGCCGGACTGTCTACTGGCGCATCCTCACGCTTAAGGCAGAAGAAGGACGCAGGCCGCCTTGACCATCGATCTCTATCTCGTCCGTCACGGCGAAACCGAATGGAACCGCCAGGGCCGCATCCAAGGCCAAGGCGATTCCCCCTTGACCGAACGCGGCCAGGAACAGGCCCTGTCCGTGGGAAAACTCTTAGCGACGGTGCCGACCCTGCCGCCCGCTTTGCTGCTGGTCAGCCCATTGGGGCGCACCCGGGCGACGGCGGGTCAAATCAGCCGCCATCTCGCCGTGGAGCGAATGGAAACCGACGCGCGAATCGGGGAAGTCGCCATGGGGGCGTGGGAGGGGATGACCTTGCCGGAAATCGCCGAACGCGAACCCAGCCGGCGCGACGATCTGAAGCGCATCGACTGGTGTTTCCGCTCCCCCGGCGGCGAAACGCTGGCAATGGTGCAAGAGCGCGCCCGCGACTGGCTCGACTCGCTTCCCCGCGACAGACCCGCCGTCGCAGTTTCGCACGGGCTGGTCGGACGGGTGATCCGGGGGCTTTATCTTGATCTCAGGCTTGAGGAAATGATGGCCCTGCCCGTCCCTCAGGACGTCGTCTGGCATCTGACCCAAGGCAAGATCAGGGCCATCGGCCCGCTTTAACCCATCAGCGTTTGCGGGGTGAAAGGCCGTTCCGGCCGGATTTCCCGGCCGGGGCTGCGTCGCAGGCGCAACCCGGCGGCGTGCGGCAAATCTTGTCGGGGGCAATGCAGCCATTCCCGCACGCTTTGCTTTTCGCACACATCTTGCAGCAGGAAGCTGACCTGGAAGCCTCTTGCGCCCAAGCCGCGGGCGCAAGAGGAAGCAACGAGACGAAAAGAAGAGCCATCGCTCCGGCGAACCATCGTGTCATGCCCCCTCCTGACGCGGAAGGGCCAGCCGGACCGCCCCGCCTTACGGGGTGAAAGCCGCCTCCGGCTGGAAACCTCCGCTCAACACCGCATCCCGGTCCTCGGCCCAGAGACGGGCGAGATCCTGCAATTTCTCGCCGGCAGCGACCAGGGTCTCGTCCTTCTTGGCGAAATGGAAACGGATATAGTTCCGCACCGGTTCGCGGAAGAAGCTGGATCCCGGCACCGGCGCGACCCCGGCCCGGCGCGTCATCCATTCGCTGAAGGCCACGTCACCGATCGGATCGTTCCCGATCAGAGGAGCGATATCGACCATCACGTAATAGGCCCCTTGAGGACGATAATAGGACAAGTCCGCGCGATCCAGATAGGACAGGAACAGATCGCATTTCTGCGTGTAGATTTCCGCCAGATGGTCGTAATAGCTGTCCGGGAAGTTCAGACCTGTGACCACCGCCGCCTGCAACGGCGCCGCCGCGCCCACGGTCAGGAAATCATGCGCCTTGCGGATGCCGTTGACGATTTCGGGCGGGGCGATGACATAGCCCAAACGCCAGCCGGTGATCGAATAGGTCTTGGACAGGGACGAGCAGGAAATCGTCCGCTCCGCCATGCCGGGCAAGGCGGCGAAATAATGATGCCGATGCGGGGCGAAGACGATGTGCTCATAAACCTCGTCGGTGATGACGAAGGTGTCGTAACGCTCGGCCAGGCGGGCGATGACCTGCAACTCCTCCTTCGAGAAGACCTTGCCGGACGGGTTGGACGGGTTGCACAGGATCAGAGCTTTCGGCCCCTGCCGGAACGCCGCTTCCAGCACCGCCTCGTCAAAGGAAAAGGACGGCGGATTGAGCGGCACGAAGATCGGCTCGGCCCCGCTCAGGATCGCATCCGCACCGTAATTTTCGTAGAAAGGCGAGAAGACGATCACCTTGTCGCCCGGATTACACACCGTCAGCACGGCGGCCATCATCGCTTCGGTGCTGCCGCAGGTGACGACGATATTGCGGTCCGGATCGATCTCGATCCCCATGAAGCGGCTCTGCTTGGCCGCCAGGGCGCGCCGGAAATCCGGGTCCCCCCAGGTGATCGCATATTGATGAGGTCCCGTTTCCATCACCCGCTTGGCGGCGGCGATGATTTCAGCCGGCGGATCGAAATCGGGGAACCCCTGCGAGAGGTTGATGGCGCCATACCGGTTGGCAACCCGCGTCATGCGGCGAATCGTCGATTCGCCGAACTGCTTTATCCGCTCGCTGACATCTGGCATTGAAAAACCCGCCTTCATCGATGGGGAGTTGCCCCGGCGGAACAAAGCAGATCCGGCACACCGCGCCGTCTTCCCCCGCACGGCGCTCTCGGTCCCGGACGTTTGAGAATCGTCTGGCGACGATACTCATTCCACCGAATAAATCAATAAAACACCAAGCATCAACACATCAAAAATGTTTTATGCCCGGAGAACCACACACGAAAAACCCCGCCCTTTGCGGAAAGAGCGGGGTGACGTCACGCCCAGACGGGCGGAAAACCGGGAATCGGCTCAGGCTTCCGGCTGACGCTCCAGCGCGCGCTGAATGCGGCGCTTCAAGCGCAGGGCGTCTTCGGACAGCTTGCTGTCGTTGGACGACAGAAGATAGCTGTCGAGCCCGCCATTATGTTCGATGGTCTTGATGCCGCGCGTGGACACCTTGAGACGCACGGACAGGCCCAGCGCATCGCTCAGAAGCGACGTGTCCTGGATATTGGGCAGAAAGCGACGCCTTGTCTTATTGTTGGCATGGCTGACATTGTTACCGGACTGAACGGCTTTGCCGGTGATGACGCAACGACGGGACATAACGAAAAACCCTCTTCCCCAGGAAGCTTTTGGGATGCCTTGGAAAGCCGGGTTTCTAAGGCCACGAGCCCGGTCCGTCAAGGAAATTCTTGTCCAAATCCGCCGGAACCCGAAAAAGGGGGCCGGCGTCCACCCCTCACAAAATTAGAAATATTCCAAAAGTTTGCCTCCCATCTTCACGCTTTATGGCGAAGGAACGATTGTCCTGATGGGCCGGTCGAATTAGATTCAAAGATGTATCGAGTACCGGGGTAAATCGTGACGAACACCTATCGCACATATCGACGGCCGGCCTTGCTGACGCTTCTGCTCGCCAGCATGCTTTTCTGCGCCGCCGCCATCCCGGATGCCCAGGCCAAGGCGCGGCCAGCCAAGCTCGACCCCTTGACCGGCGGTCTTTACGTTCCCCCGTTGCCTGACAGCAAGCCCCCGCTCGTCCTGAAGCCGCCGGTAAGCGACATCCAAATCGCCGAGACGGCTCCGGCTCCGCCGCCGTCGCCGGCCCGGATGCCCATGATCGCGCCGCTGACCGGCAAGCAGAACGCGCCGGAACTGGCGGCGCCCCAGAACTATCCCGTCCGCAGCGTCGGAACGCTGGGCATCCCGCTTCTCTTCCGCTGAGACCGCCCCCCCCTCACCCGGCGGGCAAGGACCGGCGCAGGCCGCAGGCGATCTCGGCGTAATCGGGTTCAGTCTCCGGCGACAGCAGGCCGTGACGGATGAGAAAATCGGTAATCACCAGAGTGACGTTGAATTTGAAATCGCGGCTGTCGCGCACCCGCCGGGCGACCTCCGACACATCCATCAGCGTGAAAAAAGCGGTTTCGCCATCGGTGTTCCGGGGCGTGAAATCCTCCGGCACCTCCAAATCATAGACGAACAGGGTATCGGGTTTCAGACCGCCTTCATCCTCCATCACATAGCTGACGATCCCGGCAGACCGGGCGGTTCGCGCCAGAGCCTGCGGAACATCCGCTTCCTCGCCCGCCTCCTTGACCAGATTGTCCATCAGGCCCAACCCGGCGGGTAGCCCGCCCGCGATCATATTGTCGAGCTTGCCCGGGGCGACGTCCTTGTCTTGCGCCCGTGTGCCGATCCACAAGGACAAGCCCCGCGCCGTCCGGACGAATCCGTTGACGTGGACGCCATAAGCCGCGACCCCGAAATAGGAAATGAATTTCCGTTCCAGTACCATCAGGGTCGGAGCGCCCCATCCTTCAGCCACGCGCAAACTCTCGCCGCGCGGCTTCGGCAGAATTCCGGCGGCGACCAGCCGTCGGCCGACATCGGCGACGGCCGCGCTGCGCTCGTCGGGCCCGGAGAGATCAGGCGACAAGATCACCCGATCCGTTCCGACCTGAAAAATGTCGGGAAAGGAACGCAGCACCTCGGCGAAAGCCGGACGCAGGAAGCCCACCCGCCGACCACCTATAAGAAAGGGCCGATAGCGGGACGGATCGCCATTATTGCAGGCGCGGATATGGTCGAGAAAGCTCATGATCGGGGATAAGTTGAGACCCGGCGCGTACGGCGTCAAGTCTCTCCGAGACCCCGCTGCCGCCTCTTGGCACAAGCTGCTTCTTCCTTGGTCGACCGGGCTGTGCTAAAAGCCGAAACATGACTTACCTCGATTTCGAAAAGCCCATCGCCGAGCTGGAAAGCAAGATCGACGAACTGCGTCATCTGACCGATTCGGACGGGCTTAACATCGCCGAGGAGATCAACCGTCTCCAGGCCAAGCTGGATCGCTTGCTGCGCACCACTTACGGCAAGCTCGACCCCTGGCAGAAAACCCTGGTCGCCCGCCATCCCGAACGGCCTCACAGCTCGGACGTCATCGCCCGCCTGATCAGCGAATTCACACCGCTCGCCGGCGACCGCCTCTTCGCTGACGACGGGGCCATCATCGGCGGGCTGGGCCGTTTCAAAGGCCGCTCGGTCATGGTGATCGGCCAGGAAAAGGGCCGGGACACCGAATCGAGGCTGCGCCACAATTTCGGCATGGCCAAGCCCGAAGGCTACCGCAAGGCCCGCCGGCTGATGGAAATGGCCAACCATTTCCACATCCCGGTCATCACCTTGGTGGACACGCCCGGCGCCTATCCCGGCGTCGACGCCGAAGCGCGCGGCCAGGCCGAAGCGATCGCCCGGTCGATCGAAACCTGCCTCGACCTGCGCGTACCGCTGATTTCGATCGTCTTGGGCGAAGGCGGGTCGGGCGGCGCGATCGCGCTCGCCTCGGGCAACGCCATCCTCATGCTGGAACATTCGATCTATTCGGTCATCAGCCCCGAAGGCTGCGCATCGATCCTGTGGCGCACATCGGACGCCGCCAAGGACGCGGCCGAAGCCCTGAAGCTGACCGCGCAGGACCTTCTGCGCCTCGGCGTGATCGATGCCATCGTGCCCGAACCGCTGGGCGGCGCGCACCGTTTGCCCGACAAGGCGCTCGATTCCTTGAGCGACGTTCTGGAACGGACCCTGACCAGCCTTTCCGCTCAGGAAGGCGGAATCCTGCGGGCCAAGCGGCGCGAAAAATTCCTCGCCATGGGAACGGTCGGCCTGGGTTGATCCCCCGGCTCCGTTCCTTAAGCGAAGAAAATCGCCTAATCACAAAAATTCAGAAGTTCCGCCCAATTTTCGCCACACATGCCGGGTAGCCTTTTCTTCACGGCGAGAGGCGGACCCCCCGGTACCTGGTTCCCTCACAAAGGAAGTCATCCCCAAACTTCCGCGACCGCATTCGGGTCGTTCCGCTTTCTCGCATTCCGTCCTGCGGCGGTGGTACCGAGGGCTTGATTCAAAACAGCCCCCTGATCGGTCCTCGAAGGCCTCGCCGGGTAAGAACGGAAACAAGGCCGGTATGGCGCACGGGAAAGCCGGGTCCTCCCCCAACCCCTTTCCCGCCACCGGTCAAAAGGACGCGGTGCAATCAGGACGCCGCGTCCCGTAAACGAAACCGGATCGCTTCCCCCAGCGATCCGGTTTTCGTTTATCCGGCCAGCAGAGACTGACGGCGCGGCCGCTTGCGGCGGCTTTCTTCCTCGAACAGATCGGCGAGCTGCTGCATCATCGCGCCGCCCAGATCCTCGGCATCGACGATGGTGACCGCGCGGCGGTAATAGCGCGTAACGTCGTGGCCGATGCCGATCGCCACCAGATCGACCGGTGATTCGGATTCGATCCAAGCGATCACCTCGCGCAGATGACGTTCGAGATAACCGGCGCTGTTCACCGACAGGGTCGAATCATCCACCGGCGCGCCATCCGAAATCACCATCAGAATACGCCGCTGCTCGGGCCGGGCGCAAAGCCGGGCATGCGCCCACAGCAATGCCTCGCCGTCGATATTCTCCTTCAAGATGCCTTCGCGCAGCATCAATCCCAGATTCCCCCGCGCCCGGCGCCAGGGCTGGTCGGCCTCCTTATAGACGATATGCCGCAGATCGTTGAGCCGCCCCGGATTCCGGGGCTTGCCGTCATTGACCCATTTCTCGCGCGATTGCCCGCCTTTCCAGGCGCGGGTGGTGAAGCCCAGCACTTCGACCTTGACGCTGCACCGCTCCAGGGTCCGGACCAAAATGTCGGCGCACATCGCCGCGACGGAAATCGGCCGTCCGCGCATCGAACCCGAATTATCGATCAGCAGACTGACCACGGTATCGCGGAAATCGGTGTCTTTTTCCTGCTTGAAGGAAAGGCTGTGCGTCGGGTTGGTGACAACGCGCACCAGCCGTCCGACATCCAGCAATCCTTCTTCCATGTCGAAATTCCACGCCCGGGTCTGCTTGGCCATCAAGCGGCGCTGCAACCGGTTGGCCAGACGACCGACCACGCTTTGAAGGTTGGAAAGCTGCAGATCGAGCTGGTGGCGCAGATGCCCAAGTTCGATGGGATCACAAAGATCGGAGGCGGAAACGGTCTGATCATAGGCCTGAGTATAGGCCTTGTAGAACGGTCTGGCCTGTTCGCCGGAGGTGTCGTCATTGCGGCCGTCCCATTGCGACGGCCCCCCCGGTTCCTCCGACCCCTCGCCAGGCATCATCGCTTGCGCGCTGTCATCCCCGGACTCGGGCTGTTCTCCTTCATCCGTCTCGCCCATGGCGGCGGAATCGGCACCGGTCTGGTCCTCGCTCGTGCTCCCGGAACCGGATTTCGCCCCGGCTTCGGGCGAATCGTCCTTCTTTTCCTCCTCGGACTCGGATTCCTCTTCCTTTTCGGAATCGGCCTCCTCGACATCAAGGGCGGCGATCAGGCCGCGCAAACCGCGCGAAAAGCTTTCCTGGTCGCCCAGAACGCCCCGCAGGTCCACCAGCGCCGGTTTGATCCTGTCTTCGAGAACGGGCCGCCACAAATCCAGCGCATGCTTCGCCGATGGCGGCGCCGGACGGTCGGCCAGGACTTCGCGCGCAATCAGACGGACCGCCTCGGCCAACGGCATCTGGTCGCGTTCTGTGACCAGCCCGTACCCTTCGGCGCGATAGCGGGATTCCAGCGCGTTCGACAAATTGAGCGCCACGCCGCGCATGGCTTGTCCGCCCAGCGTCTCGGCGCGGGTTTCGGCAAGGGCGTTGTAGATATCCTTCGCCTGCGCCCCGCCGGGCATACGCCGGTTGTGAATCGCTTCGTCATGGAAACGCAGCCGAACGGCGGCGGCATCGGCGCCCCCCCTCAACCGGATCAGATCCTCGGCCGTCATATGCCGGGGCGGCGACGGCAGATTGACCTGCCCCTCCTTCGTTTCGGCTTTCATCGGCGCGAAGGCGACCGGCACTTCGGGCCGGCCCGACACGGCGCGAATCACAGCCTGAGTGACTCGCTTGGCCTTTTCGACCGGGTTTTCGGCGCTCCCCGAAAGAGCGCCGCTCCGGGACGACGGTTTCTCGGACGTGGCCTTCACAGGGCCTCTCCTTTACGAGGTGATCATATGCGCCAAGGTTTCCGGCAGTTCCCGGCCAAAACAGCGCTGGTAATATTCGGCCACGACCTCGCGTTCGGTCTCGTCGCATTTATTGAGGAAGGTGACGCGGAAGGCGAAACCGGGATCCTTGAAAATCTCGGAATTTTCCGCCCAGGTCAGCACCGTGCGCGGGCTCATCACCGTGGAGATGTCGCCATTGATGAAGCCCTTGCGGGTCAAATCGGCCACACGGACCATGGCATCGACCATCTCGCGCCCTTCCGGCGTATTGAAACCGGGCGACTTGGCCAGAACGATGCCGACCTCGACATCATGCGGCAGATAGTTCAGCGTGGCGACGATGTTCCAACGGTCCATCTGGCCCTGATTGATCTGCTGCGTGCCATGATAAAGCCCGGTGGTGTCGCCCAGCCCGATGGTGTTGGCGGTCGCGAACAGACGGAAAGCCGGATGAGGGCGGATCACCCGCGACTGGTCCAAAAGCGTCAGCTTGCCTTCGACCTCCAGCACGCGCTGAATGACGAACATGACATCGGGACGGCCCGCGTCATATTCGTCGAACACCAGCGCGGTCGGGTGCTGGAGCGCCCAAGGCAGGATGCCTTCGTGGAATTCCGTCACCTGGCGGCCATCCTTGAGGACGATCGCATCCTTGCCGATCAGGTCGATGCGGCTGACATGACTGTCCAGATTGATGCGGATGCAGGGCCAATTCAGCCGCGCCGCCACCTGCTCGATATGGGTTGATTTTCCGGTCCCGTGATAGCCTTGGACGATCACACGCCGGTTGAAGGCGAACCCGGCCAGAATGGCCAATGTGGTGTCATGATCGAAATGATAGGCATCGTCACGGTCCGGCACATATTCGCTGACCATGCTGAAGGCCGGAACCATCATGTCGCTGTCCAGGCCGAAGGTTTCGCGCACCGAGAGTTCGATGTCAGGCATGTTCGGGGACGTCTCCGAAACCGGGGACGGGGCATTACCATCAGTCATTTTGCTACGCATCCGCATTCGGTTCTTTTCTCAACATTAAGAAAATCTGAGGGAGGGGTGGAAGATGGGCGGGATCATGTATGAAGCGACAGGCTGTCCATCAGGGTTTTGTAGGCCTGACCGATCCGCTTGAAACGTTCTTCCGACGCCTTGTCGCCGCCATTGGCGTCGGGATGGTGCCGCTTGCACAGCTGCTTGTAGCGCGACTTCACGCCTTCGGGGGTCAGCGGCTCGCACAGATCCATGACTCGCATCGCTTCTTCCTCCGCCGGCACCCGGCGGGAGGCGCGCCGCGCATTGTTCAAAACATCCTCGGAAAAGAAACCGAACGGATCGTGCAGCGTTTCGGCGGAAGCATGAGCGGACCCGGACCCCATATGGCCCAAACGCCAGGTCGGACGCTGCCAGGTCGTATCTTCCCGGATGGCGGCCTCGATCTCGTCGGGGGCAAAACCGGCGAAATAGTCCCAAGCGTGGTTGTAATCGCGGACATGCGCGAGACAGAACCAGTAATAATCATCCAGCGTTTCCCGGGACTTCGGAGCCCGGTACTCACCTTTTCCGACACAGCCCGGGTGATCGCAATCCCGGCCACATGACGCCGCTTCATCCTCGTCCAGGGTCCGGTGGAATTTTCGTGTGTGTCGGTTCATGATGCCACAATATGAGCGCTAGGTCGGACAGTGGCAACATCCCTGACCGAATTTCAGGGGTCAAACCGCCGCTTACCCCAAACATGGAGTGTATTTCTCAGGCCGGCGCCGCAGGGAACCGGCCCGCACCCGCCATATAAGAGATTTTTTGAAAATGTTTCTCTTATGAGTTGCAAAAAAGCGTCTATGCCCTATCGTTAGCCCGTGTATTTTGGGTCGGCTGCCGCAACTGCCGGCCCGGCCCCTGAAGGCAAAGGTTGCAATAAATGTTTCTCTGCCCATATAAATTGCAAACGTTCGTACGTTCAGGAAGGGGATAGATCGACAATGTCGTCGAGCTCTTTGCTCAATCGCAATGTTACCATCCATGGGCGTCGGACGAGTATGAAACTCGAGCCCGATATGTGGGACGCGCTTGACGAAATTTGCCGGCGTGAACGCCTGTCTGTTCACGATATTTGTGGACTGATCGCCGAACGGCATCGCGGCAACAACCTGACCGCCGCCATGCGTGTGTTTATCCTGGGCTATTTCCGCGCCGCCGCGACCGACGACGGCCATGCCCAGGCCGGCCATGGCGAAGGACTGAGCGACGGCCCGGCTTTTGCCAGTGAACGGCTTCGTCCCGCTTTGCCCCGATCTCCGGTCCTCGACGTCCAGAATTCGGACTAGTCGCTTCCATACCCTCCGGTCACGGTGGGTGGCCAGACCTTGATCAGGGTGATCCGGTTGCGCAGCCGGCGCAGAATCGTGAACCGGAATCCGTGGAACAGAAAACTCTGCCCCACCGATGGGATCGCGCGCGATTCGTACAGCACCAGCCCGGCCAGCGTGGCCGCGTCCTCGTCCGGCAGCGACCAGTCATAATCGCGGTTCAGATCGCGGATCGTCATATCGCCCGCGACGACGACCGATCCGTCGAGCTGCGCGTGCGCGCCCGCCGGGACGATATCGTGTTCGTCGGCGATATCGCCGACGATTTCCTCGATGATGTCTTCCAACGTGACCACGCCCTGAAGCGCGCCATATTCGTCCACCACCAGGGCGAAATGTTCCCGCCGTTTCAGAAACGCCTGAAGCTGTTCAAGCAGCGAGGTGCTGTCGGGGATGAACCAGGGCGGCGTCAGCAAGGCGGCGATATCGATTTCCGCTGCCACACCGTCATGGTCACGCAACGCCCGCAGCAGCGCTTTGGAGTGCAGCAGGCCGACGATGTTGTCCGGCGCACCCAGCCAAACCGGCAAGCGCGTGAACGGGCAGGCTGTGATTTGTTCGAGAATCGCCTCGGTCGATTGACCGCCATCGATGGCCATGACCCGGCTGCGATGAACCATGATCTCGCAGACCTCGACATCGCCGAGATCCAGGATCGAACGCAACATCCGCCGCTCATGCCGTTCTTCGCCGCCCGGAGACTGAACGCCGATCGCGCCGCGCAAGCCCTCCAGCCCGCTTTCGCCCTCGGACAGGACCCAAGAGCCGACCCCGCACCGGCCCGCCATCCTGAGCACGGGAACGAGGAACAGAGCCAGAACGTGGATCGGAAACGCGGAGATCCGCACCAGCGCCATGGCATGGCGCGCCGCCACCCAGTCCGGAACGATCCAGCCGCACAGCAGAACGGCCAAAATCGACGCCGGCACGGCATAAAAAAGCCCCTCATCGCCGAATCGCCCGGCGCAGAAGGCGGTCAGTGACGACGCGGCCAGGATCGAGAGAAGCGCCACGCCCGCGCCGACCACGCCATCTACTCTTCCTCGTGTATCTTGCAGACGGCAAGCCACGATGGCGCGGCTATCCCCGGATGACGCCAGCCGTCCCAGCGCCCCGCGATCTACCGCCTTGAACGCCCGGCCCGAGGCGGACAAAGCCGCCAGCAGGGACAGGGACAAGAGGGTGAGCACAGCGAGCGCCATCGGGGTCAGGCCGGTTCGAGATGATCGGCGATGACCGAGCGCACCAAATCCTCGGGCACATCTCTGGTGGACAGCACCGAACCGATGCCCCGTGCCAGGATGAACGCCACCCGCCCGTCTTTGACTTTCTTGTCGCTGGGCAAGCGGCGCATCAGCGCATCGGCATCCCAGGGCCGGTCGGGCAGCGCCGGCGGCGCGACCGGCATGCCCAGCGCCTTGAAATGACGTTCCAGCCGGGCGAGATCTTCTTTGGGGCACAGCCCCATCCGGCAAGACAAATCGAACGCCATCACCAGCCCGATCGACACCGCCTCGCCATGGGTGAGCCGGTCGACGAATCCGCTCTCGGCTTCCAGCACATGAGCGAAGGTATGCCCCAGATTGAGATGCGCGCGCACGCCTGATTCACGCTCGTCGGCAGCGACGATAGCGGCCTTGGCGGCGCAGCAGCGCAGCACGGCCTGCTGGCGCACGGCCTTGTCGCCATCGAACAACGCCTGTCCGTTCCCGGATTCCAGCCAGGTGAAGAAATCGGCGTCGCCCAGCAAACCGTATTTGACCACCTCGGCATAGCCCGAAACCAATTCGCGCCGGGACAGCGTTTCCAGCACATCGATATCGGCCAGCACCAGCCGGGGCTGATAAAAACTGCCGACCAAATTTTTGCCCTGAGGCATGTTGATGCCGGTCTTACCCCCCACCGAGCTGTCCACCTGGGACAAAAGCGTGGTCGGAATCTGGATGAACGGCACCCCGCGCAGCAGGATGCTGGCAGCGAATCCGGTCAGATCGCCGATAACGCCGCCGCCGAAAGCGACGATGGTGGTCGCACGCTCGCATCCCGCTTCCAGCATGGCGGCAAGCAGGCTTTCGAGATGCAGGAAATCCTTGGTCCCTTCACCGGCCGGCAGCACCACCCCGTGATTTTCGATGCCGGCGGCTTCCAGCCCGTCCTTCAGCCGATCCAGATGCCGGGCCGCGACATTCTCGTCCGTGACCACAAACAGACGCGGCGCATCCAGTAGCGGACGGATCAGCGGGCCGGCCTGTTCAAGCAGACCGGGGCCGGCATGAATGTCGTAGGAGCGCGCGCCGAGGGAAACGGAAATCGAGCTCATGGATTAACCTCATCGGACATGGGACAACCGGCCAAATGACGGCGCAACGCCTCCATCACCATCTCCACCGTCGCTTCCGGCGGCTGATCGCGGCTGTCGACGACCAGATCGGCCTGGGCATAGATCGGGTGGCGCGCGGCGATCAGACGGGAAAACACCGCATGAGGGTCTTCATTCTTCAAGAGCGGCCGGTGATCGCGCCCGCTGGTGCGCTTGATCAGAAGCTCGATATCGGCGCGCAGCCACAAGGAAATGGCCCGTTCCGCAATCAGACGCCGCGTTTCGGCCTCGATATAGGCGCCGCCGCCCGACGCCAGAATCAGCGGCGGCCCGTCGAGCAACCGCGCCATCACTCTGCGTTCGCCCTGGCGGAAGGCCGCTTCGCCATGTCGAGTGAAGTAGTCCTGGACACTGCAGCCGGCTGCCTTTTCGATCTCCGTATCGGCATCGACGAACGGCATCGACAATCGCGCCGCCAGACGGCGTCCGATGCAGCTCTTACCCGCCCCCATCAGCCCGACTAGGACCAGGGTGCGAGACAGGGACAGGCCGTCACCCGGAATCATCGCCGTCATTATTCCTCCGGTATCGTTGAAGTGCGTCCGCACAGCCGATAGACTTCACTTCCGTCGTCATGGCCGTTTCTTAAACGGACCATGCCATCTGGAGAAAGGCCTGGACCACCCTCCATGCACATTCGGGACCGCGCACGCACACCCTGCGGCTTGTACTCGCCGCCGCCGGTCTCTGTCCACACCCTAAGCGTGATTAAAGCAGGTCGGAACACATGACTGTACCCCGTATTCTTATTCTTCTCGTTCTCCTGCTGGTCGCGGCGGGAGCCGTGGCCGTGTTCATTCTGGACAACGCCCCCCCCACCTCCCGAGTGGAAAAGGTTATCCCCGATGACCGCTTCCAGCGCTGACGACCTATTCCGGACAGCCGCCGCC
>Ga0265295_1003109_pt1 | contig 24784 bp, 29 predicted proteins | sample Munlansysbiofilm_FD_192503 | JGI IMG/M metagenome (GOLD analysis project Ga0265295, IMG submission 192503) | Leachate microbial communities from a municipal landfill in Southern Ontario, Canada - Methane capture system biofilm | ecosystem: Engineered > Solid waste > Landfill > Unclassified ... | reverse complement strand
TTTATGCGTCATGCTCTTTTGAAGAGGAGGCGGAGGAATCGCCCCCCGAGGATCTTTTAGCGACGACGCTTCTACAAAGCGACAAACCCTGCCATTGCAACTGTTTTTTTAAAATCCGCATACGCCTTATTCTGCTTTTAAACCATTTTATCCCACGCTGCCCTTATTACACAACGCACTTTGCATTCCGTCGCAGCGGCGTGCATCCTCCTTTCTTTTTTTAATATACCTCTTGCAAAACCTAGACCCTGAAGCGAGTTCAGGGTGACGAAATCTTGTATTTTCCGTCATTCCGTGCTTGACACGGAATCTAGTTTGTAGGCTATGAAAGAGGTTTAATCTATTTACGTTTTTACTATGAGAGTTTTTTTCATTGTACATGCCATGATGCATGCCATGAAAATTCGTATTTGTTTTAAAAAATAAGGATGAACTATGTCAAAAAATTACGTTATCGGTTTCCCTAGAATCGGGGAGCAAAGAGAGTTAAAAAGAGTTTTAGAGAAGTATTGGGCAAAAGAGGTCGCGTTTAGCGAAGTGGAGCGCGTGGCGCTGGAACTCAAACAACGCCATTGGGAGTACCAAAGTGATGCGGGGATCGACTGCATCAGTTGTAACGACTTTTCGCTTTATGACAACATGCTAGACACTTCGGTGATGTTGGGAGCTATCCCTGCACGCTTTAAGGGCTTGGAAAATGAGGCGCTTTACTTTGCAATGGCGCGAGGCGATAAAGAGCGCACGGCGATGGAGATGACCAAATGGTTCAACACCAACTACCACTACATCGTCCCCGAGCTCTCGCTTGAAGATAGCTACAAACTCGATGCAAGTAAAATTATTCGTGAATACAAAGAGGCGAAGGCTTACGGCATCACGCCAAAGATCAACATCATCGGACCGCTCACCTATCTGGGGCTTTCCAAGCGCATCGACGGCGGAGATGTTTATGGACTTTACGGAAAAATCATGTCGCTTTATGTGGAGCTTTTAGAGACCGTAAGTGCACTTGATAGTTCTGTTTTAGTGCAAATCGACGAACCGATATTTGTTAAAGATTTGGACGCGAAACTCTTAAGCCTCATCAAACCGACCTACGATACACTCGCAAGCACGGCGCAAAACATCGACATCGTGGTAAGCACCTACTTTGAACATGCCAAGGAGGCGACGGCGGTTTTAGTGCATACGCCTATCTTTGGTATCGGGCTTGATTTTCTCTACGGCGTGGAAAATCTTGACGGGTTAGAGAGTATCGCACAAAGCGGTAAAACACTCGTAGCGGGTGTCGTGGACGGGCGCAATATCTGGAAAAACGATATCGAAAACACGGTGGCACTTTTGAGTAAAATCGCTTCGGTCGTACCGAGTGAGCGCGTTTATGTCAGCTCCTCATGCTCACTGCTCCACACCCCATTTACACTCAAGTATGAAGAGAAGATGGATAGCGAACTTAAAAACTGGCTCTCCTATGCGGTGGAAAAATTGGGTGAAATCGCGCTTGTGTCGCAGATATTTCACGAGGGCAAAGAGAGTCTGAACAGTTACGAGTTAGAGTTGTTACATGCCAACAAAGCGGCACAGCTCTCACGGAAAACCTCGGCACGTATCCACGACAAAGCGGTGCAGGAGCGCGTGCAAAATCTTAAAGTATTTGCGCGCGAGGGTACTTTTGAAGAGCGCATCAAAATCCAAAGAGAGGTTTTGGCCTACGAAGATTTGGCGACGACGACCATCGGTTCGTTTCCGCAAACGCCGCAAATCCGTAAAGCCAGAGCCGACTATAAAGCCCATGCCATAACCAAAGAGGCGTATGAAGAGGAGATGCGAAACTACATAAACGAGTGCGTGGCGTTTCAAGAGGCGTGCGGTTTGGAGGTGCTCGTACACGGCGAGCCTGAGCGTAACGACATGGTGGAGTATTTCGGCGAGCAGTTAAAGGGGTACGGTTTTAGCCAAAACGGCTGGGTGCAAAGCTACGGCAGCCGATGTGTCAAACCGCCCTTTATTTACGGCGATATCAGCCGCCCAAAAGCGATGACGGTGGAGTGGATCGCCTACGCCCAAAGCAAAACCGACAAAATCATGAAAGGGATGCTAACAGGACCCGTGACGATTCTCAACTGGTCGTTCGTACGCGATGACATGCCAAGAAGCGACGTCTCCAAACAGATCGCCGTAGCGCTGTGCGATGAAGTAGACGACCTGCAAAATGCAGGCATCAAGATGATACAAGTGGACGAAGCCGCGTTTAAAGAGGGGTATCCTTTGCGAAAAACAAAGATAGCCGAGTATGAAAACTGGGCAGTGCGTGACTTCAAGATAAGCGTCTCAAGTGCCAAAAAAGAGACCCAAATTCACACCCACATGTGTTACAGCGAGTTTAACGACATCATCAAAACCATAGAAGCGATGGACGCCGATGTCATCTCGATAGAAACAGCACGAAGCGGGAATGAACTCCTAAAAATCTTCAAAGAGGTAGGCTACAAACAAGAGGTAGGACCAGGTGTCTACGACATCCACTCACCGCGCGTCCCAAGCGTCGAGGAGATGGTACACCAAATCGAACTCCTCCTAGAAGTACTCCCCAAAGAGCAACTCTGGATCAATCCCGACTGCGGTCTCAAAACCCGCAAATGGGAAGAGGTGAAACCAAGCCTCATCAACATGGTAGAAGCAGTGAAAATCGTGAGAGAGAAGCTCAAATAGGGCGCTGTTTTCATGGCATGTAAGAGTTTTTACATGCTATGGGTTTTAGAATGCTACATAAATAAAGTGTCGGTTTCTTATGTGAATTAAGGTTTGTTTTTATAGAATGTGTTGGAGTGAAAAGTTATTTAGTATGAAGCATTAGATGACTAGCGGCTGCATTGAGCCGTACGACAGAAAATTGAAATTTTTCGTTGGCGTGTCAATTACCCGTGTAAAGCCGCTCAATGAGCGTTCTCGCTTCTTGGTCAAAATCGATAATGCTAATAAGCTTATTGGGTTGCATTGTCATAATGAAATTGAGAACAGTTTGTGGATGCTCGAATCCGACTTGGAAACTGTAAATGACTGAAGAATATAACAAATCAGAGGAGACCACTCAAAACCCGCAGGCGGCTATTAGATTGCTCATATTAAACGTTAGGGTAACAAGGAAAATATCATGGTTTACTTAGTGCTTGAGCCAAATGCCGTACAGGAAATTATCGAAATAGCCAAAAAGACAGGTGCTGCTGTTTGGGTTGGATCTGATGCAATGACTCATGAAGAGCAATATAAAATTGCTCCAACAGAGTTAAATCTTACTCGTTTTGCGTATCCTTTGTCTGGTGCAGACAAAGAAACAATTGAGGAGGCACTTGATACAGTCAAGTTACATCATCCTGAAGAAAATATTTGGGTGCAATATGTTTCACCCTAACAAATCAGAGGAGACAAATCAAAAACCAACGGGCGGCTTTTTGATTGCTCATTTTAAGTGTTGTTCCTCATAAAGGTTGAATATGAATATAAAAATTAGGCTAGCACTATCATTACTATTTTTTTGTATTAGTGCCATAACAGTATTTATCACTAAAGAAAGCATAAATCCACATGACAGCTTGATTATACAAACTATAATGATCAGTACAGCGTTATTCTTTGCTGTACTTTCTATTACTAGTTTATTTAATGTTAAAAACAAAAAGCATAAAAAAATTTATTTTATAATTTTAGGAGTTGTGATGATTTATCCAATATTTAGTCAGAACTATATATTGTACTCAACAATTAGTAAAGCACTCTACTCAGCTATTATGGTTTCAGGGGTTGTTGCTTTTGTGCTTCGATTTTTTTCTCTTATAAGAGAAAAATATGATTCTCTTCCGGATTAAATAGTAACTTTAGATATATATGGAGATATTAAGTGAGAAGAGAAGAAAGCTTAGAACGCATTATAGAGTTTGCTAAAAATAATCCTGACGATTTTTTTGCTATGTATGCTTATTGGATTACTGGAGCAATTTTATTTGTAGTATCTATTAGCATCCTTTATTTGTCTAATAAAGAAAATTTTCCTGCAGAAAATGATGAAGAAAATCAAAAGATTACAAAAGATACATCAAATACACTCAAATCGTGGCAATGTCCCAATTGTAATGAAATCTTAGAAGGACAATTTGACACTTGTTGGAATTGCTTATATGAAAAGGATGAAATAAGTGTGAACATAGATAACGATGGCGCGGACTGACCCGCGCCATCGTTAGTCTATAAAAAACTATTTTTCCGATTTATATATTAAGTAAAATTTTTATGCTAAAATTGGATAGATTTCAGAAAGGAATAATATGGTTGTTGATGATTTTAAAATTATTATAAAAGCAAAAAAAGTCCCAGTTAATATTAATAATGAAATCATTGAATACATACAAGATACTACAATCCAAAATAGTCATTTACAATGCGAAGTTTTTTTTCAAGGTACTATAATTGCACAAGGTATTATCCTGGATTTTTACAAAGAGTTTGAAATACTTCAAGATTTTAATCAAAATCCATTTACCCACATTTTAACATTTGAATATAACAGTAGTGAATATCAAAAGTACACATATTTTGGAAAAAAGTTGTATGAAATGAAATATTTAAAAAGTCCTCCAATACAACAACTAACAAGGGAATCTTATACCGATGAAATAATTTCTCACTTTCATGGATATATTAAATATTTAAAAGAAAACTATAATGACTTAAAGATTACTTTTATACCTTCAAGTTCTCAAATACCTGATGAAATTGCAACCAAATTATCAGCGATAAATAGCATACCGCTAAAAACAATTATTTCCAAAAATACTCAAGTATCAAGTAAAAGCATGACAAATTTATCAACGCAACAATTTGATAAATATTCTATAGATTTAAGCCGATCAAATATTAATGATACTTTTATCCTTATTGATGATGTAATGGGTACAACTGCTTCAATATGTGAAACTATGTATACGCTATATGATTTTAATAAAAAAGTGAACTTTTTCTTTATTCCTGTAAAGGATGTAAAAAGATGAAAAATAAAGTTTTTATAAACGGTTCAATATCAATTAAACAACTACCTCAAGAAGTTAAAAATAGCATCGACAAAATCGTAAATCAGAATTTTGAAATAGTAGTCGGAGATGCCAGTGGAATTGATACTTTAATACAAGATTATTGTTTATCATTAAGCTATTTTAACGTAACAGTTTATTCAATTTTTATTCTTCCAAGATATAAAGCAAGTGAAAATTTTAAAACAAAATATATTGAAGTTTCAAATAGTATTAAAAAAGAGCGAGAGAGACAACAACAAAAAGATAAGGCTATGACTATGGATAGTGAATTTACTTTTGCTATTTGGGATGGAAAAAGTAAAGGAACTTATGACAATATACTTCGAGGCTTAGAAAATAATAAAAAAATAAAAGTCTATTTATCTAAAAAAGATTTATTTCTTGAACAAAACAAAATTACAAAAGATGAAATTGATTTTATTTATCGAGAAGACAATGGTTATACAGCCTCTGAAGTAGTGCAATATTTAAAAGATGAAGCGGAAGATTTTTTTCAAAAAACACAAGATTTAAATAAATATTTATTACATGAACTAGTAATAGAAAAAGAGGATAACACATATAAGCCAACAAGCAAGTATAAAGATTTATTTATTATTGATAAATACCATGGAAAAATCAAAGGTATTAAGTTTAAAAATGAATTTATATCTTGGATTGAAAAGCATATTAAAGAAGAGAGAAAACCACAACAAGCTAGTTTATTTTAGTTTTTACAATAGGAAGACTAACAAATCCTAGCACCGAACAGGATACCCTGTCAGTGAAGTCAAACGTTTGAAAATTCACCTCCTTAAAAGTTTTAAAAAACGTGTTATGCTATAAAGGAATCAAATGCAAAAATGGAAGTGGTTGTTTTTTAGTTTCTTGGGATTGTTCGTAGTTACGAACCTTTTTTGGGTTTTTACCGTGGTTGATATGAGCGTAACACAGGGTTATAGACAAGTGAGCTTCGATGCAAAAACAAAAGCGATTACAATGCTCGGTACATTGATCGTTCAAGAGAGCCGACGTTACTCTAAAAAAGATATGCTCCATATTTTGCGCCGAACATATAAAGACGCCTTTATAGTCGATGAGGGAAATGTTATCGACGTCGAAGGGGTGCAGTTTGTTTTCGTCGATGGCATGTTGTCGAGGATAGAGAGCCAATAGCGCCGCCGCATTTTAGGAGCGCCGCAGGTTTCGTGTTATAATAAACCCTTGCTCATCGAAGGAGGGTGGTTATGCTCAAGAGACTTTTTATAATATCGAACAGATTACGAAGTGTTGCAGCAAGCTGTTTGTTTGCCGCGGTGGTAGTGTCGGGTGCTTCTTTAGAAGTTCCTCAGAACATACAAAATGTCTACGACGCAGTACAACACAACGTCGCAGGAACTCCCGATCAAAGACTCTGGCTCAGTATCGATGAGGTGAAAGTGATCGATCACGGTACCTCGATGTCATGGTACGCTACAACCCTCAACCAAGGCGGGCGTATTGCCAAAGATCAGTTGGAGGTGCGCGCGTATCAGATGATCGGAGGGCGCATTTTGGGGGAGGCTGGCTCAGCCATCACCTCTACTCCCGCAAGCCAAAAGGGCGATATGCGTGTTTTTACGCGCCAAAACTGGGAGAGACTGGAAAATGCCTCTCAGCTGAAGGTGATCGTTTTCAATAAGAAAAACAACGCATCCGTTTCAAAAACGATCAATCTTCCCAAGTCTGCCGCAGAGGTGATCGCACAGGCAGACGGAGCGTTTGCGCAGATAGAGGATCCTGCATCGTTCGAGGTAGAGGATGCAGAGCAAAAACTAAGCATAACCAAAGCCGAGTACCGCGGGCGCGGTGCGTACAGCCTATGGATTGCAAACAAAGGCAATCGCGCAGTGCCTGCAAACCGCTTGCAGGTGCGTCCGTTGTATTATGTCGCGAATCGCCCTGCGGTGGTGGGGGAGAATGCGACAAATACGACTCCCATCGCCATAAACGCTGCAGGTGTGATCTCAAGCGAGGGTGGGGGCATCTATGCCTTTGGCATGGCGGAGTGTTCGTCGCTAACCAAGGTGGTGCTCGAGGTGAAAGACCCGCTAACTTCTCAGGTTTTAGAACACACGCTTCTTCCGAGCCGACCTTCGGGGGAGGTCGTAGACGTCGATATGTATTTTAGCGGGCTTACCTACACGGTGAAAAACACGGGGGCTTACACGGCAAAGTTTAAAATTCGTATGCTTCGGTTTGATCTTTTAAAAACAAAATACGAATCGCTTGCCACGCTTGAGGATATGTTTCATACGAGCATAACGCTTAGAGCGGGGGAGACAAAAAGCGTCTCTCTCCCCGCCGAGCAGGTAAATGCCGAGCTAAAAGCAAAAATACCCTCTTTGCAAAACAAGTTTTACGGTGCAGACCACTACATGGCGGAACTGTATACGGAGTATGAATCGGACTACTGTAAACACAACGCTCCGATAGTGGTCGATCAGTTTTCGGGCAGACGCCATAGTGTGGGCGCTATTGAGGAGATTCTTATCCGCTAAGGCGCGGTGCTTATACCTCTCGTATGAGCTTTGCGACGTTTTTAGAGCTTCCGTGACCTAAATAGGCGCGGAGGGCTTTGGAGTCTTCTAAAAAGTTGTTGCGGTCGATCTCGCTAAAGGCTTTGAGAAGGTTCGGCGCGGTGACCGTGTCTTGAATAAACTCTTTATGGATGGCACGGTCGTTAAACTGCGAAAACATAATGTTTCCAAGCCCCAAATAATCGAGTTTCACCAAACGGCTGGCAATATAATAATCGAGCGGCTTGGCGATGTAGCACAGCACGAACGGTATCCCGATCAGCGAAGCTTCCAAAGTCGCCGTGCCGCTGCAAATAAAACCGAAGTCCGCTTCAAGCAGGGTTGCATGGGGGTCGTGCGATATTTGAAACATCGAGACGTCGCCATAAAGGTTTGCAACCTCTTCGGGGGTAAAATGCGCGGGGATCACAAGCGTGGCATGTACGTCAAGCTGCGCGCGAACCTCTTTAAAAACGGGCATCAGTTTGGTGATCTCCCCTTTGCGGCTTCCGGGCATAAACACCACATGCCTTACCTCGGGGCTCAGCGTTTGTTTGAACTCTTTTAGCTGGTCAAGCAGCGGGTGCCCCACGTAGGTGATGGGGGCGTTTTTGGAGTAGTAGTTTTTCTCAAAGGGCAAAATCGACGCCAATTTGTCGATGGTGCGCTCTAAAACGGGGATACGCTTTGGTTTCCACGCCCACGCTTGCGGGAGAATGTAGTAGATGATCTCTTTGTCGGGGTACTTTTTTTTGATTCTTTTTGCCAAAGGGAGGTTAAACCCCGAAGAGTCGATAAGCAGCACTTTGTCGGCATCCTCGGCGAGTGCGACCATGCGGTTGAGCAGCTTATAAAAAAACCATAATTTTTTAAGTGCGTCGACAAACCCCATGATGGCGAGCGAGCGCAGGTCGATGATGCTCTCTCCGAGTTCTTTGTCGAAAATGCCGACAAACTCTACATCATCTCCCAGCTCTTTTTTGAGCGATTTCAAGTGAACGTTCGCCGAGTGTTCGAGTGCGCTTACCAGTAGTTTCATGAACCTCCGTCTCCGTGGACTTTATAGCTGTCGTCGTAGCGCTCTTTGTTTTTCTCTTCGACGAATTCGTGCATAAATACCACGAGATTTTCGATGTCGTCATCACTTAGCCCCAGCGCGAAAGGGATCATCATCTCTTGCTGTTGGTTATCCGAAAGCCCTTTGCGAAAACGTTTGAGCTTGTACTCTAAAAAACCTTTGGCGCGGTTAGCCAGACGGGGGTAGTTGTGCATCCCCTCGGCATTGTTGCCGTGGCAAGAAAAACACCCCTTTTGCATGTAAAGTTCTTTGCCCCTTTCGTAGGGGGGCTTGGCATGTGTGAGAGAAAAGAGAAAAAAAAGAGTAAGAAACAAACGCAACTCTAAGCCTTCTTTTTTTATAATTGCAACATTATAGCAAAGGTGGTTGAAATGGTAATAAAAAACGCAATCGTATGCGACGCTTACGGCGAGAAGCATGCCGATATCCGTATCGAAAAGGGAGTGATCGCCGAAATAGGGCAGGGGCTTCTCGGGGATGAGAGTTTTGATGCCAAAGGCGCGTATTTTTTGCCCCTTTTGGTCGATACCAACGTCACGTTAAATGATGCATCGCTCAATGCCAAAAACATCAAAGAGATCGCAAAAGAGGCACTCGGCGGAGGAATAGGGCATGTGGTGCTCAATCCGACGACAACTCCCGCCATCGACAACGAAGTGGTTTTGGAGTTTGCCCAAAACGCTCTGCACTCTCTTGAGGGTGCCAAAGTCGATATGATGCTCAATACCCTCAAAGAGGATATGAGCTTAAGCAATATCGCGATTTTGCTCAAAAAAGGCGCGGCGGCTCCTTATATGAGCACGATTGCCAAAAACAACCTTGCGATTAAGATTGCCGAATATGTGCAGATGTATGATGTGACCCTCTTTTGTAAAGCCGAAGATAACTCGCTTATCAACAACGGCGTGATGCTCGAAGGAGACGTAAGCTCGAAGCTGGGGCTCCCCGGTATCCCCGATTTGAGCGAGGTTTTACACGTGAGCCGTATGATCGAGATCGCGCGCCATTTTAAGATAAAAGTGCTCTTCAAATCGATCGCTTCGCCGCGCTCTATCGACCTTATAGACAAAGCCAAAAAAGAGGGCGTAGAGGTGCGCTGCGAGGTTTCTCTGCACCATCTCATCACCCCCGATACGGCATGCGAAAATTTCAACACCACTGCCAAACTCAACCCCCCTCTGGCATGCCAAAGCGACGTTGCCCTGTTGCAAGAAGCGCTTAAAAACAATCAGATCGACGTGCTTACCACGCTGCACCGCCCAAGTTCTCCCGTGAATAAAGAGGTTGCGTTTTACGATGCGGCATACGGATGCGAGGGGCTTGAAAATGCACTCGCACTTTACTACACGAAGCTTGTCAAAACAAATCTCCTTGGGATGCAAGAACTCTTGCGCCTAAGCGTGGTCAACCCCGCAAAAAGTTTGGGGCTTACGCGCGGCATTATCAAAGCGGGCGAAAAAGCAGACGCGGTGTTGTTTGATCCGAGTGTCAAAACACGCGTCAACAACCCCCACTCGCTCTACAACGGCGAGGAGCTAAGCGGCAAGATTCTTATGAGTTTTCAAGGGGAGAAAACAACCCGTTTTTAAGAGCGCATCAGCTCTTTGACAAAAGCGATATTCTTGGCATGTACGTGCTGCTTGATCGCTTCGTTGGAGGGTGGCTTTTCGTGTGTTTTGATCCACTCTTGCGGGCTGTAGGATGCAATAGCCTCAAACGTCCGTAAGATTCTCTCTTCATCCAAACTCTCTTTTGGCTCAAACGTTATGCGCCCTTCGTTGTCGGCACGGTAAAAGCGGAGCAGATCGACCAAAAGGGTGCGGTCTTTTTTAAAACTCTCAAAAAAACTCGCCACCTTGTTCGCGCTCATTTCGTCTAAGATCGCTATTTTGATGTGCGAAGCGATCAGAAACAAAACCCTTTTTTTGATCTTGCTTGGCATGTCGATCTCGATGCGAGGTTCTACCAGCTCGACCTTTTCGTGGTTCGCGCCGTTGCCGTAGGTGCGGTAGCAGTGGGGTTTTGCTATGTCGTGGTAGAGTGCGGTAAGTTTGAGCGCGGGCGATTCGTCTGCTAGATGGCGCAAAACCGCCATCGTGTGCTCAAAAACGCTCGCTTCCAAATGGAACACGCTCCCCTCTTTCAGGGTCGTGAGCGCATAGAGAGATGGGAAAATGACGTCTAAAACACCCAGCTCGAAAAGGGTTTCAAAAAAGATAGAGGTACCGCCAAGTACAAGTACTTTTTCGATCTCTTTGTACACCCGCTCTTTTTGGAGCGATCGAAGCTCGTTGCGCATCGAATAGATGAGCAGTTTGGTCGAAGCGTGGATTTTCCACTCGTAGCCGTATTTGGCGCGGAATCTTGCAATGCGGAGCACCCGCAGGGGGTCTTCCACAAACGCCTCCGAGGTGTGGCGCAGTATTTTTTTGCGTAAATCTTCCGCACCACCGAAGGGGTCGATAAACTCTTGGCATGTAGCATCGTAGGCGATGCTGTTGATGGTGAGATCGCGCCGTTTGAGGTCGTCGGCAAGGGTGACGTTTTTAGTGTGCATCTCAAACCCGTTATACCCCGCACCTATCTTTTTTTCAGTGCGCGCAAGAGCCAGTTCGCTCCCGTCTTGGAGTAAAAACACGGGAAAATCCTTCCCAACCTGCCGCAGATGGGCAAACTCCTCTGCACTATAGCCGACCGCAACGTAATCTTTGTCGCTCTGAGGCTCGCCGAGCAGCATATCGCGCACCGCACCGCCTACCAAATATATCTTTTTTTCCATGGCATGTATTATACACCGCACACGCGCACTTTAACATGAAAAGCACTTTGCAAAGAGAGGTTGTTTGTATAATTTTTGTTTTTTACAATTACACGGTATTTAGAAATTATTAAAAATATAAATATCTTTGTTTTTATATTTAAATCCAAAATAATTGGATTATCTATATAATATAATTTATTTTATAGTATAATAATTTTTATGAAAACAATTGAATTACGAAATGCTTTACCATTGTCCATATTTTCACACGAGATGCTTTATTCATTGCTTGAAAAATCAGTAAGTAATGTCAATGATAAAATATCAAATCTAGTAAAAAGTGGTGAACTCGTAAGACTAAAAAAAGGTTTTTACACTTTTTCAAAAGCATATCTTACAAGACCGATTGACTTGATAAGTGTTGCAAATACACTTTATACACCATCATATGTGTCTTTCGATTATGCACTTAGTTATTATGGAATGATACCTGAGAGGGTAAGTGAAATTACATCTGCAACAAGTAAAAACGCCAAGCTTTTTGAAACACCTGCTGGAAGATTTAGCTATAAAAAAGTACCCATTCAAGCTTATTCTATAGGAGTTGATTGGCTTTATGATAATGTTGAGGGTGGAAGATTTATAGCAACGCCTGAAAAAGCTTTGTGCGATAAGATACGATACGATAGAGGTATTGGCACACTTACTCAAAGTGCAATGCTTGAATATCTAAAATATGATTTGCGACTTGAAATTACAAAGCCATTGGATAGCCGCCTTATAGAAGAAATTGCAACCGTTTATAGATCTAAAAATTTAAAAACTCTCTCACAAGTAATTGAAAAAGGTAAATTATGACACATCCGGCACTTATGAAAATGTTAGAGAAATATGATCTGACAAACTCCAATAGTAGCTATGATGCTTTAAGAGAAATTTTACAAGAGATAGTATTACTTGGGTTATATGATGCAGGATTTTTTAAACATGCTGCTTTTTACGGTGGAACGGCTCTTAGAATACTTCATAATCTTCCAAGATTTTCAGAAGATTTGGACTTTTTACTTCTAAAAAGTAATCCAGAATTTAATCTTAAGCCCTACGAAGAAGCAATCATCTCTAGCTTAAAAGCTTTTGGATTTGATGTAACAATAGAGATCAAAGAAAAAAACAACAGTAGTGCAATAGCCTCAGCTTTTGTAAAAGGCAACACGATTGAGCATCTCTTAAACATAAACGCACCAAAAGATATAACAACTAAGATTCATAGAGACAAGGCTGTGAAAATAAAACTAGAAGTGGATACAAACCCACCATTAGAGTTTGAAACAGCAAATGTTATACGACTAATTCCAAGACCATTTTCTATAAATGCTTTCACTTTGCCGTCTTTGTATGCAGGGAAAATGCATGCCATACTATGCCGTGCATGGAGTACAAGACCAAAAGGGAGAGATTGGTATGATTTAGTTTGGTACATAGCAAATGATGTTGCAGTTGATTCTATTCATTTAAAGTCAAGATTATCTCAAAGTTGTAAGTATTTAGAAGAGAATAATATACAAATACCGAGTGAACTCTCAAAACAAACCATTAAAAATTTGCTTTTACAAAGGATAGAGAGTCTCGATGTAGAAAAAGCGAAAAATGATATTCAACCTTTTATAAAAGATATGAGAGAGATTGAGCTTTGGTCGAAAGAGTTTTTTGTGTCAGTGATAGAAAATATAAAAATCAAAGGAATGTGAAAATGAAAATTAGAGTTTATTACGAAGATACCGACACGGGCGGGGTTGTGTACCATTCCAATTATCTTAATTTTTGCGAAAGAGCTAGAAGCGAAGCATTTTTTAGGCTTGGCATGTCGCCGGAGCTTTCGAGCGGGCATTTTGTTGCAAAGCGTATCGAGGCGGATTATATTGCAAGTGCGAAGCTTGGGGATTTGTTGGAGGTGCGTACGGAGCTTTTAGATATGAAGGGGGCTTCTTTTGTGCTAAAACAAACGATAACCAAAGAGGAAAAAAAGATTTTTGAGCTTGTTATTTCGCTTGTGTATATAGATTTTCAAGGAAGACCCAAAAGGATCGACCAAGAGGTAAAACAGCTGTTGCTTTCGTTATTTTGAAGCAGAGGTGTAGTGTAAAAAACGTGTGAGAGAGGGGCGCAGCAACTCGATTTTATAAAGCATCTGATTCTCTTGGAGAGGGATGTCGTATTCTCTGTTTTCGTTTGTGATGAGATTGTAGAAATAATCAAGCCCTACCGTCGTCGTGTAGTTGATCCAGTCGTAGATAATATCGTTGCCAAGAAGCGAATTGATCTCTATGAGAATGTTATTGTGCTCGGTGATCGAGTTGGCGATAATCATACTTTTTCGATCCTCAAACTGCGTCATAGAAAGAAGCAGCGGGTCGTAGTTGATCTGCGTAGAGAGGATGTTCGTGGGCATCGTGTCATAAAGTGTGAGCTGCGACATAACCATACCGCTTTTGACGATCGGTGTGTTGAGAAAGAACGAAGCGGCTTTGATCTCTTCGTTCTCTTTGAGTCGGCTCTCTAGGTTGGTCGTGGTGTTCGTTATGGCAAATTGGAACACTTTTTTGCTCGGATCTTCTACATAAACGGGTTGGGCATTCTCTTCTTCCTCTTCCTCTTCTATCGTGCCGGCAGGAGCGGGTTGCGTGAATTTAAACGTTTTCTCCTCGTACTGTGTGAGTTCGGTACCCAAAGCGGAGTTGTCATGGAAAATCACGAGCGGCGACACCGCTTCTTGAAGCAGAAGATCGCTTTGTGCCCTGTAATCTATACCGCCGTAAAAAAGAAAAGGGGAGGTGCTTTTGGCACTTTTTTTATGGATGGTAGGGAAATAGATGTTGAGTTCGGGGCGAAGATCGGCGACGATGTCGGCACCCTCTTGGGTGAGCGGGGCGATGACGTAGTAAAAACCCTCCTCTTGTATCTGCTCTAGCGCCGCTTGGATATCTTCGGGGGTTTGTGCATTGATCTGATAGCTTTTGAGCTCAAAAGAGTGGTTGCGCGCCAAAAGATATGCAAAAGAAGCGTTGGTCGTCGATGCCGCGTAGCGTCCGATCACTTTGTGGGGGAGCAAAAGGGCGATTTTAAGCCGATCGCCGATAATGGTTGCGGAACCGAGATTAAAAAGTGCTATATGGGTCATGCGTACTTCATCGAGCACGGGGTTTTCAAGCTTGGATGTGGCATGTGCCAAAAACGAGAAGATCATCTCTTTATCGATATACTCTTGCATACATGCCTCATCGCAAGGGTAGGGATCAAGGTCTTGAATATAGGTTTTTGGTACGGGTATGCTTGAGATCAAAAAACTTTTTGCGAAAATCGTCGCAGGCAATAGCAAAGAGAGAAGAAACTGTTTTTTCATAGGGAACTCTTTATGGTTTTAAGATCATTCATCGCGGTCTTCTTCGATTCGGGATTGCGAAGAAGATATTGCGGATGAAAAATAGGGATAAGTTTGTATTTTTTACAATCGATCACGTGACCCCTTACGTTTTTAAAATTGTCGTATTCGCCGCTAAGATGTGCATAGGCATCTTCGCCGAGAGTAACGATCACTTTAGGTTTGACAAACTCTATCTGCGAGAAAAGGTAGTGCTTGCATGAATCCCATTCCGATTCGGAGGGTCGGTTGGCATTGAGCGGTTTACACTTTATGGCATGTGTGAAATAGATATCGCTCAGGCGAAGTTCCAAGACGTTTTCGATCATTTTTTTTAAAGTATCGCCGCTTCTGCCGCAGAAGTAGCCGTTTGTTTCATCTTCGACCGCAGATACGGAGTAGTCGATAAACATCAAGTCGGCATTGGGGTTGCCAAAACCGCTCATGCTTTGTTTGCGCGATTTGCTGAGATCGCACAGGTGGCATGTAGCGATGTTGTGGGTAAGCTGCCCCAGATTCATCGGCTCTTCAAACGAGCTGCTTGAAGCGGCATTGACGCTAAAGGAATCGATATATTCAAACCCCAGCGCTTTGATGCGGTAAAGATTTTGCAGCAACAAAAGATTTTGAAACGACTTCATCGGCGCAACCCTTCTCCTAAAATAAGCGTATTAGTATATTTAAAGAGTGGTTAAAATATACTTTACGAGTTTGTGTTAAAATATACCCTTTCAAGCAAGGACAAAAAAAGCATGGAACATCTTATACAAGAAAACGTAACGATCAATGATTTTATTTTAACCTCTTCAAGCGAAGTAGACGAGACCGTCCGAAGTGTTTGTGATATCGGCAGCACGACGGTTTTGATCCATATCTCTTCGTATATCCACAATACCGTTTTGGTGCAAAACTTAAAAACGCAGCTTGAAAAAAGGGTGCCCCATGCCAAGCTTGTCTTGCTAAAATCGGAAGATAAATCAAAAACCTACGTAAGCGTTTTTAGTTTAGACAAAAGTATGCCGCATGAAGAGGTGAGCGATGAAGTGCTTCAAAGACTCGAACTCGACTACAAAGCCCAAAAAGAAGTATTGCGCCGTTGCAAACACGATCTGCTTAGCAGATACTTCACCGACAACCTCACCCACCTTCCCAACATTTATCAGCTCCGCAAAGATTTGCAGGAAAACGAAGAAGCGGGGCTTGTTGTTCTCAATATAGACAATTTTAAAATGATCAATAACTTTTACGGCTTTAACGTCGGCGATTTCGTGATCGAAAACGTCGCTTTAATGCTTATGCGCCACCTGAAAGAGTGCCAAATCTATCGTCTTTCCGTGGATGAATTTGCTTTTGTTTTAGAAAAGACGATGAGTTTTTACGAGCTCAAAGATTTTTTGGCGCAGTTGTACCAAAAGATCAAAAATATGATGGTGGAGTACCAAGGGAGCAAGATTTTTATAGATTTCACCCTTGCATCCTCTTCGAGCGCTAAAAACGAAAATCTTTTCTCGAAGGTTGCCATGGCACTTAAATATGCAAAAGAGAGAAGTTTGCCGTTTTGGATCTATGAGGACAGGATGCATTTTGAAAACGAATACGAAAAAAATCTCAAACTCTCTAATACGGTGCGCCATGCCATAGAAACAATGAAAATCGTTCCCTATTTTCAGTCGATTATCGACAATAAAACGCTCAAAATTACGAAGTTTGAGTGTTTGGCGCGGCTTATCGACGAAAAGGATAACGTGATCTCCCCGCATCTTTTTCTCCCCGTTGCCAAAAGGATAAAAGCAGACACCTTCGTGACGAAAATCATCATAGATAAATCGTTTGAAGTGTTTGAGAGGAATACATTTGAATTTAGTATCAACCTCTCCATCGAAGATATTTTAAGCAGTGAAATTTTTGAATATATTATAAAAAAGCTGCAAAACTATCCCCAAGCGCATCGGATCACTTTTGAACTATTGGAGTCCGAAGCGGTTCAGGATTTTACGAAAGTAGAGAGTTTTATTAACGAGGTAAAACGCTACGGTGCCAAGATCGCCATCGACGATTTCGGAAGCGGCTATTCCAACTTCTCGTATCTAACCAAAATGAGCGTAGACTACATCAAAATAGACGGTTCGCTGATTACGCAGATAGAGACTGATAAAAACGCTTTGTTGGTGGTTGAGACAATAGTAGAGTTTGCCAAAAAATTAGGGATAAAAACGATAGCCGAGTATGTTCATTCAAGCACGATAATGGATAAAGTAAAAGAGGTCGGGATCGATTATTCGCAAGGGTTTTATATAGACGAACCGACGATCGATTTTGAAAAGATTGGAAAATAGGTAACGCAGTGATGGAGCCAATCGGTATAATCGTAATTTTACTCATAAGTATATTTGGGCTTACGGCTTATGTGTTATATCTAAGACAAAAAGAGTCTAAAACAATGCAAGATTCTAACGCTCTAAAGATAAAAGAATCAGAACTTAGAGATGTCGCAATAATACTCCAAGACGGTACCCTTTATGAATCGTATCAAGGGGTTTTGCTGACCCATTTTTCAGACAGAATTTACCATCTGCATGCCATGAACGGTTCTAAAAAAGAGCTGGTCGCAAGACTGCATTTGGGAGATGGGATGATGCTCAAGGTGATGCCAAGATGTACGTAAAAGATTTCACCCAAGAGCTTGAAGAAATAGCAAAGTGGAGCAGATGGAATATCATAAGACGCTTTTAGCTCTTTTTTTACTTTTAGGGCTTTTTTATGCCCTGTATTTACTCTTTTCTTATCTTTACGAAAGAAGCAATCTTCGCCGTATAGATAAGCTCCCTTTTCCTCCATCGTATGACGAGATAATTAAAAAAACACCTCATTATGCAAAACTCTCACAAGAGCAAAAAGAACGGATAAAAAAGCTGATTTTACGCTTTATCCACACAAAAACTTTTTTGGGTGCACGGGGGTTTGTAATCACTCAAGAGGTCAAAGTACTTATCGCTTTTTATGCTTCACTTTTGGTGTTGAATTTGCCAAGGTTTGATAGTTACAGATCATTAAAGCAGGTGATTGTCTATCCCCACACACTCATAAGCGAAGAGATCGCAGCTCATGGCGGAATCTACACTCAAGAGCGATTTTTACTGGGTGGACTCAGTATAAATGACACAGTGATACTGAGTTGGCATGAGGCTAAAAAAAGTGCTTACCATTTGCATCACAGTAATCTTATGTTGCACGAATTTGCCCACGAGGTGGATTTCATGCAAGGGGACGCAAATGGGGTGCCACCTCTTCAAGAGGCTCAATATAAAGGGTTTATAGATATCCTTTCTAAAACCTATAAGCGTTTGTGTAAAAAAGCAAATACCGACCGTTTTTGGAAAGAATACAAACTCTTAGGACGCTATGCCGCAACCAATGAAGCGGAATTTTTTGCAGTAGCAACAGAGAGATTTTTTGAAAAACCTGATGTTCTAAAGGAAAAATTTCCGGCACTCTATAAGCAGTTGAAAGATTTTTACGGCATAGAAACAGCCTCCGGTGTTTAATGGTTCATTTTTTTTATAAGTTGAGAAAAAGTGTATTGCAATGCAAATAAAGGGAAATAGAAGCAACTCCTAAACAAAAATCATAAAAACTTCGCTAATTTTGATGAAGCAGGGATCGCTTTAGCAGCAGTGAAGATAGAAGTTACGTAAAAATTGATTGTTACAATGCGTCTGGAGAATATATTGAAAAGATAGAAAAATCTTTAATAAGTAACGCTTTTTTGTCAAAAATTGTTCCAAAAAGCACTATAAAAACCCCTAAAATAGGGGCTTTTACTACTCAGCTACTTCCACTTCAACCGGTGTAGATTCCCAAACACCGTGTTTTGTACAGTAACCGTGTGCTACAAGGTTGAGTTTTTTACCCATAGGGCGGATATTGAACGTAACTTCAGTATGAGATTTTTCGTTCCCTAAAGTTCCCGGGATAAATGTAGCCATAGCTAATTTTGTTTCACCGTTGAAAAGAGTGATACTCTCAATGTAGTGATCGAAATCATCCGGGTGAGAATACTCGTTCCCCATTTTTACCGTTACGGCAAACATCTCACCTTTTTTTGCACTGCTAGCACAGTGGATAAACGGCGAGTGACGATCGATGTAGTCTTTTTTAGCTTCTCTCTCTACGGTGTCGATATTTACGTATTTGTTGATTGTTGGCATGTATGTTCCTTTTGTGATTTTAAATGTTCAGCATTGTAACGATAAAAACTTTTAGATAAACATAAATCAGACTATATTTGTCTTATTTAAGCCTCGTTTTAGAGACGCGGGACGCGCCTCTCTATCATTTGACGGCGATCGCCTTGGCTTTTTTGGCGGCTTCTTTTTCGAAGGTGACATAGAGGCGTCCGTCTTCGTATTTTGCCTCTATTTTATCTCGGTCGATATTTTGTGGGAGAACAAAGCTACGTGCAATCTGTCCGAAACTGCTCTCGCACAGATAATAATCCTCCCGTTTGACCTCGTTTTTGTAGTTTCTCACCGCCGTGATCGTGAGATAATTATCCTCAACCTCTATGGATATATCCTCTTTTTTCACCCCAGGCAGATCGATCTCAAGATCGAACGTGTCGTTGGAGTGTTTTGCAAAGTTTGCAAAGGGGAGATGCCGTGCAACGTTTGAAAGCGCGTCTTTGGCACTCTCTATCCCTTTTTCGATCGTATCTTCCACTTTATTTGCAATATCTTTACCTGTTTTAACTAAATCCATAGCAAACTCCTTAGTAGTTATTTGATCTCGATCTTTTTCGATTTATTCTCAACGGTTTCTAGTTTAGGGATCACCACTTCAAGAACGCCGTCTTGGGTGTTGGCATGTATGTTTTCGATGTCCACTTTTTCTGGAAGGGTAAAGCTTCTCGAAAAACTTCCGTAGCTACTCTCGATTTTATAATAATCCTCCTCTTTCACTTCGTTTTTAAACTTTCTCTCCCCCGAGATCGTTAAAATGTTATCCTCGACGTTGACCGTGATATCCTCTTTTTTTACCCCGGGCAGATCCACCTCGACATGGTAAGCACTTTTACCCTCGACGGTATTGACCTTTGGTTTAAAGTCAACTAAATTTTGTGTTGCCGAATTTGCTTCTAAGGAATTAACGATCTCATTGACGAGATCGAAACCTCTTTTAAAACCTCTGAAATCTTTAAACGGATCGTATTTTGTGACTAACATTTGAAAACTCCTGTTTTGGTTTGAACTGGCAAAATTGTAAAATATTTTTAAAAAAGAGTTTTGCTACTTAGGTTGCATTTAATCTAAAAGTTTATTTTTGTCGGTGATGGAGATGTTTTTTTTGGAGGTGGAGACGATATTCTCCTCTTTGAGCTCTTTGAGATGGCGCTCGATGACGTGGCGTACGGTACCGGTGAGATTGGCGATCTCGGTGTTCGAGAGATTTTGCAGCAGGGAATAGGCAAAACGGTTTTTCGGGTTATCGTTTTCTAGGAGGAGCTTTTTCAAACGGGTTGCCGTATCATAAAGCGAAAGATCGGCGGCAAGCTCTTCGGTGTGGCGCATCTGGGTCGCCAAATAGGGGAAAAACTTCTCCTTAAAATGGGCATCTGTGTCGATCCATTCGCGCACTTTTTCTATGGGAAGCTGCAAGGCGTGGGTGTTTTCAAGTGCTTTATAAAGTACCTCGTGGGGTTTGGAATCAAGCAAAATGATCGTATCGAGCATATCGCCGCGACGGTAGATAAAAAAGGTTTGCTCCTTGAGGGTTTGGAGGTTCATTTGGTACGATTTGAGCTTCCCCTCGACGATAAAATAGAAGTTCTCAAGCAGATCGTCATGAAAAAAAGGCAACTCCCCCTTTTTAAAATGCACCATCTTGGCATGGCGATCTATCTGCGATAAAAACGATTCGTCAAGCTCTTGAAATAGCCGTATATTGTAGTTGTTCTGCATGGTTTTGGATTATAGCATAAACGGCGTTAAAGCAAAAAAAAGCTAAAATCGCGACCTGCAATAATCTTAAAGAAAGAGTTCAAAATGTTACAACCACTACTCATAGAGATCGGCGTCGAGGAGCTTCCGGCGGTTCCGCTTTTAAAAGAATTAAACAATATCGAAAAAAAATACGCCGCGATTTTAGAGAAACATTCCCTTTTGTGCGAATTTGAATTTTATTATACGCCGCGCCGTCTGGTGCTTTGGCACAGAGAGTTTAAAACACTCCAAGAGGACAGCGTAGAGGAGTTCTTCGGGGCGCCTCTCTCGGTTGCTTACAAAGACGGCGTAGCAACGCCCGCCGCACACGGTTTTGCAAAAAAATGCGGCGTGGGTATCGAAGAGGTAACGAGCGCGCTCAAAGATGGCAAAGAGGTGCTCTACTACCAAAGAGAGATCAAAGGAAAACCTTCGGTAGCGCTGTTGCCGAGTATCATCGAAGAGTGGATCAAATCGCTTGATTTTGGTAAATCTATGCGCTGGGGGAGTTTGGAAGAGAGCTTTATCCGCCCGATCCGCTGGGTAAATGTTATGTTGGACGATACTCTTGTGGAGATGGAACTTTTCGGAAAAAAATCGGCAAAAGCAACCTACGTGCACCGCATCAGCAATTTCGACGCACTTGCACTTGGCGGGATCAAAGAGTATTTCGATGTGCTCGCAAAAGGCGGGGTGACCCTTTTTGCACAGCAAAGACGCGAGGATATTTTAGAAGCGTTTGGATCTTTAGAGAGGGCACATGCCATAACAATCGAGGTAGATGAGGAGCTTTTGGAGGAGGTTGTGGCAATTACCGAACATCCCACACCGCTTTTGGGCTCGTTCGATGAAGCGTTTTTAAAGCTCCCGCCTGAAGTTATCATCACCTCCATGAAAGAGCATCAGCGCTATTTTCCCGTGTTTAAAGATGGCAAACTTATCAACAAGTTCGTAGTGGTTTCCAACGCCTTGACGCAAGATTTTTCAAAAGTGATCGAAGGGAACGAACGTGTTTTACGCCCCCGTTTGGCGGATGCGCTTTTCTTTTACGAAAACGACGTGAAAAAAGGGCTTAGCACGGCAGGATTAGAGAAAGTTGCATTCTTTAAAGGGCTCGGAAGCGTGGCGGACAAGATCGTGCGCGAAGCCAAAATCGCATCGACGCTCTATGGCATGTACGCCATCGACGCCTCCAAAGCAGACCTAGACAAAGCTATGGCGCTTGCCAAAGCAGACCTTATGAGTGAGATGGTATACGAGTTTACAGAACTTCAAGGGCTTATGGGCGGCTACTACGCGCTAGCTCAAGGGGAGAGCGAAGCGGTTGCTTCGGCGATTAAAGAGCAATACCTCCCATTAGGGGAAGAGAGCGCGCTCCCATCGACGCCGCTGAGTGCGATCGTGGCGATGAGTTTAAAACTCGATACCCTTATAGCGCTTTTTAGCATCAACCAGATCCCGACAGGCTCACGCGACCCGTTTGCGCTTCGTCGTGCGGTCAACGGAATTATTCGCATCGTAAATAAATACGGGTTTAGATTCGACATCGTTGCAACGATCAAAGAGCTTGCCGCCGAGTATGCCCCTTTTGAACTTGAAAAACTCGAAGCGTTTATTTTAGAGCGCGTCAAGCAGTTTTATAAAGTGAACCCTTCGATCATCGAAGCGGTTTTGGCATCGGGGGAGCGGGAACTACTTGCAATGGGCAAAAAGATAGAAGCGCTTGCTACGATCGCTTCTAGCGAGAGTTTTAGCGAAGCATCCTCAACATTTAAGCGTGTCGCAAATATCACCAAAGATACCGATCTCACAACGCTCGGTGCGGTGCAAGAAACCCTTTTTGAAGCGGATGCGGAGCGCGAACTTTATGCGGCGTACAACCGAGTGAGCGCGGCTTCGTATGTTTCGTACGAAGAGGAACTCGATGCGCTTTTAGGGCTTAAACCGCAGCTCGATCGCTTCTTCGACGACGTGATGGTCAATGCCGAAGACGTGGCGGTGCGTACAAACAGAAAGACTCTCGTGGCGTATATCTATAGAAGCATCTTGAAAATCGCCGATATCAAAGAGGTAAGTATTTAATACTAAAAAATATGAAAAAGCTTTGCATCATACGACATGCCAAGTCCTCTTGGGACGAGGAGCATCTTTTAGACTTTGATCGACCTTTGAGCAAACGGGGCAAAAACGACGCGCCTTTTATGGGCAAAGTACTCAAAGAAAAGGGGATACACCCCGACATAATCCTCTCTAGTCCCGCCAAGCGTGCGCGTAAAACCGCTTTGGCGATCGCCGCCGAACTGGGGTTTGAAAAAGCGATCATGTTTGAGCCGAGCATCTACGAAGCCGATGCCAAAACCCTTTTGGCGCTTTTAACCTCGCTGCATAAAAAATACAACACCGTTTTTTTGGTAGGGCACAACCCATCGCTCAACGATCTTGCCGCGCATTTTTTGGAGTTTAACGAAAATATCGTCACCTGCGGGATCGTTGAGATCGACTTTGCATGTAAAAAATGGAGCGATATCAACCCCCTAAACGCCCGTCTTGTTTCGTTTATCTACCCTAAGCAGTTTAGGCATCCCCCTTGTTCGATGTAGCGATCATCGGCGCGGGGATCAACGGCGCTTGCGTTGCCCATGAGCTTACCCAAAAAGGCAAAAGGGTTGCGATTTTCGATATGGAGGGAGTCGCAGGCGGCGGCAGCGGTGCGGCGGGCGCGTTTATCTCTCCGAAATTTTCCAAAGAGGGGGAACTGCGCGAACTTCTAAACGATGCGTTTGTGTATTCCCTTGCATTTTATACCGAAAATTTTTCCCGTTTTTTACGCAAAGCCCCCCTTTTGCATATCGCAAAAGACGAAGAGGAGGCAAACAACATCCGCGCGTATAAGCAAGATACGCCGCTTGCGCTTTGCACCCCGCCAAAAGAGCTTTTAGCACGACTCACCCAACATGCCAAGACCCAAGAGAGCGTTTGCATAGAAGCAGGCGTAGCCGATGCACAGGGGATGTGCCGCGCTTTGTGCAAAAACGCGCAAATAGTTAGGCTTGAGGTGCGTAGTCTGGTGTATGATGATGGGATGTGGATCATCAACGAAACCTACGCGGCAAAAGAGGTCGTGCTTGCCACGGGGGCGTACGAGCCGCTTTTGCGTGAGCCTTACAATCCCATTCGCGGCATTTGGGGGCACCGTATCGACGTTGCCACGACGACGCCAAACGACTTTTCTCTCCATCAGTTTGTTTCGATCGCACCGAGCTTAGAGGGTACTTTGGCGATAGGTGCGACCCACAACGTGCATTACCATCCCCAAAAAAACAAAGAACCCTACGACATACAAGCGGGCAGGGAGGAGCTTTTAGAGAAAGCCTCCCGTACGATGCAATTAGAGAATGTAGAGGTGCTCAAAGATTACACGGGGCTGCGTTCGGGTTCGAGCGATTACATGCCATTGGTTGGGCGCGTGGTGATGGCAGAGGAGACTTTGGCGGCAAAAGCGCAGCGGTTTGATACGAAAAATCCTGATTACGAGCTTTTTAGCTACTACCCGAATCTGACCATGATCAACGGAAACGGCGGCTACGGGTTTGTGCTCGCGCCCTATTTGGCAAAGATGCTCTCGGAATACATCGTAAGTGAAAAAGAGATCCCGCGGCGTTTGGTGCCTGCGCGTTTTTTCGCACGCTGGGCACGGCGAAGAAAGTAGTTAGAGTACCTTTTGGATCGTCGGAGGATTAGTTTTAAACGCCTCTTTAAAAGCGTTTGCGCGGATATCTTTGAATTTTCCCGTTGCCAGAGGCGCCAAAAAGTACGCACTCTCTTTTGCTTCGGTTTCGTCGCAGTTGTTGTCGTACATAAAAACCACCTCTTTGCCGAGTTTTTGGGCTTGCGCGCTTAGTCCTCTGGCATAGGCGATGATGTT
>Ga0265295_1003108_pt1 | contig 24789 bp, 20 predicted proteins | sample Munlansysbiofilm_FD_192503 | JGI IMG/M metagenome (GOLD analysis project Ga0265295, IMG submission 192503) | Leachate microbial communities from a municipal landfill in Southern Ontario, Canada - Methane capture system biofilm | ecosystem: Engineered > Solid waste > Landfill > Unclassified ... | reverse complement strand
AGAAACAGCATGCTCCAAACTTTCAATCCCGCGATCGACCTCAGCCAATGCATCGACATAACTTTTTCCGTGCTCGGTCGTCACCATCCGAGCAAGCGCTTCACGTTCCCGACGAACAATCTCTAAATACTGAAACATATACCGCGTCCGTTTGATCACTGGCACTTTGCGCCAACGATCGTACGCCTCCGCTGCTTTTGCTACGGCACGATCGATATCTGCCGCTGTTGAAAACGGTACTTCGGCGATCACCTCGCCCGTCGCCGGGTTATAGACTTCGCCTCTCTGGCGATCGTTTAATGCTACCCACTCGCCACCGACAAAATTTTTAAGTATTTGCATCCAGACCGTCTCCCCTCAATGTATTCATGCGAATCTATCTTCCTGCTTTTTCAAAAGTCCTATCATTTCGAGGCTTTTACTGCTTTTGTTGGTCTTGCACAAAACGATACATCGCTGCCATGTCTAAGTCACCGTATCCTTCCTGAACCGCTTTTTCATACATGGCAACGAGCGTATCCATCATAGGGAGTATCGTTCCTTTTTCCTTCGCCATATCCCGTGCCAGTGTCAAATCTTTCAAAAGAAGCTTGGTCGTAAAACCAGGTTCATACTGATCTTTTTCAATAAACAACTTAAAATTACGTTCGTAAATCCGACTTTGCCCATAGCTAACTTTTAATATATCAAACAGTTGACTGAGATCCATACCGACCGAACCTGCTAATGTTAAAGCTTCTGCTACAGCCAGCGTGTAATAACCGATAAAGTAATTGTTTGTAAGCTTAACCACTGACCCCATACCGGGATGTTCGCCAATATGAAAAATATTTTCTCCGATCGCTTGAAGCAAAGGTAAAGCCCGTTCATATGTTTTTTTAGGACCACCAACCATGACTGTAAGCGTCGCATCAACCGCACGCTCGACACCCCCTGAAACAGGGGCACCTAAGTACTCTATGCCGCGCGCTTCGAGTACACTGGCCACTTCCTGATTCACCTCTGGGGAGACCGTGCTCGTATCAATCGCAATAAGCCCTTTCTTCCCATGCGTGGCCACAGCTACACGGACACCCTGTCCTTCTCCCGACATCTCCGTCCCATAAACGTCGCGCACTTCCTTCGGAGACGGGAGCGACGAAAATAACACATCACTCGATTCGATCACCTCCACCATCGAATCTCGAGCATCTCCACCCTTACTGCGAAACACTTCGCGCGCAGTTGATACAACGTCATACCCGATCACCGTATACCTTTTTTGCATGAGGTTTAAAGCCATGGGTTGCCCCATTTTCCCTAAACCGATAAAACCGACCACCGGTTTTGTCATCGCACTTCCTCCCTTACATCAATTTTCATACAAGTGCGTCTATATTGTCAAGCACATACTGTGCTATGACCTCTTGTAGCGCAGGAACATCCAGATCTGTTACGGCCTTCCAAACCATGTCTTCGATATCATGTAAGCGCGCTTCATGTTGCTTAGACTTTTGGTCTACATCTTTTTGTTCTACATCGCCCTGTTGGTGAGCCCTTGCCTGCGTATCTGCAACTTCGTCTTTAAGACTTCGTTCTAATGTATATTTATGCTTCAACATTTTCCAGAAGACCGCATGTACAAAAAGATCCAGCGCTTCGCAATACGGTAAGGTCATCGCCGACACATGTTTCTTTTTCATCGGCCTATCTTCCGACCCTCCGACCTTGGTCACTCGACCTAAGAGTGATTCAAGCGCATAAAGATCAATCATCCAATCGGCGATCAAGCGGACGTCCATCTGCCGCTCCAAAAGGCGCAACCCTAGCTTTTCTACTGCCTGATCGATAAGATTCCAAAACATACGCGTTCCCCATAACAACATGCGTTCCGCCCGGTTTAAGGCATTTTGGCGCTTAACATCAGCGAATGGATCTTGTATCCCGAACATATATGACGCCCATGTGCTTTTTTCTGCAACGTCCACCGCGTCTTTCTGCGTAGAAGGCGTTAAGTCGGCGTAAGGAGCATCAGCTAAAGCCCAAGCTGCTGTCTCCGAAGAAGGCCAAGCCCGATCGCCTTGTATACGTTTTTTGACAAGTTCTCGTACCGCAGCCTGACGATTAATTTCGTTTGTACCCTCAAATATCCGCGTAATACGCGCATCACGGTACAGACGTTCCACCTCGTATTCACGCATATAGCCATAACCGCCGTGAATTTGTACCGCTTCATCGACGACAAAAGCTTGCACTTCCGTCCCCAATACTTTACTCAGCGCACTTTCTGCTATTCTTCGCGATAAAACAGATACATTATGTGAAAAACGATCGCCCTCTTCACCACCTGACACTTCGTACGATAGTTCGTCTTTGTCACGATGAATAAGACCACCAACTCGGTAAAGCACACTCTCTGCCACCATGAGTAAAAGCGCCATTTGTGCTATTTTTTCACGAATCATCGGAAAATATGAAATAGGGTGTCCAAATTGTTTGCGCTCTAAAGCGTATGTTACTGCCAGACGAAAAGCTTGTTTGGCCTGCCCGAGCCCCAAAAGCCCGATTTTATGACGCGCTGGATTTAACACCGATAAAGCTACTTTATGGCCTTGGCCGATCGGCCCCAACATTCGATGTGCCGATACCTTGACGTCTTCCAGAATCAAAGAAGCCGTCGGAGAAGCAAGAATCCCCATCTTGTTTTCCTCAGCGCCTACCGATACACCCGGTAAGTCTCGATCCACGATAAACGCCGTCAGACCTTTCCCTTCGACATACGCAAAAACAATAAAAACGTCAGCAATAGGTGCATTCGAGATCCACTGTTTTTCGCCATGGATCAAGTAATGCATACCGTCATCTGCTAAACGCGCACGCGTCCGGGCAGATAGTGCATCAGAACCAGCTTCTGGCTCCGTTAATGCATACGCACCGATCTGTTCTCCATTGATCAAACCCGGAATATACGTATGAATCTGTTCTTCTGTACCAAAATATAAAATCGGCTGTAATCCCACACCCGAGTGAATATTGTACGAAACCCCAAATCCGCTTGCTTCTCCCAAGGCTTCCATCGTGATCAGAAAAGAAAGTGCATCAAGGGCCATGCCACCATAGACTTCCGGAACATCAATTGCAGAAAAACCAAGTTCCCCTGCATATTTGTAAAGTTTTTTCATCAATGTGTAATCGTGTGCTTCGAGAGCGCCCAGTTGGGGATGAACTTCCCCTTCTATAAAATTACGGACAGTTTCTCGAATCATTTGATGATCTTTCTCGGCATCTTCAGGTATGAGCCATCGGTCCAGCTTCTCTGCCATACGTTCTTTTTTGTCATCAATCATCTGCGCCACGGACCATCCCTCTCTTCTTATTGTAAAATCAATTCATACTGCTACCCATCTTGAAAGCCCTTTCCAAACTGAGCGCTCGTTCACTAATGTCGCAAAAAAATAAAAGTAAAGGCGGTTTCAACTAAGCTTATTATAGCACGTCATATACAGGGGTTCAATCCACAAATCGTTCACATTTCATCTTAATTTTATTTTAATTTTATTTATGTTGCACGATTATGTTGCCGATCCCGTTTTCCGTCAATGAATGAATGTAAATTTATAATAAAAGTAAACTGAAGCCATAATTTATAAAATCTTTTTATGTTACGGATTCTGCAATTTTGTAAAGATTTTGCGGTCGGCCCACACTACCATATTGCGGCTTTAATATCACAAGCTTTATTTCCAATAAATATTCAAGATATCGTCGCACAGTCACACGCGACATACCTAGCGCCCGTGCAGCTTCTTCAGCCGATACAAACGATTGCAGCTCGCTTAAATATCGATAAACTTTTGCGAGTGTTTCTTGATTTAGACCTTTAGGAAGAGATTCAATGTTCCAGGGCCAATGATCGGCATAAAAAGAACGCCCCACCTTGTCAACCGCATCTTGAAGTGGATAGTTAAGCAAAAGATCGATGATTGTTTGACTCATCTCTGTGTGGTGTTCTACATGTGCATATTGACGATACCTCTCTAAAGCTTGTTTAAGCCGTCTAAATGTAAAGGGTTTGATCAAATAATCAACGGCTCCTAATTGTAATGCCTGTCGTAATGTCTCTGTTTCTTTAGCCGCACTAATCACAATGACGTCAATCGATAAAGCCTTCTGACGCAGTAAACGCAAAAAGTTTAATCCGTTTAGTTTCGGTAAAAATAGATCCAACAAAATGAGTTGAGGTCTTTTTTCTTGGATATAGTTGAGAAGGTGTGAAGGATCGTGTTCTGTCCCAATCACCCTATACCCATCGATTCGTTCAACCATTTGTCGATTCACTTCGGCAACCATAGGATCATCTTCGACAATTAACACATCTATGACTTGATCATCCACCATACCACCCCCCTTACTTATTGTTAATATATTTGTCTTTAGGAATTATGACGACGAATTCTGTCCCTTCACCTTCATGCGTGTCAAAATCAATCCACCCACCAACACGATCAATGATGTGTTTAACTAGATACAAACCGACTCCGCGATGTGGCTCTTCTTTACTACTCACACCGCGTTCAAAAAGACGTCCCCTAACCGCATCATCGATCCCGGTCCCATTATCATTGACAGCAATTGTTAAGGTTCGATCGTCATCTTGTATATATAATATCACCTGTTTATTTGGATTTTCTATGTCTTTTAAAGCATCAAAGGCATTTTCCAACAGATTACCAATGATCGTTACAATATCACCCGCTGTAAGTTTAACCGGTATTGAATGGAAGGAACTATCACGGTCAAGTGTAAGCTCTATATTGAGCGTTTTTGCTTTAGCCATTTTCCCTAATATCAATCCAGCAATACTTGGCACCGTAATCGATGAAGTAATCTTTAACCATTTATCATAAGTCACATGAACTTGATGCAAATATTTTAAAGCCTCATCTTTTCGATCTAATTCTAACATACCTGCAATTGCATGTAATACATTCTTATGTTCATGTGCTTGAATCTTAAGTGCTTCAGCATATGACTGTACGCCTGTTAACATCTCAGCCAAAGAAACAGCTTCTGTTCGATCTGTAAAAACAGCCAGCGCTCCGATCATCTCTTGCCCCAACATAATAGGTACACGGGTACTCACGATATAGCGATCACCTAGGCGAAACTCATTATGGATAAAAGGCTTTTTTTCTTGTAAAACTTCAGGGAGACGTGTGTCTGGAATAAGTTCTCTGATTGAACGTCCAATCAGTTGTCCATCAACATGCAAAATTCTCTTGGCAGCATGATTAAAAATTGTGATCCTCTCTTCCATATCAATCGCAATCACGCCTTCTTGAATCGCGTCGAATGCTGCCAATCGCTCGCTATATATTCGAGCGATTTGATGCGGCTCCAGACCTAAAAGCGAGCGTTTGACTTGTAGTGCTAACACCCAAGAACCCATAAGCCCGAGTAAAAGAGCAACAAATAATGCCAATGATATGCTCTTGAGTTGGTGAATAAAAAACTCTAGCGCTGTTGGCAATCGCTTTCCCGTAACAATCACACCAACTTGTTCTAGATTTTTGTTTTTAATTGGAAAATATGCTTTAATAAAAATACCGTTTTCTCCTTTTGCTTTTTTTGTATAGATATGTTCGGCAAAAGCAGCATCATCGATGCCTTTGGGCAAAATCTCTCCTATGCGTCGCGGATTTAGGTGAACCAATCTCATACGTGATTGATCATATACCGTGATATAATCCATATTATGAACAATACGCAGGCGTTCAATAATGTCATAAAGTTTATTGAGACTCCGACTTTCCACCCACTCTGCAACTTCCGGCATCGTCGCAGCCGTGCGTGCCGCAATTTCAGTCCGCTCTCTTAAGCGTTGTGTTTCAATGCTTTCTGCTTGCCAAGAAAGAATGACCATGGCTAAAGAAAGCGTGAACAATATTAATAATCCAGCGAATAAAGTAATGCGCCAGTGAAGAGACATAGGTCGGTGACTCATGTTACACCCCGAAACTTGAAATAATTCAAAAAGCTATTATAAAAAATGAGGGATAGCAATGACAGCATTTCGTACTTTCAGAAAACAGCGTCTATCCTATATTATAGTGCTTCTAATTGCTATAAGCATCATTCTTTTCTTCTTTTATTTAAAACGTCCGATCCCCAATGATCTTGATTATGACCCTGAACAACAAGGTTTAAATGAAATTATCACAATACGTTTTAGTCATGTTGTAGCTGAGAATACACCAAAAGGGCAAGCTGCGCGTTTTTTTGCTCAACGCGTTTTTGAACTCAGTCATGGGCGTATGCATGTTGAAGTCTTTCCAAATGGTACGCTTTATAGTGATGTCTCAGAACTAGATGCTTTAAAACATGGTAATGTCGATATGATTGCCCCCTCTTCTTCAAACTGGTCAGATCTTTATATCACTTGGAAACTTTTAGATCTTCCTTTTATATTTTATGATCATGATGATTTAAATAAAGTATTACATAGTGAAATCGGTGACATATTAAAACGAGAGCCAGAAAAAGATGGCCTGCGTGTTCTTACATTCTGGCACAGCGGCTTTAAACAAATGACAACGCGCATCCACCCGTTGGTAGATCCTGAGGATTTTAAAGGACTAACGTTTCGTACGTTAAATAGTGAAACAATTGCGCAAACATTTCATACATTGGGAGCTTCTACTATATTTGCGCCTTTTAATCAAACTTATTTTCTTCTAGAGAAAGGAGAGGTTGATAGCGAAGAAAACACATTAACGAATATTGTGAGTAAAAAGTTTTACCTTTTACAGCCTTATATGACGCTGTCATACCACGGCTATCTCGGCTATCCTGTTTTAGTTAGCAATCATTTTTGGGAAATACTTTCCCCACAAGATCAAACAATCATCTTACAAGCTTTAGAAGAAGCAGGTACAATACAAACGGAACGTATTGGCATGCTTGAGCAAAAAGCCCTCAATATTATGAAAGAATCCGGCGTTCACATTCATATACAAACACCGGAAGAACGACTAGCTTGGAAAAAAGCCGTTCTTCCGGTGTATGAAGACGTTCAAAAAAACCTTCCTAACCCTTTGAAAACATTTATCAAAACGCGTCTTTCTGACATTTTACCTTTGCATTAATCTCTCTGTTCAAGCCTTATTTTAGATTTTATCCGCTACGCCAAGATACGCTTCCTGTACTTTCGAATCATTTTGCAATTGTTGACACGGTCCACTTACAGCAATTTTCCCGTTTTCTAAAACATATGCACGTTGACATACATCAAGCGCCAAAGCGACATTTTGCTCAACAATTAACATCGTAAGACCTGATTGACGTATATTAAGAAGTGTTTCATATATCTCCCCAACTACTTTAGGTGCCAAACCGAGTGAAGCCTCATCAATCAAAAGAAGTTTAGGTTGACTCATAAGCGCACGCGCAATCGCGAGCATTTGCTGTTGACCACCTGAAAGCGTCCCTGCCTCCTGCTTCTCTCTTTCTTTCAGAATTGGAAAGAGATTGTATACATCTTCTAAAGAAGATCTTATCTTATTACGAGCTTCTTTAGATATCGCACCAACCTCCAAATTCTCCCGTACTGTCATCCCAAGAAAAAGCCGCCGGCCTTCAGGAACATGAGCAATTCCTAGTCGAGCCACCTCGTATGGAGCAAGATTCGTCAAATCTTTACCATCGAATATTATCTTTCCCCGGTAACGAGTCACAAGACCCGATATAGCGTTCAATAGCGTTGTCTTTCCTGCTCCATTCGCACCAACTAAAGCAATAAGTTCACCTTGTTTTACATCAAGTGTTACATCCCACAAGATTTGCACATCACCGTAACCTGCATGTAATTGTTCAATGTGCAGCATGGCGCTCACCTAAATACGCAGTGATAACTTCTGGATGGCGAACAACATCATAAGGAGAACCTTCAACGATCGGTCGTCCAAAATTAATGGCTAAAGCACGTGTCGCCACGCCCAAAACAACTTTCATGACATGTTCAACTAAAATGATCGTTATTCCACGTCGGTTCATCTCAACCATGAGCTCCATCACCTTTTCAACTTCTTTTGGGTTTAAACCAGCTGCTACTTCGTCTAAAAGTATTAACTTCGGACGCGTTGCCAGCGCACGTGCAATCTCAAGACGTTTGCGTAGAGCAATCGGAAGTGAACGCGCCTCGTCATATACCCTCTCTATAAGCCCTGTTTCCTTTAGAACTTGAAGCGAAAGATCACGCGCTTCCTTTTTATGTCCTGTATGCAAAAAAGCTCCGACCATTACGTTATCTAAAACTGTCATACGCTTGAGCGGTCTTACCACTTGAAACGTCCGCCCCATGCCTAAAGCAATGATTTTATGAGTAGGCCAACCATCGATGCGTTGATTTAAAAAATAGATAGATCCATTTGTCGGTGTAAAAACACCCGTCATAAGATTAAATAACGTCGTCTTACCTGAACCATTTGGACCTATAAGAGCATAAATCTCTCCTTCATTAATAGAAAAACTGATATTGTTAACGGCAGTAACCCCTCCAAATCGTTTGACTACTCCTTTAACTTCCAAAAGTGCCACTGACTTCACCTCTTTTCTTACCCTGCACATTTTTCCGAAAGCGCATAAGAATTTCACCAACGAGACCATTGGGCATAAACAAGATAATGAATACGACAAGAATACCAAAAACAAGAGCATTCGCCGAACCAAGCTGTGCACGTAAAAGTTCATTTAAACCAATATAGACGGCAGCTCCCACCACTGGGCCAAAAATCGTTGCCACGCCCCCCATCATAACAACTAAAATGATCATCACAGAAACATCTGAAAGAGAAAAAACAATCGCTGGATCGATAAAATTGACATAATTCATATAAAAAGCTCCGGCCATACCGGTTATAAAAGCACTTAGCAGTAAGGCTAACATTTTATAGCGTGCTGTGGAAATACCAAGAGCCTCTGCTGAATCCTGATCTTCACGAATAGCAACCATATAGTAGCCCGCCTTCGAATGAACGGTAAGGAAACTTATCACTATTGCCGTAATAAGCATTCCCAGTGCTAAGTAGTAATAAGGAAGCTTATCGGTAAACTGGGGCATGATTAAGATACCTTGCGCTCCTTTTGTAAAAGACTTCCAATTACTGAAAACAATATAAAAAATCTCACCCAAGGCAAGCGTTCCTAAAGCAAAGTACGGTCCTCTTAAACGAAACGTTAGTGCTCCGATAGGAAGAGCAATCAATGCCGCAAAAATAGGCCCGAAAAGCATCCCCCACCACGGCGAAAGTCCTAAATGCACATTTCCTAAACCAGCCGTGTAAGCTCCCACCCCAAAGAAGGCAGCATGCCCAAAAGAAACTTGTCCCGTAAAACCGCCAAGTATATTCCAAGCGACGCCTAACGTTGCCCAGATCATCATCATAATCAGCACATGTCGATAATACGGGTGGTTGATAACGACTGGCAAAACTAAAAAAATAACGAATAACATCAAGGAAAAGATAAAAGTTTTTTTCATTATTTATCTTTCCCTCCTTAGTACTGGGATTCGTAAACTTTTTAAGCCACCGGGTAAAAAAAGTAGAACGAGTAAAAACACAATTAATCCAAATATATCCTTGTAACCCATTGATACATATGTTGCCCCTAACGATTCAAATACACCAATCAAAAGACCACCAAAGAAAGCTCCGACAATGCTCCCGAGTCCCCCCAAGATGGTAATAATAAATGCCTTTGCTGTAAATAGATGACCGATATCCGGCCATAAGTAAAAAATCGGAAGTAACAAAGCGCCACCGGCTGCAGCGAGCGCTGAACCAAGTCCAAACGTGACAACGGTTACTATTTTTGGCGGTATGCCCATGTATTGTGCTGCAACGCGATCTTCCGCTGTAGCACGTATCATACGTCCAAAATGGGTATGCTTTAAAAACAAATGGAGCAGAACAACAAATATTAAAGCCACAAAGAAACCTATGGTCATCGGTACGCTCAAACTGATATCACCAATGCGTATATTCCAAGAGGCATAGCTCGTTTGTACTGATCGGTAATCCGAATGGAATAAAAGTCGCATCGTCTCTGTTAGAACGACCATGATCCCGACCGTAAGAAGAACTTGGTTTTCCGGTAAGATGGCATCAACATCAATCAGTCGATTAATAAGCAAGAGCTGAATGAAAGCACCGAGCAAAAAAAGAGCAAACATAGCAATAAATAAACCAATATAAGGATCAAGTCCAAAACGAATATTTAACACATACGTAATATACATACCTACCATAACCAAAGCACCATGAGCAAGATTAATGATTTTCATGACACCCATAATAAGAGTCATACCGATAGCAATCAGGGCATACATCCCCCCAAGGAGTATGCCCCAAATAAGTGCCTGTAAAAATTCTAACACATCCCTCTCCCCTTTTATCGATCTTTCCATGCTGGAACAGGATAGACATATGGTTTCGACGCTGCATCTTCTGGCCAAATAACTTCAAGCTTACCCTCTTGCCATTGAACAACATATGTTGTCGGTTTGTTCTGATTCGTGTACCCATCCCAGTCTTCAAAAGCAATTGGTCCCATGATCGTATCTATTTTTGTCTCTTTTAAAGCTTTTTGTATCGCATCGCGCTCAGAAGACGAGGCCCGCGATAAAGCATCGGCTATGATATACATCGATGCATATGCTTGAGCTCCGTGATAATCTGCTTCTTTCCCATATTTTTCCTTGTAATGATCATAAAATGCTTTGGCGCCTTCCCACGCTACATTTGGTACCCAAAGAGTCGTAGATGCAATATACTCAGAAGCAGCACCAGCATTCTCCTTAAATTCTGGCATTGTGTATCCGGCTGCACCACCGATAAAAAGTTTTGGATTAAAATCGACATCCTTCATTTGTTTAACGATCAATGCAGCATCCATAACATATGAAACAGCAAATACAATGTCCGGGTTTTTCTTCTTCATATTGCTTAAAATTGGTTTGAAATCAAGCGCGCCTTTTTCATAAGATTGGTCGTACACAATTTCTATTCCTCGTGATGCTGCCGCTTCACGGAAACCTTTTGCAGAGCTCGTTCCAAAATCTGTATTTTCATATATTACTGCTGCAGTCTTTGGTTGAACAACAGAATCCATAAAATTCCACATAGCTCCCGTATATTTACTTGCTGGAGCAGCCGTACCACGAAATACGTAATTCCATCCTTGACGCGTAATGTCATCAGCTGATCCAGTCACAATCAAAAAAGGAACTTTCATTGACTGAGCTGTACTGGCGATGACATTGGTATTAGAACTTGCATAACCACCAGACAGCATGGATACTTGATCTTGATTAATCAGTTTTTCAGCAGCTGCTTTAGCTGAGTCTTGCTTACTCTGATCGTCTTCAAACAAGAGTTCAATCTTTTTCCCATTAATCGATGTTTTTCCTGCTTGCTCTAATTCTTCATAGGCAAGGAGCATAGCATTTTTTTCCATCTCCCCAAACATTGCTTCACTACCAGTTAAAGGTAAAATAATCCCAATTTTGATACTTTCTTTAGCATTAGATTGGTTCGTTTCTGTCGTAGTAGCAGCATTATTACTACCTCCCGAGCAACCTCCCAACATTAAAGCCAATGCAAGCGATAACAAAAGTAACGTTTTCCCTCCACGTATTTTACGCGACAACATAAAAAAATCCCCCTTTTATAAAATCACATTATGATTTCATTATAAGGGGAAGATAGAAAAAACAATTATTTTGATCATATTGATCTATTTTGTTCATTTTGGTCATTAGAAAACTTTATTCTGCACTAGCGATGGTTTAGCTGTATTGCAGAATCCCGTTTTCCACCGAGGTACGCTTGAACAATTCTAGGATCTTCTGCCAACACGGATGCAGGACCTTCTAAAGTGATTTTTCCATTTTCCAATACATACGCATCATGAGCAATTTTTAAAACTTGTTTTACATTTTGCTCCACGATCAAAACAGTTGTCCCGCGGCGGTTTATCGCTTCGATAACCCGAAAGATCTCACTTACCACAAGTGGTGCAAGGCCCATAGACGGTTCATCCAATAAAATAATAGTGGGGCGAGCCATGAGCGCTCGACCAATGGCAAGCATCTGTTGCTGGCCACCAGAAAGCGTTCCTGCAATCTGTGACCTACGTTCCAACAAAATGGGAAACAGCGTATAGACGTATTCGAGATCGTCTTGAATTCCTTTCACATCGCGCCTAGGATACGCGCCCATTTCTAAATTTTCCTTCACCGTCATCCGCCCCAGAATGGACCGGCCTTCAGGAACGAGTGAAAGACCCAGCCGTGCAATACGATGCGCACGCATCTGATCAATTCTCTGACCCTCTAGATGGATCGTTCCGGAAACAGGACGCATCAGGCCAGCTATCGTTTTCATCAACGTCGTCTTGCCTGCTCCATTTGCTCCGATCAACGCAACGATGTGCCCCTTTCTGATCTTAAGAGAGACCCCTTTCACCGCCCGAATCGGTCCGTAAGCTGAGACAACATTGTTTATCTCCAGCATCACTGAATTTTGTTCCATCGAATCCGTCTTAATCGATGCCATCGTCATCTTGAACCCCGTCCTAACAATTAAATAGATTTTCCACTTACTTTTTAATTCGTTAGCGTGTTCTTTTCATTCCGATATGTTCATCTTATCCTGCTTCTTCACGACCTAGATACGCTTCAATCACCAACGGATGAGACTGAACTTCTTCCGGTCTACCCTCAGCAATTTTAGCTCCAAAATTCAGACACACTACACGATCGCTCAAACGCATCACAAACCCCATATCATGTTCAACGACGAGCATCGACAATCCCTCCTCCTTAAATGATTGAAGAAGTTCATGCAAAGCATCGGTCTCAGATTCGTTCATTCCCGCCGCTGGCTCGTCCAACAAAAGTAGTTTTGGATCCGTCGCCAGTGCCCGAGCGATCTCCAAACGTCGCTGTTCTCCATATGGAAGCGAGCCTGCTGGATCTTGAGCTCGTTTTTTCAAACCAAGGCGTTCGAGCAACGCCAGTGCACGTGCACGTGTATCCGCTTCTTCGCGACGTTCTGCAGGCGTCTTGAACATGCCGCGAAACATTCCTGACTTCGTACGCGTGTGTCTACCGATCATCACATTTTCCAAAACAGTAAGTTCTTTAAAAAGTCGGATGTTCTGAAACGTACGGGCCAGTCCTAAAACAGTGATTTGATGTGCCGGAAGACGATCAATCGCAACATTTGAAAAGATGATCGATCCCGATGTTGGAGGAAAAACCCCCGTGATTGCATTAAACAACGTCGTTTTCCCTGCCCCGTTAGGGCCGATCAGTCCAACGATCTCACCTTTCTTGATCGAAAAGGAGATATCATTTAGGGCCATTAGTCCCCCGAATGTACGCGTCACATGCTCTATACGCAGGAGATCCATGTTATCGATGTTCAGCCCTTTCTCTTCACGTTTTGCTGTCAAATATCGTCTATTGTGCTTGTTATGCCTCGTCGTTTGCCACAGATTTAAACCGTCGCCTCCAAAACCGCACCATGTCGAGTGTTAAGAGACCTCGTGGCCTTAGAGCCATCACAAGCAGAAGCGTAAAGCCATAAAAAAGCATTTTATAATCAGACAAAATACGTAAGACCTCCGGCAAAGCAGTTAACAAAATTGCGCCCAGAACCGGTCCCCAGAGCACTTCACTCCCACCAATGACAGCAAAAGAGAGCATTTCAACCACCCGATGATAACTAAAATCCTCTGGGGCAATCGCCGTCGTCACAAAGGCAAAAAGCCCCCCGCCTAACCCAGCCAGCATCGATCCCATCACAAACGATAACATCTTATATGTTTGAAGTGGGATGCCCATCGCCTGAGCCGCAACTTCATCTGAACGAATCGCAGAAAAAGCGCGCCCTACCCGTGCGTTCATCAGCCGAGCCAATAGCCAGAATACCAGCAGAATGATGATCAAAATAAAGATAAACGCCATGAGTGCCTTAAATAAAGGAACAGATAGTCCAAACGGCGGCTTTGTCATACCCATCGCCTTGAGTGGTTCCATCAACATCGTTCCAAGAGAAGGAAGCCCTTTTAAACCGAGCGCGCCACCAGTAAAAGGGAGGTTAAGAATAATCACGCGCACCACTTCACCAAAACCCAACGTTGCAATGGCCAAATAAAGACCTCGAAGCCTGAGCGTCGGCCAGCCGATCACAAGTGCCACAACCGCTGGTGTTATCATCGACATCCCCAATGCCGCCAAGAGCGGCCAACCGAGCACCTTTACAAAAAGTCCTGCCGTATATGCTCCAATACTCATAAAGCCGGCTTGCCCCAACGAGAGCTGCCCTGTTGCCAATGTTATATACACACTTAAAGCAAGCAAAATGTTGATCAAGACAAACGTTGCAATTTGTACTTGATAAGGGTTGAGCCATTCCATCGAATTCATCCTTCTCATTCAATATGATGCTGCTTAAGCCCTTTCTTGCGAACCAAACAGTCCTTGCGGTCTGATAAAAAATATAATCATAATCATCAAAAAAGCTATGGCATCACGATACGTCGACTGTCCATACGCCACAGATAAAACTTCCACAACACCTAAGATCAATCCGCCAAGCATCGCACCGGGAACATTCCCGAGACCTCCGAGTACCAAAACAGCCAGTCCCTTAAAGCCTAACGTAAGACCCATCGATGGCGAGAGTGCACCGTAGGCAAGACCCAGCAATATCCCAGCAATCCCCCCGAGACCAGAAGCGATGATGACCGTTATCACGATGACGCGATTGGTAGGGATACCTAAAATCTCTGCTGTATCAATATTTTCGGACGTAGCACGGATCGCTTTACCGAGTTTGGTGCGCTCGATCCAAAGATGAAGAAGCATCATCAGCACCAACGCCACACCCAGAATCACACCATCGACAACGCGTATCTGTATTGGACCGAATGTCACACTGCCACCAAATGGTTCTGTCGGAAAAGCACGAGAATCTGCACCAAACACTTTGATCATTAAATCATCGAGGATGGTTGCAAAACCAATCGTACTGATGAGCGGCGCTAGATGTGGAACATCTTTTTTTCTGAGTGGTTTAAACGCCGTCAACTCTAAAATCCACCCAAGAACAGACGATACAAAAACAGAGACGACAAAAGCTAGCCAAAGTGGCCAACCCAAATAAGTCATCGTCAATAAAGCTGTGATCGCTCCAAAGATAAAAATTTGCCCATGCGCCATATTGATCATTCCAAGTACTCCAAAGATTAATGTGTACCCGATGGCTATGAGCGAATACGTACTCCCCACCGTAAGGCCGTTGATCAGCTGTTGCCAAAACATCGTCGCACTTCGTCCCCTTCTTTTGAAAGTCAAGATTGCCAAAAACGATATCAAGGTAAAACCCGGGTTTCCCCGGGCATGCTCTGCAAAAACGATGTTTCTTTTCAAGAGATCAATCGATGGTCTTACTCAAAAGGAACATATTTTCCACCTTTAGCGACGACCACAACAGCTTCACCAATCGGATTGCGATTTTCATCAAAGGACAGTTTTCCCGAAACACCCTCAAAATCTTTTAACGCAGCGAGCGCATCACGTAATTTTCCGCGATCGGCCTCTCCTGCTTTGAGAAGCGACTGAGCCATGATATATAAACCATCATACGCTTGTGCAGCAAACTGATCAGGTTTTTTACCGTATTTAGCTTCATACGCCTGCACAAAAGCTTGTACCTTGGGATCTTGTTTCTCGGGACTAAAAGGCGTTGCCACAATAAGACCTTCCGCCGCATCACCAGCGATTTCAAAAACCTTAGGATTGTTAAAGCCATTGCCTCCGATAATGACCGCATCGATCCCCAGCGCTCGAGCACTTTTGACGACCATTGACCCTTCTTTGTATAGTGCGGAGACGAGTAAGACATCTGGATGTTTATCCTTAATTTTTGTAAGCTGCGCTGAAAAATCAACATCATTTAAAGCAAAACTTTGTTCGGTTAAAATCTCCCAACCGAGTGCTTCCGCTGTTTTTTTCATTGTCTTATAACCCGAGACAGAAAAATCATCGTTATTGGCATAAATGAGCGCAGCAGTTTTAAAATGATACTTATCATTCGCCGCTTTCATTGCGGTGGGAACAGCGATCGATTCTGGCAAAGAATTTCGAAAAACATATGGTCCAATATCGTTGATGCCTTCAACGGTATTTGATATGCCAAAAATTGGTGTTTCAGCTTCGTTAGCGATGGGACCAACCGCAAACATTTCACTCGAGAGCGTCGGACCGATAATGGAAACAACTTGATCTTCGTTGATGAGTTTATTAACAGCGTTCATTGCACTTTCCTTTTTTCCACCCGTATCTTCATAGATAAGATTCAAATGAAGCTTACCTTCATTGGCTGCATTCAATTCTTCTTTGGCCAACTCCAGGCCATTGCGTTGAGCCTCACCATAGGCTGCCGCCGGACCAGAGAGAATTAAAACAGCTCCGATATTGGCTTCGATCGGTTGTGTTTGCGCTCCTTCTTTATCCTGTTGCGTCCCGCTATCCGCTGTCGGTGATGAAGCATTGTTTGTATTGGCTGGCGCGCTCGTTCCCCCACCACATCCAGCCAATGTGAGGGCAAATACTAAAAATATGGCGCCCATCCATAACCCTACGGATCGTCTTACCCACCGTTTTTTCTGCATGACGTTCGAAGCCCCTTTTTCTCTCATGTCCTTTGTCTCCCCCTTGATTCATGCTACGTGGTTTCTTCATCGATTTAAAGCATTTAATATAAGACATTATAGATTCAAAGTTTCGTTCATGTCAACAAAAAAGATGGAATGTTTCGGCACATGATGGATCGACGCATCCGTCATTATGGAGCAACGACTGTTTTATACAGACGTTTTTTGTCGTGAGGAAACATCGAACGTTTGCCGGTTCAAATATTTGCTCCATACAATTAATAAAAACGAGATGATCAGGGAGCCAGCTAAAAAATACAAACCAGCTTTATTCGTTCCGGTAAACTTTTTTAAATAACCGATCATATACGGCCCCACAAATCCACCGAGATTACCAATCGAATTGATCACAGCAATGCCTACAGCCGCTGCACCACCGCTTAAAAATGCATTCGCATAGGACCAAAACGGCCCAAAAAAACTATAAATGCCCATCGTCGCTAAGGTCATCATCACGATCGCGAAGAACGGATCGGTAAACAACCCGGATCCAATAAGTCCCAGAGCACCGATAAAAGCTGGCAATGCAGCATGCCATCGTCTTTCACCAGACTTGTCACTCTTAAGTCCCCAGAGTACCATGGCAATCCCGCCAAATATATACGGTATCATGACGATGAGACCAACCTGAGTATTGGTCAAAAACGTACCATCGGCTGATTCTGTCAATGCTTTGACGATGGTCGGCATCCAAAAACCGATTCCGTACAGCCCGACAACGAGCGTAAAATAAATCAAACTAAAATACCAGACACGTACTTCTTTAAGCGCATCCCACATTGAAGGAACCGATGCTTTTTTTGCCTCTTCTTGCGCTAAGGCTGCTATGAGCCAAGTGCGCTCTTCCTCAGTTAACCAGTGAGCCACATTCGGCCTGTCGGTTAAATAAACGAGTGTGATCAAACCAAAGACAATCGCAGGAATACCTTCCAGAATAAACATCCAGCGCCAACCATCCATTCCGAACCAGTCTACGTGATCGATGATCCACGTGGAGACAGGCGCTCCGATGATACTGGATGCAGCCAGTGCGGTCATAAAAAAAGCCACGGCCCGTGCCTGTTCGTGGGGACGAAACCAATATGTGATATACAAAATAATTCCTGGGAAAAAACCTGCTTCAGCCACACCTAAGATAAAACGTAACACATATAACTGCCAACCGTTCTGTACCCACGCGGTCAGTACAACGACGAGACCCCAGCTTACCAAAATGCGCGCGATCCATACCCGTGCACCGAGCCGATGCAACAAAATATTACTCGGAACTTCAAAAATGAAATAACCAAAGAAAAAAATCCCTGCCGCCATACCAAAAACTTCAGACGTCATACCGAGTGCCTGGTTCATCTCCAGCGCGGCATAACCAAGATTCACGCGGTCCAAATAAGCAATAATATACAATAAAAATAAATACGGTATAAGACGCCAGCTTACCTTTCGCATCGTACGCTTTTCAAGAAGCCATTCTCGATGGTTGCCAGTGATCCCATGCATACAATTCCCTCCTTTTTGAGATTAAATTATATGAATTGACAAACAAAATGATAGATCGTATGTTTCTGATTTTAATACCCGTGTACACCATTGTCTATACATCGTTTTTGCATCTATCGCAAGCACAAAATAAAAGACCGCACCAAACGTGCGGCCCATGATCACATTGCCATCTCTAGCTTCTTGACCCAAACGAATCTTCTATCTCAAAAACAACATCATGGCGATGGATTAATAACGATAGCCGAGTTCATCTTCATCTGGATATGGTAGACTTGCCCCTTTGACAGAATACCAAATCATGCGATTCAGAAGATCATCATACGCAGGATTATCGATGACCGCATCCATTTGTTCACCCAGCATAGCATACGCCCATTCTGTGGCATCTTTAGCCGCCTGTGGCGTAGGGTTCATCGTGGTGAGCGCGATCTGATTGGGCTTTGCTGTATACGGCGTTATATCAGGTTTATCCGTAAATAATTCATACATTGGCCGCGCAGAAAGATCGAGCAAGTTCATCGGTTGAATGCCTAATATTTGTTCCATCGTGCGAATGAGATCAAGCTCTGTGTAATAGGTATGCACGGGATGGCCCAGACGCGAGTAAGGACTTAAAACAAATACAGGCGCTCGAAACGGCGAGACATGATCCCAGCCATCTTGGGCATCATCCTCAATGACAAAGACAACCGTATCCTTCCAAAACTTACTTTTGGAAAGCGCCTCGATGATCCGTCCCAACGCAAGATCGTTATCCGCGACCATGGCTTGCGGTGTCGGAAAACCAGGTTTTGTTCCTGCTGCATGATCATTAGGCAAGGCCATCACGATAAAATCTGGCATGGTCCCACTGGCTTCAAATCGCTTAAGATCCTCAATAAAAAGATCCGCACGCATTTGATCAGAAAAACGATAATCTTCTCCCGGGTATTGCGGGTGAGAATGCTGAACAATGGCTGGAATCGTTCCCTTGATTTTAAGGCCTGAGGGTAATTGACCTTTTTCCGTCAAAGCGAAAAGGTCCGTCCACGTAAGTGCTGGATCATCCATAACAGGCAACGTATTCACGCCATAGGCTCGAAATGTTTTCCCAGAAGCTAAGACATGATCCCAGAGATACCCTGTTTTGGGTGGAACCATCGCGTCCAAAATGGTATGCGGATAACCTCGGAACCAAGCGCGCACATTTTTTTGAACATAATCGCTTAAATAGGCTGTATACGCCCAAGGGTGACCTTCCGCTGAACTTTTTGCAGGGAGGTAATAATTGTCGATCAGCGCAAACTCCCGCGCCAATGCATGATGATTCGGTGTTACTTTTTCTCCGAAAACTGTTAGCGCTGGGTCACCGTTTCCTTCTGGCATATCACCGAAGACTTGATCATAGGTCCGGTTTTCTTTGACAATGTAGATGACATGCTTAAAGACCGACGGTTCTCCGATACGATCTGGAATGGGTTTCGGTTTGGCATCTTTACGCGGCTTTTCCGTTACGGATTTCGCTTGTTCCAAAGCGCGGTTATAGTGAATTGTAAGCCATACCGTATCGGTATACTGCTGAAGTGCGTTTTCATCTTGAGGAAGAGGCATGACACTCACAACAGATTCTTCTTTATGTGCATTAAACGCACCAGCTGTCGAGAATGGTTCTCCTGTGAAATAATTGGGATATGCGCTTTTAAAGCCTTTATCATTAGGATCCTCAGTTGTCGCAAAAGGACCGATCCCTTCTAGATTAGCAACCCACAACTTTTTCCCGTCTTTAGAGATCGCCAATCCACTTGGATATTGAGCTGTCGGTAAAAACCCCAGCACATGGCTTTTCTCGCGCGATGCAACACCACCGGCGTCTTTACCGAGTTCAATGACAGCAACAGCGTTAATCATCCCATCTGCGACAAGAAGGTAACGACCATTGTCGCTAAGCGTAAGGGCATTGGGGGAGGCCCCATAGGGGATGCCATCTGGGCTGGACCAGATCGTCTCTACAACCTTATCTTTTTGCGTGTCAATGACACTCACCGTATCGCTTCCAGCATTGGCGACATAGACATAGCGACCATCGCGAGATACGGTCATGGCGCCCGGTAACAACCCGACAGCGATCGTCTTTAAAGGACGCATCGTACCATCGGAGAGATCGACCACTTCTACTGTACCCGAAGCAAGCGTATCTTGAACCGGATTTACCTTTACTGGCTGCTGCAATTTAAACGCATAATCGTTCCAACCACCAAGACCACTAGGCTCGTTGCCTTTCGGGACAGACCCACCCCACATCGATACTTAAAGCTTACGACCTGCCTGGACAATGGCATACGGATATTGTGACGTTGGTAAAGTGAGTTGGCTCACTTGACCATTCAATAGATCAATTCGTGCAATATCTTTCAAGCCGTTTAACGCCACATACAAGGACTTTTGATCCGCAGCTAAAAACAGTCCATTGGGAAGCGCAGGACGACCATCGACCGGGGCAAAGGTCGCCAATGTTTTTAAAGAACCGATTTTAGCCTGTGTCCCTTGGCCTTCGATTTGTACTTCAACCACGCGCCCATCTTTCGGCGTTTTCAATTTGGAATCAGCACCGGAAAGCGGAACATAAAACCGTTTGCCATCCGGATGCCATACAATACCCGCATAGACGCCCAACCCTTCTTTTGCACCATCCAGCGGACGAACATCGATGATTTTTTCTAAACGTGTATCAATCAAGGCCAGATCAAATCGTCCCAGCACCGCTAAAAGCGTTCCATCTGGAGATAGAGCAATATCCAAAGCATGATTTTCTAAAGATTTATTGCCCCAATGAATCAGTTTCCCTGCTGGAGAGAGCAATTGTCCGTTCGGCAAAAGACGTACATCGGGTCCGCTGACAGTGGTCGGCATCGTCTGATTAGAAGGCGTGACGTTGGTCTCAGACGATCCTTTTCGATCATCCCGATCCTCAGCCAAAGCATAAGGTGAAACAAGGGTGAGAACAAGGGACAAGGTGAGAAACAACGATAGGAGCACGCGCTTCGGTCGTACATGTTCATGCATCAATGCATATCCCTCCTCTTTCAACTTCAGTCTAAGATCTGCTCAGATTAGGCTCGTACACTGCTTTTAGTTTAGCAAACATTCTTCCTATATGTGTGTCAGCCATGTAAATAATATGTAAAATATTAGTAAAGAAATGGTAAACATTTGGTAAAGATCTGGTCAATGCATCATAGAAAGCCTCTCTTCACAACCGATTACGCTATGAAGCCGGCTGCGTAAAAGAATATCTGTCATGTCCGACCCTTCTCAGGAAGCGTTACAGGAAGGCGTCCTGCTAGCATTTGATCGCCAAACAAACCTTGGGTGAGGGCCTTAAGCGCGCCTTGACTTGATTCATACGTCACGACTAAGGCCGGCACCTCCGGTAGAAGCATTCCATCATACGGCTCACGCAAGGCAACGACAATAAAAGGGACTGCATCTGCATATGCATCTTTCCAAGCTTTCACTAAACGTTGAACCATCTGAATTTGTTGTGGATGACGATGGGCATTGAAAGTCCCTACCACGATGGCGCCCACACCGTGGACAAGCCCTTGCGTCTTCTCACACAGCTGATCGCTTTGTGCAAAATTTTGTGCAACATAACATGCTTCTATATACCCCCAACGATTCTCTGGTGATACATGGATCGTGCGCACCGCATCACCAACCGTTTGATGAAGATTCAATATCTCCCCAGAATGTGCATCATATTCGACTGCCACGATGCGTGCATGATATGATCGCATCATCTCTATCCATGTTCTTAACCCCCCGGAACGATCTTCCACCGGTGACTGGTCATACGTTTTTGGAAAAAAGAGTAACACGATTTGCTCTACTGATAGATGAAGCGGTATAAACTGTTTTTCATCTTTGACAATGGTCACCGCCCGTCGGTAAACGTCCTCGGCCAACCTCTTCATAGCTTCTTGCTCTCCTCTATCTCTTTGTTCCAGCGCTTGAAGTGCACTTTGGCGTTTAAGACTGAGCAATTTAAGTTTAAAAATACGATACAATGAAGCATCTATACGCGCTTCATCGACTTCTCCGTTTTTTACAGCTTGAACGATACGCTCGATGGCTGCCTTTTGTAGTGTATACGTGTGCGAGATTAAGATGATATCGACGCCTGCTTTTAAAGCCTGAAGCGCGCCTTCGACTGTACCAACCGTCTGCTGAATGGCCTGCATCTCTAAACAATCACTGATGATGACGCCAGGATAAGCGAGTTCACCTCGTAAAAGCGATAAGATCTCAGGGGCGATGGTCGCTGGAACGTATTGACCTCTTGTTAGATCAGGGAAAGCAATATGGGCCGTCATCACTGCATCCACGTCTTCATCAATGGCGCGTTGAAAAGGAACAAGCTCAATATTTCTCAAGCGTTTCAAGTCCGTATGAATGACTGGGAGTTCGAGATGTGAGTCCGTATGGGTATCCCCATGTCCTGGGAAATGTTTGGCCACAGCCATGATCCCCGCCTTATGCAACCCACGAATCATCGCTGCACCATGATGGGCTACGTGTTCAGGAGACGATCCAAACGATCGCACACCAATCACTGGATTATACGGATTATGGTTGACATCCACAACCGGAGCTAAGTTCATGGTAATACCAAGGCGCGCCAATACCCGTCCAGTATGATAGGCGACTTTCTCAGTGGTCGTCATATCATCCACCGCACCTAAAGCCATATTCCCAGGTAACGGAAGCAGTGATTCATCCAGCCTGCGAACCATACCGTTTTCTTGATCAATGGCAATCAATAAAGGAAAAGGATGCCCGCTTAGGGCAGCGATCTCTTGTAAATGATGCGTGAGGGTCTGTACCTCTGACGCCATCCCTATATTTCTGCTAAAAAGGATGACACCTCCGACAAAATCATCACGGATGAGTGAAATGATTTCTTCGTTCAACAATTTCCCGGGAAATCCTACCATCATCATTTGACCAATTTTTTGTATCAGATCAAGCTGTTGAATCGATGTCACAAGATCTCTTTGCACCTAAAACCCTCCTTCTTGGCCTTAATATCATACCATAAATAATATTTAATATAATTTTCTATATAATTTTTTCATAGTAAACATAACGTTTCCATGTCCGGCATCCGAGTCGTCCATAAAATTCTAATAGCTCTGTCCAGTCAATGACAACGTACTCTAGACCGCGCAGAAATAATTCCTCCAGTGCTGCTCTGACCATGGCCAAACCATATCCTGCACCTCGCGCATTCGGCTCTAACCCTAAGGGACCTACGCCCCCCAAGCGTAGATTAGGAAACAACGGTGCCCAATAAACGTTTTGTGCAATGAAAGGACTTTGATCGTCATGCAAACGACAAAAACCGACGATACGCCCTTCTTTCTCAACGATCAGGATTTCTCGTCCCTTTCCCCCTTTCAAGAAGTAGTGATAAGCTTCATATGCCCAACGCCCCGGAAACGTTTGGTGCATAAAAGCTAGAAAACGATCTTTTTCATCAAACTGCAACAGTCGGTACGTCGGATGCGCACCGCTTGGCTCATGGTATGCGGAACGATCTTTGAGAGATGGTGAGGCAAAAGACATCCATGTATGGGCGTGAATGATGGGCATACTGTGTTCATAACATAACAGATCATAGTATGTCTTCCCTGCCTGGTATCCTCTTTTTTGAAACCAGTTGAACACAGCGACATCATCGGCTGGAACGGCCGGAAAATAATGCCAAGGATCGCCCCCCACACGATTTTCTTCGCACCGTTTAACACCAGTGCGTGTTCCGCGTGAGCCAACAGTTTTGAGCCAAGACCTTGATGACGATAACGTCGATCGATGAGTAATACTTGGATCCATCCAGTATCACGATCGTCTATAAGCATCGCACCATACGGATCGGTTGCACTTAGCTTTTTACTGATGATGAGGCCAATCGCTTCATCCGTCCTAGTGTCCAACACTACCAAAGATCCATCGTTTAAAATATTCCGATCTTCTATACTATTTTGTAAAAACAGGACCTGACGCATGGGAAATCGATCAACCCATTCGCGATTCCATAAATCAACAACGTGAGATACATAACGTTGATCTAAAGTGGTAAAATGATACATCGGTCAACCCCTTTGTGAACTACCCGCCACCTACGCTTCGCTTAGAGGTTGGGGCTTCTCGGGTAATCCCATCTCATGATGGGAAATTGGTCGAGCTATCCCTCTTGTTCCAAGAGTTTTTTTGCTATGCTAACGCCAACAAACGCAATCCTTCATGTTTGATGTTGATAGCAGCATTCCTATCCCTGTCGCTTTCGAATCCAGATTCACAGCGGAATGTACGCTCAAAAAGCGATAAAAACGCCCTGACTCGACCGCAACATGAGCACGTTCTCAGTTTGGGTAACTTGATATAGCCATCTGAAAGCTTAATGTTGCCATTGACCATATTTGTGGTGTACGACTGTTTCGCCTTGCGGCTTTTGAACTTAGGAAATTCAGCACGACCAGAGAAGAAGTT
>Ga0265295_1003106_pt1 | contig 24801 bp, 11 predicted proteins | sample Munlansysbiofilm_FD_192503 | JGI IMG/M metagenome (GOLD analysis project Ga0265295, IMG submission 192503) | Leachate microbial communities from a municipal landfill in Southern Ontario, Canada - Methane capture system biofilm | ecosystem: Engineered > Solid waste > Landfill > Unclassified ... | reverse complement strand
AAGTCCTATGTTTTTTGAAAGAAATCAGTTCGTTTTTATTAGGTCTGTTCATAAAATCATTCCTGTTTTCTCAAAAAAACATCCAGACCATAGGGGACAAGTCAAAAACGTCATCATCACCGAAAATACTTTTGTCCTCTTCAAAAAACTTATCTTCCATGGGTAGCCTTTTAATCAATGTTGCGTAAAAACTTATCCAGGGCCTCAATCATAACCCCCATGACCGTCGTTCAATTTCTTTGGCATATCGATCGATCCTCTCGGCAAGGACACAGGGAATCTCAATGGTCATGAACTGGGTTGGATAAGTGCATTGGTTGATAATTGTGTTTTCTGTCATGATGTTCCTTCTGTTTTATCCCCCATAGCATTATTAACGCTTGAAGCTTGTCAGTTCATTCCAATTGCATCGCCTCAGAGAGCTCACACCATCATCTTCAGTTACACTGGCGATTTACTGATCATCAAAACCCTGTTCATTATGGATTTTGGTGCAGGCCTGATTGAATACAGTATGGTTAAGGTCAAGTGAAAAGATCTTTAGACCGGTATTAAAAACAATCCCAAATTCAGTCTATGGCTTGTAACCCTTTGCTAAATACTGCTACATCCTTTTCACAGCAAGAATCGTGTGATTGGTATTGCCGGCTTGAATGTGGCTCACCGGGTTATCCATGATTAGGTTTAAATTCTCCGCCTGCTGGCCTGCCGTCAGCGAAAAGTCAAACTCAGCATGTTTTGTTTGCCAGTACGAAACTCCCTGATCAAAGGAAATGATGAGTTTGTCATTTGAGGCAAATTCAACAGTCAACTTCCTGTCATGTGGAATTTCTCTTCTCTCTTTGTTTTTCAGCGTAAGATTCATACCCCGTAAGGAGAAAAGTTCCTTCATGACTTCTTTTCTGATGCCATTCTCTTTCCAGTCATCCCATAATCTGTATGATGGATAGTAACCTCTGTTTGACTGAATATTCATGGTGGTAAAGTTGACGCAGGTGCGCCCCCAACGGATTTCTTGGACTATGTGCCGCAATGCATCTATCAGAAGAACGAATAACGCTGCAGTAAGCGGGTTTTTTAAATATCTGTCATGGTATTGTACTGATCGGACAGCAAGTGCTTCGTCGGTCAGCAGTTCTTTCCCGGCTGGATGTTTGTCCATAATTAACTGCCAAAATCCCGTGCCAAATTCCTTCATGGGCCCGTTTAATTCCTGATACACATCCAGTATGCGGTCGTTATTTTCATTGATGACCGGTCGTAGTTCATCTGCGCTCATCGACCCTTGCAGAGATACAGGGGCTTTTCCATTGTCACAGCGTACCAGAATATTATCTGTCTCTTCAATCTGCCCCCAATCTTGATTAAAAGATACGATTGATTCGTCTTTTCCTGCCCAATGGGAACAAATTGCACCACCAAGGGTTTCAGCAATCAGATACCCTTGTCCTGCCCGCGGTATTTCTCTTGAGGTAAAAAAACGAATGCAGGGCAAATCCGCCATGCTGGCAAGAAGATAACAGTCAAGCGTATCCAGTTTGTCCAGGTATTCCTCAGGCAGGACAATCTCTACATCAATATCCTGGCCGGCGAGCTTATACGAAAGCGTCCGGAGAGAAGAACCTTCAATCTCCCATGAATCAAGGGCAGCGCCAGTGTAACATCTTACGCCTCTGCAACTGTGTTTGCCAACGGCATAGAGGATTGCTTCGTAGATCTTTTTATGTTCCGGGGCAGAAGATGTGCCGAAAAAGGCAAATTCCCCGGGTAATTGTAAATCATCCAGCCACTCTTTGTTCAGCCAACTGAGCGCCTGATGCCGATCGAGATTATCCATGGCAAATCGCTGGTCAAAGTCAAGAACACAGTGGGGACAGGCACTGTCACAATTTTCGGGACAGCACAGTTTTTGATACGCTTGCTGAAAAAGCTTCACAAGCCAGTTATCAGCACGGGAGGCATAACCTGCGGCATGGGTATCATAGATCATGATCGATTGACAGATCGCCCCAGGCTCAGGCTGTACCTGTTTCACCTCACATCCCAACTCACTGGATTGGACACCGATAAGCTCTGCAAGGCTGTCCCTTATGGCGACGGCAATGGTGTGGGCGGCAGTGCGCTCATCAAGCCAGACGCCTTCTCTGTTTTTCAGCTGGAACTCAACCATATCTGTCCTAAGTTCATGACCGAGGCTGATCCCCTGTTTAATAGACCAGTCGCTTCCTGAGCATCTGCCTTCCTCGTCTTTAGCACGTCGTAATTTTTTGTGGGGTTTCTGGAAAATATCCGGTAATTTGCCACCCATTGTCATTGGCTCTGCCCGACCGCAGGAGAGACAAAGAGCGTACCCAGTGCCATTAATTCCCCGGGAATGGTGAAAGAGATGCCCCTCTGTAGTCAACCGAAAACGTCCAAGTTCAGGATTTGCAAGAGGTGCCCAATCGCCCTGTGCATTCACCCACGGAGGTTCAACCGGCACAAACTGCTGAAAGTTAACATCATTATGCGAGTTTGAGTAAAAATCCACTGAAAATCCAGAAGGTTCAAGAAACTCGTGAATATTTTTTCTTTTGTTTTCTGCGCCGCAGAAATTACATGTGCCAGCCCCTTTTTGCGTTACATGGGAACCGCTTGCACCGCAATTGTCACAGCGCCAGGCATGACGAATTTCCTGGGTTTCCCGAGCCTCTTCCACACTGGCCGGTACGTGCCAGTTCAACGTTATTCCGGCCGACCGATAAACGCAACCATTTATGACCACTTCTGCGCCGGGTGCGTATTCTCTGAGTGCGGTGGCAAGATCTCGGCTGGCCAGCTCACGACGCTGATAGCGGTTATCTTCCCGGCCTTTTTGTCTCCTTTGGTTGGATAGGAACTGGTCAATTGTCAGATTGTCAAATGCGGCAATATGGGCCGGAAAACCATAGGCCGGGAGATACCCCTGGGAGGCCAGCTCCCTGAGCAAATACTCCTTTTCCAGCCTCTCTATCCTAAATCTAATGGCCTTGCTGATAGGGGCTCTTTCGCCGACTGCTTTGACAAATTCCTTTTCTTCACACTTCAGATGGTCCCACTCCCGGCGCCACCGGAGCATGAGGTCCTTCATTTTCTCCCCAGCCTGACTGGTACGTTGTTCCAACGATTGATTTGCCAGAACGGAAGATCGGATCATCTGTGCCAGCGCATCTGCAAGTTTCGGTTTCGTTTCGGGTGTAAAGGCTGAACACCATGCACAGTACTCCTCTGCCCATGGCGTATCAGCTCCAAAAAAAGAACCACAGTTGAGTTTGATTTGATCCCGGCCAACCCCTTTTAATTTACTGGAAAGAAATCGATTCAACAAAAAGGAGTGAATATGTCGCTGCACAATAATTGGACTGTCCAGGGAGACACTGGGGGCCATAAGCGTCGTGTTAAAAGCCCAGAGGCTGTTTGCGAAGACAGCTTGATCAAGGGGATTGGCCTTGCAAAGCGTCATGGCAAGGGATCTTGATTCCTTTCTTCGACCGGCACGCCCTGCCCGCTGGAGATAATTGGCAGGGTGGGGGGGGACATTATTCATCGCCACCTGGCTGATACCACCGATATCAATTCCCATCTCCATGGTGGTAGAGCAAGAAAGGATATTGATCAGCCCCCTTTTAAAACTGCGTTCGTACTCCTGGAGGACTGTAGCCGATTGCTGGGCTGAGTGTTCTGCTGTACGGTAATAGGGTGCCATCTCTATCACCCGGTCGTTAAGGTCAGACCAGATGCCTTGTTCACGAAGTTCTGTTACAAGAGGCTGCTCCCTGATCCAGCTGCGTCCACGCTGGATACGCTCCACCAGGTCGGTTACGCCGCCAAAAGGTTCATTATAAACCGGTATCTGGATCTTTTCGCAGTTTGCATTAGCCTTCGTTGGTTTCTGTTCCGGCAGATATGGGGTGATTCCACGTAAAGTGGTGTCGAGCAGCCTACGGGTAACCGGACAAATCCAGGCTTCATGGATCGGGGTAAACGCCAGTTGATCAAGGGGCAGGATGTAGCCGTCAGCAGTGAGTTGTAGAAGCCGTTTTTCGATGAGGGTTTTCCACGCTTCTTGAAGGATGGCATCAATCCGGTCTTCTCCTTCGAACGTCTGGTGATCCAGTTCGAGAATATAAGCCAGCAGCCTTACCAACGTTGCCCTCAGACCGCTTCTCCTGGCCTTAGGCCAGCGCCGCTGATTCTTTCCGGCCACTTCAGCAGCAGATTCTATGAGCCAGCTTTGGCGGAAAGGAAGCCCTAACCATCTTCGCCAATATGGTGTAATCATCAGTGAACCACCGGAACGGACAAAAAAATCAAGGCAGAGTTTCAAGAAGTCAATCCATTCAAGGAGATTAAAATTAGAGGCTTGCAAGGCGAGCGGCGGTACAGTGTCAATTCCATCCAGTCCAGGATACTTTAAGGCCACCATTCCCATTGTTTCGAGACTGTTCTGGTATTTTGGCCGTCTGCCAAACTCTCGGACAATGAGCATTTTAGCAAGTTCCCGGCGGCCTCCAACCTCACCGAACAGACCGGGATCAAGCTCACGATACCGATCCAGTATGCTGTCAAAATTCCTGCCCTCATTAACCAGTTTATCGACCAGAGTTGTGAAGAGGATTGGCCTGGGCTGCTGTAATTTGGCAAGCTCCGATTTTTTCCCTTTGACCAGGTTTAGCAGAGTTGGGATAGGGGCCTGTTCAAAGGCCTTTTCCAACTCTGAAAGCTCCTTTTTCAGTTTTTCAATTTCGGTCTCGTTACCGGATTGCCCATGTTGTAGCGCAAGATGATAGATCAAACTTCTGATTGTGCTCCGCTCTGCCTCCTGCTGGAGTTTGACAGCCATCCGTGCCGTACCCTGGCGGCTGTCATTGAAGGTCAGAAGCCGATGCCCCCGCCATGGCAGATCAGCCGGTTTCTCAGTACTGTCAGCCGCAAACTCGAGCAGGGAAGGCAGAATAGTATTGAGCAGAAAAGGAGCACCCAGCCGGCTCATGCGGAATAACGGCCCTTTGCTTTGAGTTTCCGGTTTTTCACAGAAAGGGCAGACCAGCCCCCTTCCATCATCTTCATGAACCCATATTCCCAACATGTTTTTTCCTGAATCGGTTCTTATCCTGCTTTCACGGTTAATGGAAATCGGTTCAACATGTTTCATCTCCCTGTTAACAATGAGATAGCGAATGCTTTGGAATTTATAGTGTTGTCCATTCTTCTCTTGCAGGACAGCCTCTTCTAAATCTTTCGAATCTTCTTCTGGCAGCTCAACATCCAGTTCAAACTCATCCTGAACCCCGGATTGCCGGCATTGGGTAAAAACACCCTGCTGATTTTCTTCTGCAATCAGATACACCATACCGCAGTCCGTACAGCAAACGACTTCATATGCCGGACTGCCACATGTACAGTGTTTTTTCGGCTCAAGATACACTGCACCAAACGGCCATTGAGGATCAATCAGTGCTGTTTCTCTTTTCTCCGGGCACGCTTGGTCGGCACACGCCCAAATCCCACTCAAGGTCTGATGGAAAAGATGCGCACGTAAAGGCAGAAAACTGTCTGATGCCTCTTTTTCCTTTCCGTTCTTTTGTTTGCCTTCCTTTTTGGTTCCAGAAAGCAGATCCAGCCAGCGCAGTGCCTTATGCTGCTGTTTTAAGGTAAAACTCTGCTGTTCGGGGTAGATCGTCCGGCAGACCGAAGATAATCTGTCAACCAGGTTTCCTTTGGCGGCCTGGGTAAAAAGGTCGCGTATGTTTCTGGCAGTTTTGTTGCCAGCCAACTCACGGTAGCGGACCGTTGAGACTTCTTGTTCCTGCTCTATGGTTTCCAGTTCAGCAAGGTTTTCCACAGCTTTTTTCTTTTTCTTTTTACTGCTGATCTCGGGGACCTGCCTGGTACCGCTGACAAGATGCACCTGCTGCTCCGGGACGCCGGCAATATCGGCAAGAAACTGTTTCAGATCTTGACCGGCCTGTCCCGTTGGATCGCCGATGGTTGCGGAAGTGGCGATGAAATGCACCTCTTCCGGCCGCATGCCGAAAGATAGAAGAACCCGCCGTATTAACAACGCAGCCTCAGCTGCCTGGGAACCGGTATAGGTATGTGCCTCATCAAGCACCACCCATTCCAGTTTGCCCTGGGATTTCTCCAGAATCGGTGCATCCTCGGTGCGGATAAGCATATATTCAAGCATGGTTGGATTGGTGACCAGAATGGGCGGCGGGTTTGTGCGCAGCGTTTTACGATCCTGAACTTCACAGGGATGCAGCTTGTTTGTTCTTGCCGGAAGCGTTTCTGGAGTATTGCCGTTATAGAGGCAGAAACGCAAATCGCCTTCAAAGCCATGGGTCCATGCCCGAAGCCGCTCCCTCTGGCTGTTGATTAGGGCATTTAAGGGATACAGAAACAACGCCCGCACCCCGACCAGCTGTTTTTCTTCCTGTTGGCGCAAGCCTGCAAGGTGGTCAAGAACAGGCACCATAAAGCATTCGGTCTTTCCCGAACCGGTTCCGCTGGTGACCACCACTGACTGGGGCGGTTGTTGTTTCAGTAAACGCCAGGCGTCAACCTGATGCGTGTAAGGTTTTAACTCTTTTGCAAAACGATATTCAGAGGCCAGATCTTCCGGTGGGGAGTCCATTGCGTTGATTAGATCGGGGTGGAGCAGCTGTTCCGTATCGCACAATTGCGCCATGGATGCATCACCGGTTTTCCAGCCAAAGACCGCTTCAAAGGCGGGATCAGCAAGAAAAGCTCCTTTTTCTCCGTAAGGCCGGGAAAATAGTTCCGTTAGATGGCGCCGCAGGGGAATATTGGCAAAACCAAGGCGACAGATTGAGGCCAGTCTGCTTCGTTCAGACAACACGGGTAAGAGATCGGCAAAAAAAGACTGTTTCATGGTTTTTTCCTTATGGCTGAAAAACATTGTCTGCCAGGCAGCGGGCAATAGTAAGATTATAGGCATCGATAAACCAATCGGGGTCAAATGCCTTGCAGATGCTCAGTATGCGGATAAAATCAAGGTCCTTGAACCATTCGTAAGTTTCACCGACTGCGCATTGTGCGGCCAGAAGGAGGGGAAGATTGATAACTGGATCACGAAACCCATAAGAATCTGGGCAAAGGTATCTGGAGTATACTGGGTGTGTTTTTGCATCGCTTAACTGTTGTCTGAACCCACCGGGCCACCTGTCATTCGCATGGCGGTGAAAGAGTTTCTGCAGTAAACAGATGTCCCCTGTAAACAGATCTTTTTCTGCCTGTGGTCCGACCCCATACTGTAAAACAACGACGTCCTGCTTCGCACTTTCAATAAAACATGCGCTTGCAATGCCAAGGATATAATGCAGTGCCAGAGAATCATCGGCAAGTTTCTCTGTCACAGATTTGAGCTGAGAATGAAAAACTGTCTGCCAGATCGCCGGTTCAAAGCGCTGCTCACACTGCCTGCGAAGATTCATCATGGCTTGTTTCCAGTCCCTGTATGTAACGGTTTCCCAGGAAAATGGCAATTCTACAGCAAACTGCCGGATAAAATCACGGGAAACACCGCCCAGACGAAACGCAAGCGCCGCCATATGGGATGAAACCCTTGCAAAACAGGGCCATAGATCAAAAGCTGTCAAGGACAGATGCCCGAGTTGCTCGGCCCATTGTTCCACTTCAGACCATCCCTCATGAAGATAATCTTCAGACAGTGAATGCACAGCCTCTGACATAGTCTTCTGCCGATGTTGATACTCCCCATGATTCATGGCTATAGTCAACAGGGACTCTCCCTGTACCTCGCCTTGCACATTCATAAGAAGCGGTCGAATCGTCACCGGCGTATCAGGGTGAGGGAACAGGAACCAGGGACCTGGAGCAGGGTTTTCTGCGGCAAATGCCCATCTTCCGACCGGCACGCCCTCACTGGACGACTGCGTCAGCGTCACAACCCGTTCATTCTCCCGGATCAGATTGCATGCCAGAACACGTATTCCCCCGAGCGTCTGCGGATCAAGGGCGCGAAGCATGCCATCGTTTAGACAAGCGAAGGATCTGCTTTCATCAGGTGCAAGGTAACCTTCATAACGACGGACCCAGAGACGAAACAATTCACTTCCATCCAGGACAACCTTAATGCTTACCTGGGAATCCTGTTGATCATCCATGGAGAGCGTATGCCGGATTGCTTCTTCATAATCCTGCAGACGCACGGTCATCTGCAGGGCATTATCAGCCCTGCGGATACTGAAGCCACGGCTCGTATTATCCGTACCTGAATTCAGAACCAGTTCGGCATGGGCGTTATATGCGGTCGAATGGATAATGATTCTGGTGCCAAGTAGTTGCCTCACCGAAATACGTGTGCCACTTTGTAATTCTTCACCGGTTATGCTGAACGCACGTGCCCCCTTAGCAGGAAATGGCAATGAAAGGCGTGCAGGCTCTGTGGAAATGGGCCAAAAAACCTCCAGTTCAACCTGTTCAGGCACGATCTTGCTCTGAATAACACAGAGATGAAGCATCAAAATAGGCTGTTGTTTCTCGACCAGCAATTGAACCCCTGGTGTCAGAGTCCGGGCATGATTGACACCCCAGTTTTTCAAAAAAATTGATCCTGAACAGGAATCATGACTGTTTATTTCCACAGTTGCTTTTTCAGGAAGCAACACCATACGGGTGCGGCATTGAGGGGTGCCAGTTGAGGGGTATCTGCCGATAATCGGTCCTAATGGAATATCTATCCCCTTACTTCCAAGGGTCTGAAAATCCGGGGAACCTTTAACAGGTTTAAGGAATCCTTCCGAATTGACCGTGTATAGATCGGGCTGACCGCGAAAAGCACGGGTCGGGTTGCGAAACTCATACCATACGGGATCTCCTTTCCAGATGAAACTCGTTTCAGTGGCGTCGGCACGTCCGGTCTTGAATCGGAATTGTTCAGCCCGATCATTTATTGCTGTAACCTGACCGCGGACATGCCAAATGGTTCTGTTAAAAATGGAAAGTTCGCCTTGTTTGAGCAATTCTTCGTTATCTTCGTCAATAGCCATACGCCAGTGATTGGGAATAACAACAAGGGCTTCTGACTCAGCAATTTTGCCGCTGCCCTGCTTTAAAAAACGATAATCCGCGCCAGCTGAAAAAATCCAAGGCAACTCCTGGTCAAGTTCTTCACCTCTATACACCAGGCTAAACCAGTTACGCCCGTCTGCCAGGTTGAAGTCCAGAACATGATCCTGCACTGCATCAGAATCAAGCATATCCGGGAATTGCCCCATAGCGCGATACTTGTCATGACCGGCCATTCGGCGCAGGGCAACGGTATGTTTTTTCTCACCGGCTTTAAGCATCAGATTGGCATGGCGCAAAATCGCTTCATCAGGGAGAGTAAAAAAACTTGTCAGCATTCCTGTTTCAATAGCATCGGGTAACTGTAATGTCGAACTAAGCCGCCAGTCATGTTCACTTTTTTCAAGTGAACGTTCCAGCAAAAATGGTGACGAGGTCTTTTTCAGAGTCACCTCCGCCGCATCCTGCAATAACTGGGCAATAAGCCCCTGGGCATGGTCATCTTCCAACGGCAGGGAAAACCGATCTCGCCAGCCAGGAACATGCCGATTAAGGCGGTCAACGGCATCGGCACTGGTGGTCAGTGTTGCTTCGTGTTTCAGCTCAAGGACAGTAACAACAATATCTGACAGAAGTATAAAAATGGCCGGTTGACGATAGCTTCTGGGCAGCATGCCCTGCAGGCTCTCCACCCATCCGTAGATATCCTGCTCACTGACCGATGCATTACCCTGCATGTCGGCAGCAGCATTACCTGCCAGATGTAATACCCGTTTAAGCAATTTGCCCAGCCCACCGCGTCCTTCAGAAAGCAAGCGTAGCGGCAATCCGCCCTGCAGGGCAATGCTTAAAATAAATCGATACCCTCCATGCTTACGAACGTGGACTCTCCAGTTTTTCAGTCCTGTCTGAACACATCGTGAACGCTGCTGTTGAGTCCATGAACCGGTATTTATCTTTAGCCTGGAGAGAATAGGTTCCCAGGAAATACCGGATCCGTCATAATTACGGCGCCACCATTCCGAGGCATAGAGGACAAAGAGACGACAAAAAAGCCAGTCATCAGCCAGCCGGGCCAGACTGTCATCTGGTGGAAAAGAGGCAAGCCAATTCCTCAACAGGCATTCAACCTGATGAAATTCCTCTTCAGTAGTCCGGTAGCGAAAAAGCTCCCGACCGTCAGGGCGGGACAGGTCGGTCCGCTGCTCAAAAAACCTAGTCAACCATGCTTTGCATTCTTCTTTCATAGGTCATTTCTCAGCTCTCTTTTATTTTCAGATAGGTTATTTCAAAAGCCTTACAGGATCTAAACTGCTGAAGCCTGTTGCTTAGAGAGAAGGCATCGTTCATCTCATAATGCTGAAAGACATCCAGGCCCCTATCTAAAAGAATCTTCCAGCCGTGGTCGGTCACAATATGCCGTGCATGGAGGGTCTGGGTTTCGTCAAATTCCCATGTAAATTGAACTCCTGCGATGGCACAACTCTCCTGGATCTTCATAAAAAACTCTATTTGCTGTGGCCCCTTAAATTCATCCTCTACCGTTATCAGGTGGACTTCAACCTCATCATCTTTTGGTTTGAATTTTGCTATGGTTTCAAGGAACTCCATCAAGTTTCTGATCTGATAAAAAATTCGAATATATGAATCTGTAACTGTTATTTTTTTGGCATCCTTAAGATACAGGCCGAACAGTTTATCGTATGTTAAGCCACGCTGGTTCTCTTTTACTATAACCTGTCTTTCTTTTAGTTCGGGTGGTCTGTCATTTTCGGCAGTTCGAGCCTGGGTCTGACTATCTTTCTGATCTGGTGATTGACCAGCTGTTTCTGTACCAGTTTCTTCTCCCTCAAAAGAGTTAAAATACTGGGGATACTCTTCCTCTTCAAGACTCTTCACATGGATGGTCTTTCCATCATCGTTTCGGGTGTAGGCGAACCTGACGGCAGCATAGGTCGAATCAATTTTCATCAGCTGGTCTTTGACCCTTTTTCGTCCTTCTATGGCAAACTGAAGTATCTCCTCGATTTCTTTTTCTGTTGCCTCACCATGGGGAAAGAGGATCTTCATCAGGCCGGAAAAGGTTTTGTTGATGCCGTCTTTATCCCTGGTAGATATGTCACTGACCAGGTTAAAATACTGGGAGTAATGATGGGAACAATCGTGGTTCCTTAAGAATCTTAGAATCTCGGCCAGGTAGTCCACGACAAAGCCGTATCCTTCTGAAAACAATTCGCCCCTGATAATGTCCACCTCCCATCCTGGAAGATAGAAATGGATTCGATCCAGAAATGCCGAATCATAATACTGTTCCGGCAGTTCTTCAAAAAGATCCGTGTGTTTGAGCATATAAGGCAGGGTGTGCCTGGTATTTCCAACAAAGACCATTGATGCCTCAGCCCCGATGGTTTCGATACCCCTGGAAAAGGTTTTATTCGCCATGTAGTTTTTCATGATGTCCACAAGAGCTTTATTAACCTTTTTATTCTTACCGGCAAACTCGTCAAAGGCAACCGAATCCCAGTATCCAACAAGACCTATTTTACCATTACTGTTGTTTACAAACAGCTTGGGTACGGTGATCTCTCCTCCTGATATAAGGATTCCATGGGGGGAGAAATCGGAAAAGATATGTGATTTACCCGTTCCTTTCGGGCCAAGCTCAATCAGGTTATAATTGCGTTCACAGAATGGTATCAACCGGACTAACTGCAATAGCTTACTGCGCTTCCCGAGTTTTTCCGGGTTAAAGCCGATGCTCTGTACCAGCAGGTCTATCCATTCATCCGTGGTGAACTGTTTTCTCGCAGCTAGGTAATTGTCATAGTCAAAGTATGACAGCTGGATAGGTTTCAGGTTATTGATGATCCAGGGGGAAGTTGAATTGTCCTCGAAATGCTCATACTCCATATCCACAATGGTCCAGACACCACTTACAAGAAGCTTGGGATGTTTTTTTACCGTATCTGAATCGACCAAAACCTTTTTAATCCCAAGGTTAGCAAAAGAGGCCTCATACACATCCTTTGTATCATTGAGGGCAACGCTGACTTTATCTATGACCTTATGACGGCCCTTCTCCCTGATGACAGATTTGATCAATCCAGATTCGTTCCGATGGACATAGTGCTTGCGCAAAACTTCTTTGACGGTATCAATACCAGTCTTGATGCTGTCCTCATCTGCCGTTGCACAATACTGGCCCAATAAATATTCAAGGACATAGGAGGGAACAATGGCGTTGCCCTTTACTATTTTAACCAGATCTTTTCGAACGACGAGCCCTGCAAAATGTTCGTTTATCTTATCATCAAGCGCAGTCATAATTGCCTTTTTTAAAAATCGTAATCACTTGTAAATGATCTTCGTATCACATACCGGATTGATTTATACTCTTTGAAATAGGTTGTTCCAGGCTCCTGTTCCTCAAGTCTCAGATAAACTTCCTGCTCGTTGAGATCATCGGCCTTTTTTGTCAGAAGAAACCTGATCTTTAATTCTCGTTCCCTGGAATTCTCTGAATCAAACTCAAAATTGAGGTTATGGCTGTCAGAGATGAGGTCGTTGGCCGTTGAATACACACCTGCCCTCAATACTCTTGACTGCACCTTATCAGTTACAGATTCAACCTGATAGAAGGTGACGGAAAATTGTCCGGTCGTGATGAAAGAGGTTGACCCCCGAAGGATATCAACCCCGACCCTGGAGATATCACTTTGCCGTTTTTTACGAATCTTAATGACCGGGACAACGATCTCCTGTAACGACGCCCCACCATGGACAAACCTGGACCCCGATCCTTTTAACCGCAACCTGTTGATGGATTTCGGTATCAGGATATCCACATCTCCCTCTATCCCAGCTTCCTTTGCAGTAAAGTGCCGCATAGATTTGTTCTGGGGCAGCCCCTTACCGAGCAGGAAGCGCCTGTCCCGGTAGAATGCATCTGTTCCCGTGAGATCAGCGCCAAGAAAGTCACTTTCGTCAAGGGGGCTATCCTGATAGATAAACCCATGATCCGAAGTTACCAAGAGATTTGTGGCATTGGCCGCAACCAGTTTCTTTATAATTTTGATCAACTCTTCAAGGGTGTCTTCAACCGCATCAAAGACCCGGCCCTCTGATTCTCGTTTATCACCCGTAGCATCAATCTGGTTATGGTAGACATAAACAACGTCGTGTTCCCGGAACAACTCCCTACACTCGGTTCTATTCATCCCCATCAGCTCATCAGCCCTCATGGCTTTAGCTGCGCCTTTTACAGCATCCTGGAGAATCTTTGACCTGTTCTCCGTGCCCAGGCTGCTCTTTCCATCGACCATTACTGTGGTTGAGTTATTATCTGCGAACAATAATTCTTTATTTGGAAGCAAAGAAGCCATGCCAAGCTGGGTGAAACTCGGAAGTGTGCTCAGCATGGGGGAAATTTCGGCTTCAAAACGATCCTCCTGCCGGACGAGAGTTTGAAGCTCATCTCCAATTTCATACCGCATGGCATCTGAGATAATAACAAACACCTTCTTTTTATCGTTAAGGAACGGTAAGACGTACCTTTTAAAGAAGTCTCTTTGAAAATCTATGTTAGTTTTGCCCCAGGTCTCGCAACTATCCACATGGGTCTGCCAACTATTGTTGACCGTCAGAAGGTAATTATTGGAATAAAGATTCTCTATCTTATCTGAAAGGGCCTCAAGTAGGGACACCTGGCCGGATCTCTTTGTATGAACGATATATTTTCGGTAAAGCTGATCAATCAAATACCAGTGGCTGGTATATTTATTAAGGCCATCAGCGATTGATTCAATGTTGATTTCGGTCTCTTCCAGAAGCCTGATAAAACGTGCCCCATAATCAATGGCCTGGTACAGGTCTTTGTATTGTTCGTACCAGTGCCCTGTCTTTCTTTGTCTGATTAAGTTCTCCCGATCCAACGGCGTGATTGTTCGTTCAACCACCTGCCTGATCAGATCGCTTATGATTTTTCTGTCCACAAGCTCAAAATAGTCAATCTCTTGAAGGGATGCGATGTCCCTCTTATGCAGGTCTTCCTCCAGGGCCAGAATCTCTGCACACTCTTTGGATAGAGCATCAAATGCACCCTGATGTTTGACGCTGTCCTTCCATCGTTTAAGAAACACCAGGGCATCGGGATTGAGCCTTGCATAAGCCCCCAGACCCATGTCGTAGCATGATTTAAACAGCTGAACTATGAAGTCCTTTATTCCTGGCGATTCAGACGTATAGCCGTAGGCGATCTCCAGCCGGCTCCACAAAAACGATTCAAGGTTACAGCTCTCAATCAGCTTGAACTTATCATCCTTTTTAACGGCCGATTCTGAAAGAAGGTTTTCAAGGATGTTGTCTATCCGTGGATCTGAAGAGGCACAAACGGACAGCATCTTGGTTTTAACAACATTTTGTGTATCATCAGAACTCAGTATCTTCTTCAGGCTTTCCCTTCTCTTTGCAAGATTGAAGAAGGCAGCGTGGTCATTCACGATGTCGGTAAATTCAAGCCCCAAACCCAGCTCATTGAGCCAGATAGCAGTCTGATCCGTTCTGAAGTCTCCATATGCCAGCTGAACATCTAAAAGCCAGTTGTCAATATCTGAAGGGGCATCTCCTTCATGGTATAGGAGAAACTTCTTGTCCTGCTCTTCACGAAGAATTCTATGCTTGACCCTGAACTCGTTATTGTTCAGCTCGATTTTTTCAACGTTTGAAAATTCAAGCCGTTCATACTCTTCTCGCAGTTCTTTTTTCGAGTCATACCAGAAGGCTATTCGGTGTTTCTTGAAAACTGTTTTTAACGCTTCGGCTATTTTTGTCATTTTTTAATACTCTGTTAAAGCACAATAGTTTTTGAGAGGTATATTGCTCAGACTCAACGTACTTCCCATTTTGGAAAACTTTTATAAAGTTATTTGCCAATATCCGCTTTTTTTTGATCCAATACGGGACAATCGTCCTGTATCTTTTTATGAACAACCACCTTAAAGGTGCATCCATCCCGATCATCAAAAAAGTCGATATCAGGCCATTCTTTCAAAGATCTTCTAATTCCTGACCCAAGACCCCGGTAGGGCAGCAATCCTTTAGCGACAAAAGATGCCAATATGGGGTTGCGAATATTCGAGTTCCCGGCTGTAATTTTTTCAACGGTCAGATTGTTTGGCAAATTACCGGGGCTGATGATCTCGATTCGATCTTCAAAGATAAAAATACGGATAACTGAACTGATGAAATAATCCCTGTGGATCAGTGCATTTACCAGCAGTTCTTCAAAAACAATTTGGGGGATTTCCGGAATTCCCGGTGTGTTTACATTCTGCCCGGCCTGCACCTTTTTAAGGTTCCGCATGATAAAGGCCAAAGAATCATCAAAGATTTTCTTCATGGGGCCGCAAAAATCTTCGCTGTCAAGATATTCTGAGACAGCAATATCATTGCCCGGATAGGATACGGCCTTGATAATAAACGCAGGCTTAATCCATTCGGGCTTTTCTGCAAACAGAAGTACGCCTGCCAGATTCAAGGATCCATTCTCGCTCGCCAGATTCATGTTTTGGAGTAATTTTAAAAGTTCATCCGGATGTTCCGGCAGATCAATTTTGTAGATCTCCTTTAAAAAATCCCTGAATCGCAAGCGGTCAAGCTTGTCAATTCCCGCCTTTGTGGGTATCTCATCCCCATGGAGAAGGTCCACAACATCCGCCTTAAACTGGTTCTGGCTGTCTTCACCCCGAGCGATTTGTCGTTTCAATTTCTCCATGGCCCATCCTTGTATAAGCTGTATGTCATTTTCAGCTCTGCTAACTTAATCCTGGTATCTTCTTTAACGCCTTCCCGAATTTTGGATAGTTCACCTTTACACCATCATCAAGGTCAATCTCTACCTGTTTTAGCGCCAGGGGATAGAGGATATCTCTTTCATATTCATTCACCTCTTCCAGGACCTTTTTAATATTTTCGATCTCTTTCAAGGCCTTGGTTTTTTCTCCCTGGGATGCTGATGCACTGACATTTAGACGTTCAAGATTGTCTCGCCTGGCAGAAAGCTTAGTTCTGAATTCCCGGAGATAATCGTTGAGGACTATGGATACGGTATCAGGCCTGTACCGATGCATATAGATGAGGGCATTGAAACTGCCCTTTGGTGATGAAAACATCCAGTATATGGGTCTCGTCTTATACATCTTAACATGGTAGGCGTAAAAATCTTTGAGGAAGAATTTTCGGATGTCCTTACCAATCGCCTTTTCGATGAATTCGAGGTTTTCTGTGTAGTGTTCTTCTCCGAATGTTACTTTCAGGAAGCGTTTGAATCGTTCGGCGATGTCATCTGGGAACCAGTCTACGTCCATTATTGGGATTACGTTGTCATCGTCTGGTTTAAATGTTGGTTCAGGGATACTTGAAAGATAATGTTGTACAGTTTCTCCTTGGTTCACAAGTACAAGTCCTGGTTTGTCCAAAGAATAACGCCCGAACATGCAACCGACTGAATATGAAACAAACTCTTTTATTGTATCAGATAGTAACAATTTTTCATGTTCATTTTCCGAATAAATTCTTCGTGAAGTATCAGGATATCGGTATTTAGGATTACAATTTAGAGTGATTTTAGAAAAGGGGATGATTGGTTTGATTTCATCTTGAAGACCATATATTTCAATAAAAGTAAAATTATTATCTTCTTCTAAACGCTTCATCATGAGAATCAAATCATCCCTGTATGATTTGAGCTTATTGTAACTTATTCTAAGCGTGGGTTTATAAAAATCCGATTTTAACAATGGTGTTAGGGTGAAACCCCATGAAGTTTCAAAGGAATCCCAATCAGTTTTAGCCATTTCAATTAATGAATTTACGATAGTTGTGTTATTAGTCTTAATTTCTATAGGTAATTTCGCAACATCATTTACTGTATAAGAAAGTGTCGGACAAATTTTATTTAAAATTAGCGCTGATACCTTTGAATTAAGAAGTCCCAACAAGTAATCTCTTTTTTTTTGGGATTCAATTATACATGTTGCACCGTGTTGATAAAAAATAGCCTCAGGACTCGACCATCGAAATGCTATATCTGCACTTGAGATTACAGAATAAGTTAAACCTTCTTTAAAATAACTTGCCTTGTTTCTTATATTTGCACCTTTTTTTAAATATAACAATTCGCCTTTTTTACCGAAAAGGGTTACGTATTCCCTATTCCCATACCATTTTCTAAAAGCACCTCCTTTATTCGTCTCAACCCAAATCCCATTTTCCGGCGATTTAATTTTTGTTTTCTCAAATGTAACTTCATGCCAAAGTTTTATATATTGTTCACCATCACCACCGGTATCAAATCCTTTTAAAGGTTTAGATATGTCACCTAGTGTTTCATATTTTATGAAAGCTGAAATAATTTTTTTAGGAAGGCTGTAAAGGATTGGAGATCCTGGAATTTGACCAAACTCTTTATTATTGGCTGCAAAACGTAACCTACCATCATGACAATTTAATTTTAGTTCTTTTTGCTTTTCATTTTCATTTTTTCCATCGACCAAACTGATATAGATTCCATTATAGCCTTTTCTATTCTGTTGCTTTAAAATAAAGGCTGTAGTTTGAACAACTTCGCCACCAATACTATCAAAACCTCTGGCTCCAATATGTAGCATAGATAAAATAATGTTTTTATCGAGAAGGCTTTTACGAAATTTCTCAAACGATGAAAGGAACATCCAGCTTTGCATAGTTATCATTCCTACCATTCCTTGTTGAACAACTATATTTAAATTTCGTTCAATAAACATGGCAAATAGATCGGACTTACTATTTGGATAATTGTCTTTTGCCCATTTACCTAATCGACCGTTCATCCCCTTACCACCCATATAGGGAGGATTAGCAATAACCACATGATATTTAGGGTTAAGGTATTCAGCCTGTTTCAAAACCTTTAAAACTCTCTTATGGATACCCTGAAGGAATATATCATCAGCCACTTTTTCCTCATCTATAAGCCGCAACACATCTGAGATATTTGTTAATTCTGGTCGAATCAGTGATCCAAAATTATCCGCCTCCTGAAACTGATACAGCAAGGTTGAAAAATCAGTGGTGAATAGATCAGGGTTGACTGCATCCAGATAACTTTTAACCTCATGGTCTTCAAATGTAACATTCTCAAGAACGCAAATATTAGGCTGTATCTCCTTTTTAAAGAAACGTCGGTACTTTTCTCGGGCCTTCATACACAATGCGAATGCGGCTAATTCTCCCGCTCGTTCATCTATCTCAATGCCATAGAGGTTGTTTTCAAGGATGAGTTGTGGGATGTTCGGGGCATCATATCCCTCTTCTTCGTATATGGCATAAAGGATCTCAAAGGCATAAACCAGCATGTGACCTGAACCGCAGGCTGGATCACAGATCTTTATTTCTTCTGGGGATTTGATTACAAGAAAATCAGTCTCTTCCTGCTCAGGCTTTATATAGTACTCCATCCTGTCAATGAGCTTTGAACCGGGATTATTTAACATCCACAATCGTCCAAGCGAGTTTTCCACAAGATATCGGACGATCCAGTTCGGAGTAAAGAGTTGGGTTGCAGCCGGTATATTCTCCGGTGTCACCTTTTTATTCTTCTTTAACCCGGCAAAGACCTCGTCTTTTTTTTCAGAGATATAAAACTGGTAGAGCCAGCCAATCACCTCAACATCGGCGCAGGCCTCTTCAGAAAGGGCTCCCCGGGTAACGGTCAAAATTGAATTATCCGACAGCAGATCATCCGGCATCAGAAGCTCAGTATAGTCTGCGATCTTTTCAAACAGGAACGGCATGATGCTGTTGTAATCGTTGCAGACTGCCACCAGCAGCATTCGGTAAGCCTCCTGCTGAGGTTCAGGACTTGGGATGGTTTCATTCAAAAGACCAAAAACCTGGCTCTTATCGATCCTCAACTCGGCATCGATATGGCCCTGTTTTGCCTCCATCAATATCTCTGGCTGGGAGAAACCTTCAGATGGTGAGACTACTCCAATAGCATTATATCTGTTTACATCCATGAATCTCAGCGCACAGAACCTGTTGAACCAGATATAGGCCACTTTTTCTATCACCTGGTCTTCGGATGTCTGGGATATTTCCTTTTCAAGTTCTTTGACAGCCCTTTGGTTCTCTCTTCTGGCGGCACTTTCAGGATTTAATACCAGGGAGAGTTTCATGGATACCAGTTCGATTAGTTGTCTTCGGGCCTTTTGTGCAAACTGTTTTAGCTGGGATGTGTTCAATTTCTATCTGCTCCGCTTAAATTTTACGATGATTGATTCCACTTATACCTGTATCCGCTTCCCGTTATTGATCTCTTTGAGTATGGCTCTTTTCAGTACGGATAAGTAGTCTTCAACTTCAGATTCATTTTCGATCCAGGCCTTGGAGTAATTCACTTCGATTTTTTTGATACCAACCATTTCCTTAACAGGCTCTTTATCTTCCGGCTTTGGCTTATCTTCCCCTATATTCTCTTTCCCAATGTCTCGATCCTCCATATCATTATCGTATTCTGTCGGACCGGATATAGATGGTTTAGTGGGTATAGTTGGCTCCGGCCTGGATTTACTGAGGTGACTTAATTTATTCAGGATTTTACTATAGTCATCATTTTCAAACCTTTGGAAGTCAGAGCTGATCAAACCAATAATTGACTGATTGTTTATTGTCTCGATTTGATTTTCAAAGGGCCTTTTCAACTCCTCCTGGTGTTCAAGGGATAGTTTTTTAAAGTCCTCCATACCGGTCACTTTATTTAACAGGCTCTTGATCTTATCCGCTGCATTCTGTTTGCTTACTTTCAGTTTCTCGTCAATTTTTCTGGAAACCGTTTCAACCAGGGATTTGACCTGGTTCATCTTATTGTCCTTGTAGCAGGCGCTGTCCTTGATGATTTTGAGAATTCTACCTGATTCATCCCCTTCGATATAGGAAAAATTATGCTCCTGACGTTTTAAAAAACTGACAGCATCATCATATATGGTTTTCAGGGGACCACCCATGAATTTTTGAATTGGGTCAATGATATCCTCTTTCATATCCATCAGACTATCTTTAATTTTATTGAGGTCGGTTAAAAAGAAGGTGTAGGGTTTCCCCTTCAGTTCATCCAGGGTTTCAATGGTTTTATCCAACTCGACAAGGAACGGGTACCTAGGTTTGTCTGCAGCAAGCTGTGACAGGGTGTCAATTTTTTCTTTGATCGCTGCCACTGTCTCTTTTCCGAGTGCTTTGGCCTCTGTTGAAGATGTGGGGCTGTCAAAGAACTCTCCATAGAAATCTTTTAGAGCGCGGATCTGAGCTGCGCTAAAGTCACCCAGGGGTTCTACGACCAGATTTGCATGGCCGTGGCTATTTAGCAGGGCCTTCTCAATTTGATCGTCCTCTAAGATATTACTGTCGGAGTTAAGCTCGACCTTGCCTGCCGCACAGAGTTTGGCCAGTATGCACAGTATGGCTGCGTAGTACCATCCGTAGGATTTCCTCTCGAACCGTTCAACCAAACCCTTAACCGTGGTTCTGATCCCGCTGGCCTTGTTGCCCTTGACAAATGAGAGCATCTCCTGCTCTGCTTCGCTTAAAAGGGAGAGATCACCTCCAAAGAGATTTCCACCATCCTTTAAACATTTGGAGATAAAGCTTTCGGTATATTCGAAACCTTTAAGCATCTTAAGGTTTGGATAGGTCCTGATGATCAAATCATGGAACCCCCTTATGATCCTTGCCTGGGGATCTGATCCTCCGACATCAACAGGGTTGGCATTGATGAACATCTTTGATTTGCCGAGAAGGTTTTCAATGTGCTGCTTTAGATCATTATACCGTTCCTGATTCTGGTGGGTTTTGTCGGTTAAGATTCGTTTGATGGATTCCTGCTGGGTAAGGGATAGGTTCTGACGAATGTATTTGTTGGTTCTTTCGTACATCAAAAGATCCCGCATCATTCGTTCATCCGGGGGCACGATTACCAGAAGTTCGTCTCTCCCGGCTGACTGCATGGTCAGGATCTGTTCATTGTCGGCATGCTCGTTAAAAGGGGTGATGACATGGATTGTCAACTCATATTCCCGGCCAAAAAGCCTGTCGTCCATCTTCTTTGAGAATGGATAATCCTGGCCGTTTTCATCGTACCTTATCTTTCGTAACTTTATGATGCTGTCGAATATTATTTTATAAAGATGCTCATCAACGGCCGACGTTTCGATATCGGTATTCTTTATCTCTTCTTCAACATCCTTTTCTTCATCTGTGAGGAACTCAAAGACATCTCCGTTTCTCTGGATGTATGTCTGCTGCTCAAGAAGGTTTAAGGCCTCGGTCAGATCTTTATTGAGCTGTTCCATGTTCTTGTTAAATTCATCAAGCATCAGAACCGTGAGGTTTCTTTTCGTTGCCTTAAACTCTTTAATGTATTTCACAAGGAACAACGCCTTTAGAACCTGCACTGCAAATTTATTGTCGAGATGCCTCTCTGCAAGCTGGATGGATCTTTGAATCTGGGCTTTCAGCGCACTCCTGATCCCTTCAAACATGAGATCAAAAGTTGCGAGCTGTCCTATATCATGCTCTGCGACCTGAACCGCCACCTGCTGGAACACACCAAACATGGATCTTTCTCCAACTGACCTGTGTTTTCCTTCAAATGCGTTGTGCATGGAGAGATTCTGAATGGCTGTCTGAAACAGGACAAACTGATATGGGATAAAAGGATAGGTGTGGATGAAGTGGTCTTGATCTCTAAAATTCCGGTAGAGTTGGGCACCGTCTGCAAAATCAAATAAAGTTTTAAAATTGTTGACCTGGTCGTTATACATCTCGGACAATTTTTTGATCCCGGCATCGTTCTTTTGCAGCAAGCGCTTCTGGATGACTTCAGCCACATCCGCACTTGTAAGTTTCATCCTGTTCTGGAACCTTGCTTGAATTTTCGAAAAGTCATTGCTCTGCTGCTTGTTCATTTCGCCGACAACGGTGTTCATATCCTCCTGGGCTGTCACAATGATCCAGGCCCGTCCACGGCTCTTTGTAGCAAGGCTCTCTGCGATGGTTTGAAGGTTGGTCATAAGCTTGACGTTATCGGCAACATACTGGCCGACCTCATCGACAAAGAAGTTTAAACGAAAGCCTGGTTTCTGTTTCTCTATGTAACCGTTGACCTGGTCGGCAAAGTCTTCAATGGACAGGCTGTAATCAGTTCGATACTTGTCGAGAATACCTGAAACTTCCTGCCCGGTTACTGACCCGTATGCCTCATCAATATTGCTTGCAAACCGTTTGGCCCTCATCCTGCACCACTCCCAATCCTTTGAGGATGCAGTCTTGAATGCATCTTTAAACTTAGCAAACAGGTTATCCTGATCAAGCTCCCTTTCAAAGTTGGCGATATAGGCCTGTTTTCCATAGTATCCGCAGGACTCATCAAAGACTTTTACGAACACAGCCACCAGCGCATCCACCTGGGTTTTACTGATGACATCTGCCTTCTGGTCAATGTTGAACAGGATACTTTTTGAAGGAACGCTTACCGCTCTTTTCAGATCAGCCTTAAGGATCTCATTGTCACCACATTTTGGAAGTATGAGGTCCAATACTCTTGCCCCTTCAACTTCACGGTTCTCCATGAGGAGAGCCAGGATCTTCAGCAGATGGGACTTACCAGATCCAAAGAAACCAGATATCCATACGCCATTGGCACCGTCATAGTTGTTGTATGCGTCAAGAAAAGACTCCAGACGCCGTTCAACCTCATTGGTTAGAACATACTCTTCAGCTTCGAGACGGAGGCTTGCCTCATCATCGGCCTTAATGACACCTTCTATGGATCGGTCAACCGGTTTTTCAAATATGGTTTTCAGAGTCAATTTCAGCTCCTTAAATTAAATCCCACAGTGATAAATGTTAAATGCTCTATAGTATTTGTCGTCATGCAGCCTTCCAAACAGATCAAGGGATGCACCAGATTCAAGGGAATGGGTATAAGCCCCTGGAAAAAACATGACCAGGGGCGATTCTTTGGCAGTGCTCTGCAAATTGTTCAAAACATTGTGGGACCGGATATATGGATAGACTTCACCAACCCCGGACATGAAGATAACATCATGGGCTTCTTCAGCGATTCTTTTAGCTATTGCAGGGGTTAAAACGGTTTCTATATCCAGAATGGACTGTAACTCTTCTTTCAGCTCTTCTTTTGTCATTTTAGATTCTTCTTCCAGATACCAATCCCAGTCACCGTTCTCCTTTAAGATCTCAACAGCTATGTCGTATAAATTGATCTCCAGCACCTGAACACCTGATTGTGACAGTTTGTTTGCTAACTGTTTCTGCATCCGTTCCATTTCGATTGCCTCTGAAGGACGGTATGGACAGATAAAAAAAGGGACTTCATTTCCAAGCCCCTGTTTTTTTAAGAATCGCTCACTGCTGATTAATTCATGAAGATGTTTAAATCTTTCTGATATCGGTTGCGTTTGTGTATCAACGATCATTTTACCCACCCCTTAAAATCCACATCTGATACCGGTAGAACAACGTATAGTCCGGCATTGTCAGCCAATAAAGCCCTGGCAACTCTTCTGGTCAATATTGAAGGCAGTATGATGTTCATCTCTGATGTAATCTCAGCCTCTCTGAGCATCTTGAACAAGACCTGTTTGAGCTTCTTTTTTGTTGAATCCTTAAGCTTTTCAAGCTCCTCATGCCATTCGGCTTTGGTGTCAAAAAAGATAGTATACTCCTCTTGGGCAAGGGAATAGTCCATGAGTAAAAACTTCTCCCTGATGACTTCTACAGCGAAATCACGAATAAAGCTGTATCGTTTGCAGACAGCCACCCACAGGATCTGAAGCTGCTCCTGTCTTGAACCTTCTTGAATTATTTTTAGCTGTTCTAAGGAGAGAGGTTTGAGCCTGGACAGTACTTCACTACATATTCTTTTCAGGGCACTGCTGGTTTTTATTTGGAAAAGGTTGGTTTTTAATATCTCTTCCCGGACTCTTGTCCAGTCTTTACTTTTTACATATAGATCTGCCGCTAGGACGGCTTCTTGATAAAACAGTCCACCGACTGTAAAAGACATTCGGTATTTTGGTAAAGAACCATTTTTGTTATATAGCTCCATTGCTGAAAAATTCCATTCTCCTTTCGAACATGCAACACAAAATAAATTTTTATGCCAATCAACTCAACAACTTGAATTTTAAACATGATCCTTTCTGAAAACACCAAAATTGTCAATAACTATTCCCTGCATCGATTTGAAGCTGAGTAGTTTCAGAGCATGAGGATAAGGTAATAAATGTACTATAGTTTATTTTTTTAAGTTGTTCTTTAGCTTTTACAAAAATGATTTTATCATCTTGCCACATCGGGACAGTCAAATTCAAACTGGATGCTTTTTCAATAGCTTTTTTCGATGCTCGATGCATTGCATTAAGAGCCAAACTGGAATATGATCTTTTATTCATGATTTTTCCTCCAAAAACACTGGGGATTCTCCTGAATTATCAAAAAGACCAAAGGTTGACCGGAGAAACAAAAAAAGCTCCAGGAAGATTTTCCCGAGAGCCTTGAGTGTTGTGGTGCGCCTGACAGGACTCGAACCTGTGGCCTACGGATTAGAAGTCCGTTGCTCTATCCAGCTGAGCTACAGGCGCAAACACGGGGGACTTATACCAAATCAACCTGGGT
>Ga0265295_1003105_pt1 | contig 24802 bp, 21 predicted proteins | sample Munlansysbiofilm_FD_192503 | JGI IMG/M metagenome (GOLD analysis project Ga0265295, IMG submission 192503) | Leachate microbial communities from a municipal landfill in Southern Ontario, Canada - Methane capture system biofilm | ecosystem: Engineered > Solid waste > Landfill > Unclassified ... | reverse complement strand
CTGGGAGTCCCGCCGATCCCGACACATGGAGAAAAAGCGAATGTAGTGTAAACTCCGGGTATCGCTGACAAGCTAATAGCTTGATTTTAAAAGGATAAGCTCGATATTATTGTCAAACTTGGGAGATTCGGCGGACCCGGTCGATGGCGCCCGCGAGATCCCGGCGTCCCTTCAAGGCCAGGACCAGGGTCTTGGCCGCTCCGAGACGGGCGGCGACATCCTGGCCGGAGTCGAACACCCCCAGAAGGTCGTCCAGGGTGGGAACAGAAAGGACTTCGTTCATGGCGGCAAATCGGGTCACTGCCTAGACCTTGTGACCGCAAGCGCCGCAGAACGTGTCCCCAGGGGAGAGCTTGCTGCGACAGTTGCTGCAGAAAGGGCCCGCCGCTCCCGTCATGCCCAAAGGCGCGTACACGACATTGGCTCCAGGCTGCCCGGAGCGGATGGATTCGAGAGCGAGATCCTTCATGTCCTGGCGGACCCCCTTCTGATCCTCAAGAAAACGCTCGTACAGCGTCTTGACCTCTTCGGAGGAGGCATTCTTGAATTTTTCCTGAAAGGCCTTGGCCACTTCCGGTGAATCCTTGGCTGCGGCAGCCAGGATCTGCTCGTCAGTCCATGAACCAAACATTTCGGTCTTTTTCAGGTCGGCCAGAACGCTGGCCTTGTCGCCGTCGGACAGAGCAATGACCGCTTCAGACGATGCCTTGGACATGGCTTCCATCAGCCTGATCTTTCTTTCGAGCTCCTTGTCCGCATCGGCTGCCTGCCGTTCGGCCCTGCGGTCGGCCATATCGGCCTCGTGCAGGTCTTCGGCCTTCTTGTCGGCGAGTTTGGACGCCCGCTGCCGTTCCAGGATGGACTGCCCGAGGTCCGCCTTGGCACGCTCCACCTCGAGGGCGATAAATTCCTTCTGTTGCTGGGTTTGAGCCAACTTCAGCTCCATTTCGAGCCGTGCCAAGGCATCCTTCTGCCGTTCTTCGCGAGCCGATGCTGCGCCAAGCTGATCCTGCGCCAGCTTGCTCTCAAGTCGCACTCGCTCCAGGGCCAAATCACGCTTGACCATGTCCGCATCGATTTCCTGCGTACCGACCAGGCTCAGGCGCCTGAGTTCCAGGCTACGCTCGATGTCCAGTTTGCCAAGGAGGTGGTTGCGGACACCCTCGTGGTCGAGCTTCTTTTCATTGATGATGCGCTTGAACTCATCGAACTCTTCCGTACGCAGCAGCTTCTGCTTGCCTATTTCGTCAAGGAATGCCGCCATCTCTTCGTCACTGCGGGCCTCTTCCATCTTGCCGGTATTGATGGCCTTGCGCAGCCGGGAAATGGCGACCAGGCGCTGCTCTTCCATCTCTGCGCCACGCGTGGTCTCAAAGATCTCCTGCAGATCCTCTTCGCTCTTGACCTCAAAGAGCTTCTTGCGCCCGGTCAGATCGCTTTCCTTCTCCCAGACGGCGATCTGGTATTCTTCCTGCTTTTTGGCGATCTCGTCGTACTCGACGTGGCTCACGCTCATGGTGCGCAGGTTCTGCAAGCGAAGCCCATAATGACGCAGACTCTGCCCCAAGGCTCGCTCCATGAGCTGCTCAATGCGTCCCTTGTACTCGCGGCTGATATTCAGATCCCGCACGGACATGGAGCTGAACTCCTCCTGCAGGGCCTCGCGCACTTCGTCTTCAAAAAGGGCGGCCAGCTCGGGCAGTCCAAGTCCACGGCGGCCCTTGAAGAGGTTGAGCTGGAAAAGATCTGGGTCGTCCAGTTTGATGCCCGCCTCGCACTCGACATTGACGAAAAGGGGATCCTTGGTCTTGACGCCCTGAATCCTGAATTTGACCGGCGAAAGGCCAGAATCTATGAGCAGAACCTTGGCCGTGTTCGGTCCACCCAGGATCTGGCTGAGCAGGGACGAGCCGCCCACCGTGTGATGACCCGGGGCGAGCTCATCGACGTATTTTCCATTCTTGAACAAAAGGGCTCGCGTGCCCTGCTCCACGATCACGCCGGCCTGACGGATGCGATTGGAATCAAAATCCTGCAGCACGGCCGCGAAATCGCCTTCCATGCGCTGCCACTGGCTGCCGGTCACACCGGGCTTCTTCTCGCCCTCCAGGCGCGCCCCGCACCCGCCGCAAAACTTGTTGCCCGGACTGTTGGGCAAGCCGCATCCGGGGCACTTCTGGGGATGGACGGAAACGGCCTCTTGAAAGGGCGAACCGCAATTCACGCAGAACGTGGCCGAATCGGTATTCCTGAACGAGCAGCGTTCGCAAATCTTGTACATTCCGCCTCCTACTGGCGATTTGTCAGCATCTCTTCGATGCGGGAAATATGGGTTCTGATGTCGGAAGCACGTCGGGAAACGGCCGTCACCCCGCCCGTAGCGGCCATGGCTCTGGCGGAATCGAGCAGATCCTCGCACACGTCGAGAATGCGGGAATCCTTTTTGCGAAGCCCGCGTGGGGATTCGGTATCGATATCGGCGAAGCGCACGGCCAACATCTTGTCATGCAACAGTTCAAGATTGGCGCGCAGTTCACGCAGGGCAGCAATGGACTGTTTGTCACTGTCCATGGACAGGCCATGCTCTGTGGCACGCAGGCTATCGATGGCCGCCTTCAAGGTTGCGGTCAGCTTCTTGCGAACCGCCTGTTCCCTTTCCTGAGCCGAGAGCATTGCATTGCCTCTGATCTTCGAGGCCGCGCCTACAGCAAAAAAGGCAATCACCAAGGCTGCAAGACCGGCAGCAGCAGGAAGCAGGTATTTTGAACGCAGCGAACTCGAAATTTCTTTGGACAGCAAAATTTCCCCGGTCTGCACCCCCGTCATCTTGAGATGCACCCGGTACGCCGAGTAGGCTAGGAGGTTCGTCTTTTCTATGATCTCCCCATGGACTAGCCCCTCGACCCCGCGGATCATCCCTGGCCTGATGCGTTCTTCAGCACTGACCAAGTCGCTGATCTGCAGGGCCTGCTCCTTGAGCAGCGTGTCGAGTTGGTTGCGCTCGATGACCTCAAAATGCGTGTCCGCCTTCAAGGCGTCGGTGATGGCCCGGGCCAGAGTGCCGTCATCACCCTTGATATCGGTGACTGCCACAAGTCGGGTGTGGACGTTCCGCGGGATGGCCTGACTGCACTGCGCAGCCACGTCTTGCGCCGCCGCTCCGATCAAATTTTCCCGCACCAGCACGAAGCCGGCTATGGCAACATACACCACGAGCAGTACAATCAAAAAATTTCGCATAAGATTACTTCCGCCTTATGGGTTCCCGCCGCTCTCGGCATCGAATTCCAGTTCAACCTCTCCAAACCGCAACCTGTCGCCACTTGTGAGCGGATGCGGCTCATGACGTCTCAGACGCCGCCTGTTCACTTCAACATCCGCGAAGGCGACAAGGGTCATGGCACCGTTCTCGAACTTTATCTTGGCATGGGACCTGGCCACGCTCTCGTGGGGCAGGACAAACGCGTTGCTCGACGCCTGCCCGATGTCCAGTTCATTTAACAGGACGAAATTCTCGAACAGATTTCTGCCATCACCCAATCTTCGCAGCCGAATGCAATTCAAAGGAAGTCGGGTTACCCCTTCGGTGGCGAATGTGGACTCGGCAAAACTCAGCTTGGCCAGATTGGTACGGAAGGCTTTGGAACGAAGTTCGTCATGCAGGCTGGAAATATCACGAAATTCCCTCAGGCGAACCGGCAGGACACCGGCCAGGCTGATCACATCCCCATTTCGGACCGGGCTCCTGCGATGCTGGACAAGTTCCTGGCCAACATATGTTCCGTTCGTACTTCTGTCATGCAGGAGGCAGGTCGTGCCCTCGACCATAATTTCACAGTGTCGGCCGCTGACGGAATTACAGCGCGAATCGTACTGGTTGTCGGGAGTCAACATCTGACAGACCATGTCACAGTCATAGTCCCGACCAAGGGAGATGGACGTACCTACCTTGATGCAGGCGATCTTGCATTCCCCGCCGGGCAGATTGGCGCGCATCCAGGCTTTGGTGATGCGTTGCTGGCCACGCGAAGTCGGGGCCGCCGGGACCGGTGCGCTGATGCTTTCCTGCACCAGCTTTGTGTCCGACAGTGACCAGCGCAAATCCAGCGCCCGGTACAAATTTTTGCGAAAATGTTCAGGGAGTTCCGGTTGCGTGACCTTGGTGTTGTCGATGGTAACATTGACGCCGCCGGACATGTCAAAACCGTAGTTGCCCGACATGTTGCCGAAATCGATATTGACATTGTTGTTGCTCGCGCTTTCCCGCGACGAGTCCACCCAGATGCAGTCACTGGCTACATAAACATTGGGGCTACCTTCGCTGTCCCAGTGGATGACACGCAGGCGTAGCTGAAATTCGCCGTCTATTCTGGGCACAAACTCGAAACCAAGCCGATCATCATCGCCGGGCCGCCATGTGCTGGCAGCTTCCCGGCCTTCAAAACAACTGCATTGCAGGCCTATCTCGGCCCTGGAAATGGAGTCTCGGGCACCATTTACATTCAATACAAACTCGACCACCCCGCCTGCACCAGCCTTGTAAAGCTTGTCCTTGATACTGATCACGAACGGACAGGTCTGTTCCTCCTCTTCCTCAGGAAAGACGATATGCCCTTCAAGCGCTTTTCCGCAATGGTTGCAGAATGCACTGGGGTTGGGCAATTCACCGTCGCAATGCCCGCATCTGGGAAAATGCCGACCAATATCTCCGGGGGATTCAGGATGGATTGTGGTGCTCATGGGATCACGGGGTTGTTTTCACATGCCGAAGCCATTGGCGCTCAAGCAGATAATAGTTGAGACTGAAATCGCTTAGTGCTGTATCGGTACTCACCATTGCCGTTCTGCACAACAATTTCCTTACGCCATCCCACCCAAGAATCGAAATCAGGTACTCTGTGACACTGTAGGACTGGGCGTGTGCAAGAGCTGCAAGTTCTGTATCCCGAAAGCAGGCATCACGTTCAAGAGCCTCCAGGGGCAACGGTTCACTTTCTTCGGCAATCAGATTGGAAAGGGCTTTGAGGTAACGCTCGGGCAAATTCTGAGACATGACCAGCGCCAGTCCCTCATCAAGCCAGCGCGGACAACGGCCATGCCCCAGGGCGGCAATAGCCTGATGGGTCAATTCGTGAGTGACGAGGAGGCCGCGCGAGGTATGAGTGGAACCGGAGTGGGGATTGATATGAATACAGCCATCAAAAAGCCCGGCAGAACCGGGCGAACTGTCGCTCAGGCGAATTTCGGACCGGAAACCATGCAAGGTAATGTCAACACAGTCAGGCCGGTATGAAAGACGATCCTCCAGAAGTTCGAGGGTGCGAAGGGTATGGCGGAACACATTTTCAATGTCCGTGGAGTGCTCTTTAAGATGGTAGCTGAGGCGGATGTTGTCCTTGCGTAATTCCACGATGTCGTCTTCCCCGATGAAGGAGCGACCGTTCAGTTCGGCCTTGGAGGTTATGGTGATATGCTCACGAATAACCTTGAGACGACTTTCGAGTTCGTCTTTCTGCAGGAAGGCATGGCCGTGCTCGTGAAGGAAATCATGGGCTTCCTGCCACAAGCCGAGGGATTCGAGGAGAAGCAGATAGCGATGGTAAAAATTATTTACTAAAATCAATTCCACTATTCCTCAATAAAATCTCTAATACATAAAAATATATTAAACAATAAAAAAAAGAATTCTCAACATTGAAATTATAAACATAAAATGAATTAAATGTTGAGAATTCATATCAAAAGTACTAATTATAATCTTTTGACGTATAATAAATTTTATTACTTTCATCAATATAAAAAATGTGATGCATAGAAGCTTTAACAAAATTGTCCGGAAAATCAACTTTCTTACGCATTAATGTTTTAAAATCAACATATTCTTGGGTGTATGGCAAAATTGCACCATTACGATAACGAGACATGCCTAAATAACCACGACAATTATCTTGATCATACTCTAAGTCTGTAATAAAATTTTCTCCATTCTCGAAAATAAATAAATCTGAAGTAAGATCAGGATCACAGTTGCTACCAGAAGAAACCCACCACTTATTTACAGCCCAATAAACATTACCGTAACTATCTGCCGTAACGCTTGAATCCGCCACTTGAGATTTAGTATTTCCCCCAAGTAAATACGTTACAAGCGCACCTCCCAAAGAAGGAGTCAACAAATTAATTTTATGGAGTGTTTTTATATGTTTTCCTGCCAAGCTATACTTCTCTAAAGATATATAATAACCATCATCACGAACTAAATTAGTAAAGTATATATATTCACCAAAACGATAAGCATTTACAAAATTTAAACCATATCGAGCACCACTTTCTAAATCAATCCACAATAACTCTTCTTTAGAGTTTAAATACTTAATTCGAATAACATTGCTTGTTTGCAAAAAATCAACACCAGTATACTCAAAGATATCTTCAGTTCTTTCTTTCACAATATTTAAAGTTTCACTCTCATAAATATTCCATTCTCTGTTATTTAAAGGAATGGCTACATATTTAGAAGAAGCATATATATTTGGATTTGACCTTGCCGTTGTCGCTAAATAAGTCATCTCTGAGAGAGAGTTTGTCGGCAAAACAGGACGTTTTTGAGATACGCAACCAGATATAATGATGGATAAAAATAAAACAAAATTAACAATAGATTTCATGCAGCCCCCATTATTCAATCAAGTATTCTTTAGTAAGAGTTAAACCATGCTGTTTCGAAGTAACAATTAACTCATAAACACCACCTTCATAGTTATTAATTACTATCTCTCCTTTATTGTCCGTATTAAAAATTCCCAAACTTATACCATTATGAAATAAATTCACTGAACAATTAATTAGCGCTTCGACTTTTACTATTTTAATATGAGAAACATTTAAATCGTTCTCCCCTATTGACTCAGTCTTTAACAACGGATAAAGTAAAAGACCAACACCCATTGTAAAGGCCCCTGACATTAAAGACAACATCATTTGTTTTTCATTATCACCGTCTCCAAACGAAACACCTGTAGATAAATATAAATCTGCAGTACATGCATTAAATTTGAACTTAAGTAAATTATCATTCACTATTTGCTCACACTGTAGTGCATATGGCATATTGACCACAAACGTACGCTCGTGCGAAGCATTGTCAGCCGAACAAAAAACAGCACTAAATCCATACGCCAATACACTCAAAAAACTAATTAAACGATAATGCATAATAATCCTCTTCTACAGATTTACCATCATCATAAATCAGCAATATAGCCAAAGATCTATTCCTTAATATATAATTATCTGATGTCTCCAAAATATATTCAAACCTGCCTCTGGCCGCCTGACTTTGCCCACATTTATCCATGATCACACCAATATTATATACAACATAATCTTTATTTGGATAATATTTATTTAGTTCATTCAGAGAAAAAAGCGCGGTGCCGTACTGCTTATTAATATATGCCCACTTAGCAATCTGCCAGTGTACCCAAAATGTTTCCGGAGGATTTTTTCGAGAGGCCTGAATCAACTCTTGAATTTCTTGTCCAGCCTTATAGTCAGAATCATAAACTTTACCAACGTAAATATCATAAGGAGAATTTTTATAAGCCCATTCTCTACCTGAGCAGCCACAAAAAATAAAAAATACTAATAAGAAACCAATCTTAATTCTCAACTCTTAACTCCTTTCGCAACACTTTTATCAAATGATGAATTTGCTCTATATCATCTTCAGATTGAGCCATTTTATTCAAAAGCATTAAACGCTTATAAGCTAAACCATAACGTCGTGCATCAACATCAATCCGCACTTCTTGTAATAATTCTCTGACATTCTTTTTTGCTAAAACTTCTTTGGACGGCGGGATAAAGTAGAAATCGCTTAATAAAGAAGACCTCTCCCACGGTATTTGCTGGCGCTCACTTTCTTCAAGCACTGAAATTCTGACTTTTTTAAAAATTTCTTCAATAGTTAAATGTCTTGCGGTTAAATACTTTAATAGATATTTTGTGTATAATCCATTATCTCCTTTTCCGTCAAAAGCAGGTCGCCCAGGACTTGTAGAAAAAGCAATAAAAGTTCCGGAAGAACCTTTCATCGGCGAAAGGCCATTTCTAGAAAATGCATTAGTCAAACTCCTAATCGCCCTGTCTTTTCCAACATAATTATTTTCATCTTTGTCATATGGACTCGTTCTACATGCATCTAAAATCACTATGTTCGTATTAAGTACATTTAAGCTTAATTTTTCTACAATTTCGTCAACACATATTGACTGATCATATACGCTTTTTTCTTCAACTGCTGAAAAATCTATAGGAATTATAAAATTTTTACCTTCTATTTGAAACGCATGTCCTGCATAATAAAACAAATACACCCCACTATTTTTCTTGGATTTTTCACAAAATCCATCTATTGCGCCTTTTATTTTATCAATACTAGCATCATAAACCGTATATATATTATAATTTAATTTTTTAAGTTCAACACTTATTGACTTTGCATCATTTATTGGATTTTTTAATGGAGAAAAAGAATAATTAGAATTTCCTATGACTAAAGCTTCTTTTACTTCTGCTTTTAATTGAATCGGAAAACTAAAAACAAAAATAAGTAAAAAAAATGTTTGAAAAAAATTATTATTGATCACCACCACATCATCCATTTTTTTTAACAAATGATTAATTGTCACTAATTTTAACTTGTATCTCAACACGCCTATTTATTTGCTTATTCACTGAATTATTATTAGGCTTTACGGGTAACATTTCTCCATATCCTGCAATGGATAAACGCGAATTATCTACACTGCAATTCCGAGCTATGTAGTCTCTTACCGACCGAGCCCTGGCCAAACTAAGTTCATAGTTATAAGCTTCTGACCCATCAGAATCCGTGTGGCCATTGATAACTACCTTTTTGTTCGACAGCCCTTCACGTTTCAAAGCATTTCCAAGTTCATTGAGCAGTCTATAAGAGTCAGGCCGGATACTTGAAGAATCGTAGTCAAACTCGATTTTCAGATTAACGTGATTTAACCGTTCTTTTTCGTCCAAATTGACCGTCTTGTATTCCTGCCCAACTGGGCCATCGACCACTACCTTGACGCCCCGCTTCTGCGAGGAACCCAGATTCAAACCTCGAGTAAGTCCACGAGTTTTCATGCCTCCGCTTGTCAGGCCGCGAAAGATTTCTTCCTCGTTCCCGGCAAAACCGTCTTCGCCAGCCATGGCCACCTGACACGCAAGCAGCAATCCCAAGAGGATCACAAAAATTCTCATAACACGCCTCCTCAATGCCGCAATCATTCCCGAACCCTTACATCTACGGCCACTTCTGCAAACTCTGCATGAACAGGGGTTGAGTCCTTCTTCAAAACGGCCAATCCGCGCGTGGTCGCACCCAATTTGTTCGCCTTCTCTTTGAGCACCAGCAAGTCCCCTGCTCCCTGGCCCTGGTATTTACCCAGTGGTTGCGTCGAGGCATAAAGCGTCAACTTCTCGCGACCAAGCGGAGGAGTAATTTCCAAGGCGAAATCATCGTCTTCCCCAGGAATCTGGTAGGTGACGCCAGGCTTGTAGTGCCTTGGCCGGGCATACGGCGTGACTTCGACCAGCGTTCCGGTTGCATCCTGGTACACCGCGTGGGCATAAAAGGCCTTGTTGCCCCGAAAGTAGAACGTCATCCTGTCGCCAAGCCGATATTCCTGCTGTCCTGTCCAGAGTTCGATCCGTAACGGCCCATCGGCAGACATAGCAGACGATCCTTTGCCTGCCGTCTGCTCCCCGGTAGATATGCCGGGAACTACTTCGACCCGCAGCAGTACCGTGCAACATTGCTCATCACTGGAAGCTGCCGCCTGCTCCCAGTTCAAGGCCAGTTCTTCCAGAACCTGCACGGCGGCTTCGCTCGGGCTCCCACTATTTCCATGCTGCACGGCCAATGAGGCCAGATAAGCTTTTGCCTGCTGCATGGCCTTCTCTTTGGCGTCCGCGTAAGCATTTTCCTTGAGTTGCTGCTGGGAAGGCGGCTTCCCGCAGGCCTGGCCCGAGACTTCCATCAGCACAGAAGAAGACGATGTGCGTCGGCCGGATTCTGCCTGAGCAGATATCTGAACCGGCACGGGGCGAACCGACTGCGCCGAAGGTTCGGCCAGTCCCCTCGTTTCGCTATGGACAGGTTCGGTACTCCCGGCCTCGGATGATTGCTGGGGAGCAAGACCGGACTGCTCCCCTGGCACCTGTTGCGATTCTGTAGGTAATCCACGCAACACAGCCAGCACGGCTCCAAGAACCAGGACGAGCACAGCGGCCACAAGCAACCAGCGTTTTGCAGATGTCCGGACAGGCGGAGTCGATTGCGACAAAGGGTTTTCTTCCATCACTTCTGATTGGGAGTCAGTGCTGTCATCCACAATTCCGACAACTTGTAAGGCGTTGATAAATTCCGCAGTCTCGCCAAACCTGTCCGCAGGATCGGGCTGCAATGCCTTGTCTACAATCGCGTCAATAGCAGCAGGCAAGTCGGATCGAACCTGCGACGGCAGCTTGAAACGGCCTGTGGGAATCTCGCCGGTCAGCATTTCGTAGAGCATCACGCCGACAGCGAAAAGATCGGTGCGAATATCCACGCCGCTGACATCCTTCATCTGCTCCGGCGCCATGTAATAAGCCGTCCCCATGGAAACTGCCGTCGCAGTAAGCTTCGACGCCGAACACATCTTGGCCAAACCAAAGTCCAGGACCTTCACCTGCGGCGAAGGGAATTTTCCGGCAACAATTATATTGTCGGGTTTGATGTCGCGGTGGATCACCGGGAATGGCTGAGTATGGGCGTGGTGGAGAGCTTTGAGGACAGGAATGAGGATCGCCTTTGTTTCTTCGAGAGAAAATAGCCGCCCTTCGTGTTTTCTTGCGTCAAGAATTTCCCGCAGGCTTCTACCAGGCACATACTCCATGGTGAAGAAACTCTGGCCGTTCCATTGATCAAGATGAAAGACTTTGACGACATTCGGATGTGAAAGCTGCTGCGCAGCAAGCACTTCCTGAACAAAACGCTCCCGGGCATGTTCGTTGGCAGTCAGCTCAGTCGATATGAGCTTGAGGGCAACTTCTTTGTCATGCAACTGCTGGTCTTTAACCAGATAGACAACCCCCATTCCTCCCCGGCCAAGCTCCCGCACGACCAGATATCTATTGGCAATCAGGCTACCTTTCGCAAACTCGGCATCTGAAACAGCCACTCCACTGACCAGATCTGTTTTCTGCAAACGTGTGGACGGGTCGGGTAATGGTAAACGGCAGAATTCACAGAATTCGGCCTCAGGCGGGTTGTCTTTATGGCAAACAGGACAGCGCACGACTCAACCGAAGACGTGAAGTGATGAGGTTGATACGCAGGCCAGCTTCTTAATAGGCAAATTTGGATGTATTGGAGGCAAGAAAAAAGAAAAGTGCGAAAGATACAAATCAATACCGGTCATATAAGACCGCAACAATTTAAGAAATTCCGCAATTGTAGAGAAGGAGGCTTTTCTGGTCAGTTCCACGATGTCCTTTTCCTGAAGATCGTACGTCAAGAAAAACAAATACTAAAATAATACAAATCGTCGACAATAAAGTGAAAAAAATGTCATTTTTTTGCAAATAATGTATTCAATAAAAAATAAAACTTAATACTCATTCATAAAAACCGTATAATTCTTAATTATTGAAATAAAAATATCCAGTCAAAGATGAAGACTCCCAAGGTATCTGTTTTCCATCAGTCTCTTTCATAACAGCAATTCTTGTATGCATAAAAATATCATAAATACTCAGTTCAGTTGTAGATATATAATGCAAAAGATTTTTTGTATAAACACTATTTTCTCCATCACCATCGGAAGCAACTTTGCCTGGCGATGTTGAGTATGCAATCAACGTCCCAGCCGGGGCGTCCATTTGAGCTAAACCTCTATTTATAGAACGATAACTCCTTGAAAATGGGTTGTTTCTACAAGCATCAAGAATAACAACATTCATTTTGTTTCCAGCATCTTCAATTTTTCCCAAAATACGACCAACATCAATACATTTATACCTAACATCTGACTCAGAAGAAATAACAACATCTGTAGGAATAAGATAATTACTGTTACCAACCTGCACACCATGACCTGCAAAATAAAAAAGTCCTACGCCTCCATTTTTAATTTTCCAATAAAATTTATCAATAGCAACATCCATTTCTTCAAAATTAACATCACTTTCGTACATTACTTCAAAACCGAATCTATTTAATAGTGAAGAAATATCTGCTGCATCTTTTTTTGCATTTTTTAAAGGATAAAGAGGGTAATTACCGTTACCTATTACTAAAGCATAGCGATTTTCAAAAGATTGTGAATTATGATTTTTTTTTGATGATAATTTAGTTAAATTTTTATTTTCAAAACTTTCATTAACATTAAACGATGAATTTTTCGATTCAATATTATCATAATTTCGATATACCACAGAAACTTTGCTATCAGCTTTGTATTCAGAAACGGTCTGGCATCCACTTAAAATCCAGAACAAACAAAGAAAAAACAATACAGCAAAAAAAAATTTCATAAGGACAACCTCATGGCAAATTAACAATCTCTCTTACTGTGATATCTGACACATCCTTCATGGCTTCCATCATAGCCAAAGAGAGACTTGGAAGCCCCTGAACTTCTCTATCATCCATACATGAATATTCTACGTCTCCAACACCATTAACTTCAAGATCCAACAGAGTTTGACCCATATGAACTACCCAGATTTTTGTATCGATTTTTGCACCTGCAACAACCTGACAACCTGCGAATCCAGACACAGTAAATCCAACTCGAACCCCAGTAATTTTAATATTAATGTCTATTTCATCAACTTTTTTAGATTGCACATTAGTCACGGTGCAAACTTCATATCCATAATTTATAAATGTTTTATAAAAAGCATCCGCACACCAATCAGAAACAATAGTTGGAGTTACAAAGTAATTTATTATAGGAGATATATCTGGTATCTCCAATTTCCTTAACAGCGTATCGTTATCACCAAACCTTTCTAAAGAACTATCATCAGGCTTACATAAATTAATTTTAAATTTTCTTTCTTTATTATCTTGAAAAGAAGGCTGCACAGGAATTAAATCGAATCTATCAATGTTAACTCTAGGGGCACAACCAATGAAAAAAATCAAAAAAAATAAAATAGATAATTTTTTAATCATATTTGAATTCCAATTTAGTATTTAAAGATCAGGATAAAAACCCTGACCTTTAAATACTAATTTTTCGGAACAGCACAAGCAACCGAAAGCATTACAGAAGACACAATTAAAATAAAATAGAGCAACTTAGACATAGACAACTCCTATATTTAAAATTAAAACACTAAAACAAATTCACAAATTAAAATTATATTATTAATTAAATATATTTTATATCATAAATTTTTAAATGTGAAAAATTTTTAAACAGCGTACTAAAGTTTTTACTAAACAATTCTATAAAAAAAAAATTATTACTATATTTAAAAAAAGAAAATAGTTATAAAAAATGCAACTCAATATTATTAATACATTAGTCTAAACAAAAAAAAATCAAAACAAAAAACAAAACAAAACAAGCTCAACAAAAAATCAACAAAAAGCTTAACCAATAAAATTTTAAGATTTATTTAGCAGAGTCAAAATTGTACGTCAACGATATCGCGGTATTTTGCTGTAATACAAACAGAATTATTCTTGATAAGGAAGTCTCATCAAAACCCAAGTGTATGACAATCGGCAAACCATCAAGCCCGCGCAACTGTAAACCTCCCCAAGTTAGTGCCATCCAAAAGTAGAGACTTCCTTGGGTGAATTTTTCATGTGGAACTCTGCCGGGGTCAAATCCCCAAGGGACTCATGGGGCCGTTCCTCGTTGTACTGCCTCAGCCAATTCTCCGTAATTTCTTTCACTTCGGTCAGGGATTTGAACAGGTAGAAATCCAGCACCTCTTCCCTGTAGGTCCTGTTGAAGCGTTCAATGTACGAATTCTGTGTTGGCTTACCTGGCTGGATGAACTCCAATTCCACGCCATTCTTCTCGGCCCAGTAAGCCAGCAACACGGAAATCAGTTCCGGCCCGTTGTCCATTCTCAGCTTAGGAGGCAACCCGCGCCAAGCCACTATCCGATCCAAAACCCGCAATATCCTTGCCGCTGGCAAGTTCGTATCGACTTCGATCGCCAAACACTCACGGCTGAAGTCGTCCAGTACGTTGAACGTCCGAAATCTCTGAGCGCTGGCCAAGGCGTCATGCATGAAGTCAATGGACCAGCAGACATTCGCGCATGGCGGAACCGCAAGTGGTGGCGGACTACGCGAAGGCAGGCGCTTCTTGCTTTTACGCCGGAGGTTCATCTTCAAAAGACAATATATCCGGTAGACGCGTTTATGGTTCCAGCGAAAACCGTGTCTGCGTAACACCGCGAACAGTTTGCCGAAACCGTAGCGAGGATACCGGTCGGCCAGTCCCCGTAGCGCTTCAATGATCGGCGAATCATCCCGTGGTTTGGGCTCATACCGGTACACCGACCGGCTAAGATCCAGCACTGCACATGCCTGCCGTTCGCTCAGCCCATGCTCACTGTGCATGAAATCCACTAACTCGCGCTTCTCGGCTGGCCTCAGAGCTTTTTTGCGATAACGTCCTTCAATGCCTCGTTTTCGAGGCTAAGATTGGCGAACATGCGCTTGAGCTTGCTGTTCTCTTCTTCAAGATCCTTGAGCCTGCGAACGTCCGAGGCTTCCATGCCGCCAAACTTGGCCTTCCACTGGTAGTAGGTGGCCTGGCTTACGCCATGTTCGCGGCAAATATCGACAACCTTGCGACCGCCATCGGCTTCTTTCAAAATCCGAATAATCTGGCTCTCCGAAAATCGAGATTTCTTCATCTTGCCCTCCGTGAGGCAATCTTTACCAGAAATCTCTATTTTTCAATGGCCCTGTTTTACGGGAAGGTTACACTACCAATCCAAGTGCTGACAGACATTCTATTATTTTTTTAACGCTATCTATATCATCGCAAAATATAATATGAATAGTATATGGAACCGAAATTGACTCAATAAATATCTCATATTTGATTCTGCGAACAACATGAATTTTTAAATCTTTATAATTAAATCTTTGATTTCTAGAAGACAGCCCGCCTACATAAAGAACAATACCATTAATATTCGCATCCGTATTATTTTTACGTAAATAATCAATCGCAACATCTTCTGGAATACTTTTTGAAATTTTCTTATCAAATTTATATTCATCTTTTGAAACAGCACAACCGAGTAAAATAAATATAAAAATTATTAACAATTTAATCTTCATAAAAAACCTCAAGCACTAAATTAAATTTTTAATTCAACTAAAAAATCATTACCTTCATTTACACAATCTGGAATTGACATAAAACTAAAAGAAACAATATCATTGTTAATTTTCTGTATAAATATAGGATACTCAATTCCTTCACATAATATAATATATTTTTTATTTTTATCAAAGCTAGAGTTACAACTTATAAAAACTAAATTCCAATCAGGTTCAACTCGAATAATTTTTCCTATATTGATTGATTTCTTCAAAGCAATAGTCTCATCTATATTTGATGAATTACCTGTAACACTATTATTAGCAACAGCATCTAATTTTGCATTATCAATAATCGGTAAATTAGTGACAAGTTCCCTCTCAAGATTCACTCTAAAAACTACATCAATATCTACCACCTTCAAAATCCCAACGAAGGTATTGTACCCCGCCTTGCTCACCTCAATCTTGTACTGTCCAGGCTCAACCTTGATCCCATCCTGGTACTTCGATTTGATGTTCAGGATCTTCACCTGCGCATCCGCAGGCGTCGGACGAATCGTCAGAGCATAGAGTGGTTTCAGACCCACGTCCGCGACCACATCTCGGTCCGCAACTCGAATCTGCTGCCGCTTCGAGGAATACCCATCCTTGCTAACCTCGACTTCATACGTCCCGGACGCCAGCTTCATGCCCGGGCGATACTGAACGCCGGAATCCGTAAAGGTCACGGTCGCGTCGGCAGGATCGGTCCGGATGGTCAGGGAATACTCGGATGGAGGCGAAGCCGGACTCACCGAGGCATCCTTTTCCAGGCGGACATCGGCAACAAGGTCGCGGTCCGCGATGTGGGCAACGTATATCTTAGGCAGATAGCCCTTGCGGCTGACCCGCATCTCGTAAATGCCGGGATAGAGCTTCATATCCGGACGATACGTCCTGTATTTGTGCAAGAATTCCACATCCGCGTCGGCAGGGTCGGTCCGGATGGTCAGGGAATAGTTCTTTGCGGAGGCCTGGGCCTGCGGAGCCGTTTTCGGAGAGGCGGCGGGTGTCGTGGGCTGCGGAGCAACGGCTTGCGCAGATTCGTCAGGTCTGTCGAGTCCGTTCCATACAAAGAACGCCAGCACCGCCAAAACCACTCCGGCCGCAGCGAAGAACATCTTCCTGCGCCGGGACTCAGCTTCGGCCTTGCGACGGGCGAACTCCTCTTCCTCCAGACGCTCTGCCTCCAATTGCCGCCGCCGCGCCTCATCGGCCGCCTTGCGTTTGGCTTCAACCTCCGCCTGGCGACGGGCTTCCGCTTCAGCCTTCAACCGCGCTTCTTCCTCGGCTTTGCGTTTCGCTTCTTCTTCGGCCTGACGCTTGGCCTCTGCCTTGGCCTGCATCCGGGCCTCGTTCTCCGCCCGCTGCCTGGCCTCTTCAGCAGCCTTGACCTTGGCTTCCTCAACCTTCTGGCGGGCCTCCTCTTCAGCCTTGCGCCGGGCTTCTTCCTGGGCCACTCGCCGCGCCTCGGCTTCGGCCTGACGCTTGACCTCTTCTTCGGCCTCGCGCTGCCTGCGCAGTTCGGCTTCTGCGGCCTCTTGCTCCTTACACCTAGTTTCCTCATCGGCAGTCTGGACCACGCGCTCCAAGGCCCCGGCAAGCTCTCGGGCAGAGGCATAGCGATCATTGGGATGCTGCTGGAGAACTCTATCCATGAGATCATCAATTTCTGCGGGAAGCTCAGGATTCATTTCGGCAGGAAGTTTGAATCGCCCGGAAGGAACCTGCCCCGTCAGCATCTCATAGAAAACAACCCCCACCGAAAACAGATCCGCCCGCTGGTCGATATCCTTGGCCCCCTGCACCTGTTCCGGCGCCATGTAGTACGCCGTGCCCATGGTCATGGCAGTGGTGGTCAGTTTGGACGGGGACAGCATCTTGGCCAGGCCAAAATCGAGTACTTTGACCTGAGGGGTGGGAAAATCGCCTGTGACGATGATGTTGTCGGGCTTGATGTCGCGGTGGATGACGGGCGAAGTCTGGGTGTGGGCGTGGTGCAGGGCTTTGAGGACCGGCATGAGGACGGCCGCGCACTCTTTAAGGCTGAAAGTCTTGCCCTGCCGCTTGCGCTCCTCCACCACTTCCCGCAGGCTCCGACCCGGAACGTATTCCATGGTGAAGAAGCTCTGGCCTGCCACCTCATCCAGATGAAAGACGCGAACTATGTTGGCATGCTGCAATTCCTGCGCAGCCAAAACTTCCTGGACAAAACGCTCCTGACCCTGATGGCTGTCGGTCAGGTCGGCGGAGATGAGCTTGAGCGCCACTTCCTTGCCGTGCAGCTTCTGGTCCTTGACCAGATAGACCACGCCCATCCCGCCCCGGCCAAGCTCCCGCTCCACGAGATAACGGCCAGCAATGAGACCACCAACCGCAAAACTCTGATCGCCGACACTGATCCCGCTGACCGGCAGCGTGGGCTGAAACCGATTGCTCGGGTCCGGGAGTGGTGTGCGACAAAACTCGCAGACCGTTGCTCCGGTTGGGTTATCCTTATGACAGGCTGGACAATGCAAAATTCACCTAGTTGTCTTGCAATATGGATTGTATTTTATCGATACTTGTCAGCAACATAAAGCAGATGCGTCCATTCAAGGAACCAACTTTTCGCCCGCCGCCCTGCGGAGGGCCGAGGGATCCAAAAGCAGAAGAAGCAAAAGGTAAGAAGGTAAAAATCCAAAAGGTCATTCGGTCCTCACAAGGCGGAAGCCAAGGTAGCTGAGCCGGTAGCTGGGCCCGGCCCTGTAGCGCATGGCGGCGCGGACGTCGTTAGGGCCGATCTCCCATCCGCCGCTACGGATGACCCGGCCGGGCCCGCCACTGCTGACGACCGGATTATTGCGGGAATGCTTGGAATACGCGGATTCATCATACAAATCCTGACACCACTCCCAGACATTGCCGCTCATGTCATACAGGCCAAGGCCATTGGGAGCCTTCGTGCCTACAGAGTGAGTTTTGCTTCCAGAGTTACCCCAGTACCAAGCAACGCGATCGACATCGTCGCCCCCGGCATACTTCTCGTTCCGGCCGCCGCTGCGGGCCGCGTATTCCCACTCCGCCTCCGTCGGTAAATGGAAACGACCACTGCCGCCGGCATTGAGCTTGCCTATGAATTCCTGGGCATCATTCCAGGACACTTGCTCCACGGGATTGCGATCACCCTTGAACTTCGACGGATTGTTGCCCATAACCCGCTGCCACTCGGCCTGCGTCACCTCGTTCCTCGCCATCCAGAATCCGTCCACGCAGACCTCGTGTACTGGCCGCTCATCGAGGGGTGCAAAGTTACTACCCATCTGATAGCAACCACCTGGAACCCACACGAACTCCATGCCCGTTACGGAATCACGCCAGGTATCGCCTTTGGATGAAACGGAAGGACGAGGCGAGGGGGCCGGAGCCTGGGCAACCTCCGGCTCCTTTTCGAGTTCGGCTTTCGCAACAACATCCCGGTCCACCACATCTATAGTGCCACGCAACGTCTTATACCCAAGCTTGCTGACCTCGATTTTGTACTGGCCCGCCTCCAACTTGATCCCATCCTGGTATTTCGGCTTGATGTTCAGGATCTTTACCTGCGCATCCGAAGGTTCGGGCCGGATCGTCAGGGAATACTGCTTTGAAGCGGGGGCCTGGGCCTGCGGAGTCGTTTGCGGGGAGATGGCAGGCGATGTTGACTGCTGGGTAGCGACTTGCGGAGGATCGACTAGCTTCCTGAATTCACCCATGTCATACAATACAACGAACGCCAGCACCGCCGCCACCACTCCGCCCACGGCAAAGAACATCTTCCTGCGCCGGGACTCGGCTTCGGCCTTGCGACGGGCGTCTTCCTGTTCCTCCAGGCGCTCTGCTTCCAGTTGCCGACGCCGGGTTTCATCGGCCGCCTTGCGTTTGGCTTCGGCTTCAGCCTTCAGCCGCGCTTCTTCCTCGCCCTTGCGCTTCGCGTCTTGTTCGGCCTGACGCCTGATCTCTTCAGCAGCCTTGACCTTGGCTTCCTCAACCTTCTGGCGAGCCTCCTCTTCAGCCTTGCGCCTGGCTTCCTCCTGGGCCACACGACGCGCTTCGGCCTCGGCCTGACGCTGGACCGTCTCTTCGGCCTCGCGCTGCTTACGCATTTCGGCTTCAGCGGCTTCACGTTCCTTGCGCCGCGCGTTCTCATCGGCAGTCTGGACCACGCTCTCCAAGGCCCCGGCAAACTCTCGGGCAGAGGCATAGCGATCCTTGGGATGCTGCTGGAGAACTGTATCCATGAGATCATCAATTTTTGCGGGAAGCTCAGGATTCATTTCGGCAGGAAGTTTGAATCGTCCGGAAGGAACCTCGCCCGTCAGCATCTCGTAAAACACGACACCCACCGAAAACAGGTCCGCCCGCTGGTCGATGTCCTTGGCCCCTTTCACCTGTTCCGGCGCCATGTAATACGCTGTACCCATGGTCATGGCCGTTGTGGTCAGTTTGGACGGGGAAAGCATCTTGGCCAGGCCAAAGTCGAGCACCTTGACCTGAGGGGTGGGGAAATCGCCTGTGACGATGATGTTGTCAGGCTTGATGTCGCGGTGGATGACAGGCGGGTTTTGCGTGTGGGCGTGGTGCAGGGCCTTGAGGACCGGCATGAGGACGGCCGCGCACTCTTTGAGGCTGAAAGTCTGGCCCTGACGTTTACGCTCCTCCACCACCTCCCGCAGGCTCCGACCCGGAACGTATTCCATAGTGAAGAAGCTCTGGCCTGCGACCTCATCCAGGTGAAAGACGCGGACAATATTGGCATGCTGCAATTCCTGCGCAGCCAAAACTTCCTGAACAAAACGCTCCTGGCCCTGGTGGCTGTCGGTCAGGTCGGCGGAGATGAGCTTGAGCGCCACCTCCTTGCCGTGCAACTTCTGATCCTTGACCAGATACACCACCCCCATCCCGCCTCGTCCCAGTTCGCGCTCCACAAGATAACGGCCAGCAATGAGACCGCCGACCGCAAAACTCTGATCGCCGATACTGATCCCGCTGACCGGCACCGTCGCCTGAAACCGACTGCTTGGGTCCGGCAAGGGTGTGCGACAAAACTCGCAAACCGTTGCTCCGGGTGGGTTATCCTTATGACAGGCTGGACAATGCATCTTACTCCATCACTTCAATATCAACGTTGACCCACTCAAATCGCAACACGGCGCGACCAAGCCCAATCTCGTCACCGTGACTCAGGGCCTGCCTTCGTACTTTGCGGCTGTTGACCGTTACACCATTGGTGCTCTGATTGTCCAGAACAGTAACTGCATTGCCCTTCACAGACACGAAGGCATGGGCCTTTCTTCCCGTGACAGACATATCGTTGATGGCAATGTCAAAAGCATGATTTGATTTTACATATCTTCCAATGGATATCTTATCATTATAAAATATAATATTTGATTTTGCTTGATCAATAATAGCTCCTTTATATTTTTCATTTAAAAGAATGTATTTCATTTCTTTTAAAATGAATGCTGGAGACTTTATTTCCTCAAAGCGGCTTTCAACAAACACAGTTCGACATGCTGAATTTACTTCTTGTGTCTCAACATCGAGCCGCCATTCACCCACTCTGACCGTGTCGCTGGTTCTGACTTCGACACGGTGCTTCCCGGAGTCTGGACGACCCATCATGCGGGCCTGTCTGCCCAGGGCGGATTGAAGAAACACGGATGCGCCCGCCGCTGAGACTTTCAGGCGCTTGAGATCAACTTCGTTCATGATGACCCGCAGTGCTGCCAAAGAAGTCTCTCCGCCTTTATTCAAGACCTCCTTTTCCAGCGTGGCGGCCACATCCTCAAGGGTGAATCGCCGCCCAGCCGGAAAGATGCGGGAAAAGGATCTGTCCACCCACTCCTCAAATGTCGTCAGAAAGCTCACCCCTTACCCTCCTTGGCCATGACGTTGAGGGCTGTGCCAAGCACCTCGATCCCCACCGGACCGGCATTGCTCGCGCCGTAGCCCGCGTGCTCCACCAATACGCAAACCACGGGACTCATGGGCTCGTCCGGCGCGAAACAGACAAACCAGGCATGGGAGCCCTTGCCCTGAACCTCGGCCGTTCCGGTCTTGGCCGCAATCCGCACCCTGCCTGCACCAGGAGTCGCAACCAGGGAATAGCCGCCTGCCGTCTTGAAAATTTTCTTGAGTCCCTTGCCTGTGCCTTTATCGGTAACGGCGCACATGGCATGGACAATCTGCCTGACCACGGCCGCAGGCACTGGGGAGGACGAAGCCGGCGATGATTTGGACATGCCTGGCGCATCAGCGACAATCCAGGGCGATTGCATGGTTCCGCGATTGGCGAGGGCTGCTGTGGCCATGGCCATCTGCAGCGGGGTGGCCAGGACGATGTTCTGACCGATGGCGCCCTGAGCCACGAGTCTGGGGTTTCTTTGGAAATCGCGATCAGAAAAAGGGACCGCTTGGCCCTGGACCGGATTGCCCAGGAAAAAGCCGTAACTGGCAATGGCCTCCAGGGTGGCACCACCAGGGCCATTGGCCAGGACGATGGGATGCATGAAACCGAACTCGCCGCACATGGCGGCAAGGGCGGGCCCCAGGGCAACGCCCCAGCGGGCAAAATAGACGTTACTGGATTCGGCCAGGGCCATAACGAAATCCAGGCGATCGAAAGCGTGTCTGTCGCTGATGCCCAGAGCCCGATCCTGTCTGGTCACGTTCATGACCGGAGCCGGGCCGGAGCTGATGCCGGCTGCCGCAACCAGGAGCTTGAAAATGGAGCCCGGCGGATAGCGTTCGGCGATGGCCCGGTTGAGCATGGGACTTTTGGGGTCCTGGGCAACCTGGTCCCAGGCCTTGCCCGGGGGCAAATTGGGATCGAAGGAAGGCGTGCTGACCATGGCCAGCACCTCACCTGTGGCGGGCGCAAGGACCACTACCGCGCCCGGGCGATTGGTCATGGCCGCATGGGCCGCCTTCTGAATCTCGGCATCGATGGTCAGGCGAATGTCGCTACCCAAGGGCCTGTTACCGCGCCAGAGCTTCCTCCACCAGGGGGCGCTTTCGGCTCCGAGCACTCCGTCAAAGACAGACTCCACTCCCGTCTTGGGATAAAGTCCCCCTCCGTACCCCACGACATGAAAAGCAGCGGGACCAAGAGGATAGCGACGGACTCCATGTTCGTCGACTCCGGCCAGCAGCCGGCCCTGCCGGTCGAAAATGCGGCCACGCAGGGCATCGTCCAGGCCCTGACTGATGCGGGGATGAACGACGGAGACATAGCGGGCATTGAAACGCAGCCTGTCGGCAGGACCTTCGATGCCCGGCAACAGCTGCCGAGCCTTGCGGTTATCTGACGCGCTCAGGCTGTTTTGAGCCTTCCGGCTCAGGGCCGGACCATCCTTGCCAGCGACGATCCAGCCCTTTTCAAGAAGCCCAGCCATGAATTCCACTTCGGCCTGGTCAACGTACCGCTTCTCTGCCAGTTCATCTCCCCTGATGACAAAGGAATGAAAAGCAAAGGCCGCGAAACCCATGAACACGAGCAGAAAAAGCCTGCTTCCCCTCGTCACGGTGCCGGCCATGGCATTACTCCCAATGGTTCAGGGGACTAAATGAGAAACAGCAGGCCACTTTTGAGCATGGCCATGAACAGCCGCAGCTTCCACTTTTCGGACATACCCTGAGGAGCTTCCCCGGCAAGGACATCCTCGCGCGGCAGATTCATGGCGCTTCTGATTTCCTGCACGCCACTCACGGCCTCAAGCCCGCTCAAAGGCCTGGCCGGTTCGAAGCGACCGCTGGCGCGCGGTGTCATGAGGCTGTGCGCAACGCTGAACTCAATGGCGCCCGTGGAGTAGTGTCCGGCAGGCACATCGGAGAAAGGCATGACGCCGGAACCTGTTACGGTGGAATCAGCACCCCAGAGATCCAGGACAGCAGACAAATCCTGCAGAGCCATGGCCGTCTCCGCCCTGGTCATGGGATCGTCCGGACGGAAGCCGCCACCAGGAAGGGGTTCCAGCCCCCTGAGTCGCAGGGCCAGGACCGCGGTAATGTCGGAGGCGAGGGGATGACCTTTTACGTCGGCTGGAATGGCCAGACTGGCGCTCTCGCCACCAGCGTTCAATTGACTTGGCGTCATGAACTCCGACACCGGGGCGGAATCTTTCAACGCGGCGATGATCTGATGAAGGTAGAGACCCTCGACAAGGATGGCGGAAAACTCAGCGCGCGTGACAGTCTCCTTGCGCGCCATGTCGCGGGCCGCCCGCTGACTGGATTCGAGCAACCGTGTCTCCTGCATGGTCTTCCAGGCAGCGCCAGCGGACTGCGCTTCGGGGCCACCCAAAGTGACTGCCTTGGAGTACAGCGTGGCGGCCTCATCGTATTGTCTGGCCGTGGCCAGCGCATTGGCCATCAAAAGCATGGCTTCCGGGGTTTCTCCCACGGCCTTCACGGCAGCGCTGTAGCTGTCGCGGGTTTGGTTCAGCCAGTCATCGGGCCTGAAGACGGTCAGAGCATGCATGGCAGAGAGCTTGGCCTTGGCCACTTCACCCATGCCGGACGCACTGGACAACGCCAATTCCGCAGCCTGAAAGGCTTCCTTTTGCTGCCCAAGCATGGTCAAAGCGCGGCTTCTCCCGGACAGGGCAACAGAAGACTCAGGGGTGATGACCAGGGCGTTGTCAAACGCCTGCAATGCCCCCTGCCCGTCCCTGGCTTCAAGCAACTGCCAGCCGACCTGAATGTGGTGCTCGGTCGTATTCATGGTCCCGGTGGGCGAAACAGGCTGCACCTGTTTTGAGCACCCCCCCATCAGCGTAACCATAAGAACAACCATCGCTAAAATCAGATAATTCCTCATGAGTGTCCCCCCGATGCAATTCCGATACAAAACAAGTTTCCAATCAGACGAATCCAGATGCCGGATTTCTGCAAACTCCTGTGCGGATTGATGCCCTTAGCATCCGGCCCAAGGGCAAATCAAATGGTTTTGCCCTCTTTGAAGTCGCAATGATCAAATCCATCGGAAAACTGGACAAGGGTCGTGATTACTGAATCGGCGATTGTTCGATGAAGAACAAATTCAATGTGCGGGGAAGCGTGCGGGGAAAGATTCGAAAAAATGGCCTGCAAGCGATTCCCCCCTATGTCATATTGGGCGCGAGGTTGCGTGCGGGGAAGCGTACCAAAAAATATGGCCTACCGGCGATTTCTCCCTAAGCCGTGCGGGGAGCGGATTTGCGTGCGGGGAATGGTGCGGGGAAAGAAAAAGGGCTTACCGGTGAGTATCCGATAAGCCCTTGATTTCTTTGGTGCGCAATGCAAGAATCGAACTTGCGGCCTTTAGCTCCGGAGGCTAACGCTCTATCCAACTGAGCTAATTGCGCACGGGGAAAGACTGTCTATGCAGAC
>Ga0265295_1003104_pt1 | contig 24819 bp, 27 predicted proteins | sample Munlansysbiofilm_FD_192503 | JGI IMG/M metagenome (GOLD analysis project Ga0265295, IMG submission 192503) | Leachate microbial communities from a municipal landfill in Southern Ontario, Canada - Methane capture system biofilm | ecosystem: Engineered > Solid waste > Landfill > Unclassified ... | reverse complement strand
TGTTTGGTATTTTAAGTCTTATTTGTAAATCCAAAGTCTCTTCTGCAATGGTAAGAATTCCAAAATAGTATAAAAATGATGAAAGAAACTTTTTATCCCTTGAATTATCAAGAACCATTTCATCTATTCCAAAAGACCTGACTATTCTTGAAATTACTGCATTGTCTTCCTTTTCCATAAGATTTACTATCAGTTCTTTTCCGCCTTCAAGGTTTGCGATGTAGTTTAATTTTGCCTGATCTGTTGCAAGGTTTGAATCAAGCATTTCTTTTGGGTATTTACTTTTTTTTACAAACTCTTCCAGAAAATAGATGCACATTGTCGGGTTATAAATAAATTCATCTGCTTCAGATGAAAAAAGATAGCCATTGTAATAGGTTTTCATTATATTCAAGGCATCTTTGATGCTTTCTTTATCAAGACTTTTTTCTATTACTATATTTTCTATTTCTGCCCTTACTTCTTCCTGTTTAAATCCGCATAAATCATTAAAGTCAGGCTCAAAATAAATACTTTTTGCTATATTGTATCCGCTTGTAATATCACTTAAAACAACAGGGGATACTCCTGTTATAAAAACCCTGTCAAACATGTCTTTTGAGGTTAAGGCTTTTACTGCCTTAAAAAGGGTTCTTAATATTCCTTCTTCACGCACAAGTTTTTCATAATCGTGTTTTTTACCGGCTGGTGACATCATTATTGTATTTGCGAAATTATCGTATTCATCTATTAAGAGATATACAGGATGGCCGGAAACCTCAGCTGCTCCAACAAGGCGTTCCATTGTGTACAAAGCATCATTCTTATTTATTTCAATCTCAGAAAGCTCAAATCCCTTAAATTTATAATACGTTATAAAACGCTCTATTCTTGCATTTATATGATTATATAATGACTGCCTTATCTGATTAAGATCCCCTGTAGCATCAACACATGAAAAATCCCATCTCAAAATAAAATATGAATTTTTAAGCTCAGTTGGATTTTTACCTATTTTTAAATTTCCGAAAATCTTTTGAAAATCGTCTTTTTTTGCAATATCATAATAATTTTCAAGCATGGATAATAAAAGACTTTTACCAAACCTTCTCGGTCTTATGAAAAGCTGGGATTTTGAACTCTCAAGCAAAGGGATTCTGTCAGTTCTGTCACAATAAAAATAATTATTTAATATAATTTCTTCAAAGTCTGTTTTTTGCAACCAAAAAATGCCCCCTCTTTGCAGTCTAAAATTGACCCAATTTGGTTAAAAAATATATCTTCCTAAACAATTTACATTACCTAGACAAACCCTTAAATCTCCAAGATCTCAAACCCAAGTGAAACCTCCACAATTCTGTTCATAATTTCCATTCGAACCTTTGCCTTGTTTTTTCTTTTGTTTATAAAAAGAATTTTTCCCTCAAAATTTTTCAAAGGCCCTTTAACAATTTTAACTTTCTGATCTTTAAGAATTATTACTCTTGAGATGCTTATAACTCCATCATTTCCGGCTATATCAAACAGAAACTTCATTTCTTTAGGACTAACTTCAAGATACTTTCCATTTGCCTGTACAGGTTTAGCAAAAATATTCAAGGTTGAATCATTGATTTTCTTTATGAAGTCATCAATATGTTTATATATAAAGATATAACCTGGAAAAATCGGAAGATTGACCACAAATTCTTCACCCTTAATTTTATGAATAACTTCCCTTGCTGGAATATAGATGTTAAATTTTTGTTCTGATAAAAAATTTGCCATGGCAGCAAGTTTTTTTTCCTGGCCTGCTAAAGTCTGAACCACATACCAATGACTACAATCATTTGAAATAAAACTACAATTTGAATTTAAATTATTAAATTCTGAATAATTTATTGAAAGCATAATAATGCCCATTATTTTATAAAGATCTATAAATAATTTTTAAAAAAAATTTATTTTTCTAGAAAAAATTTCTCAGATAAAATTTTATATTTGCATAATATTATGAAACATTTTTTATGCTCTAAGACATTTATGTTTCTATGTTTGGTAAATTTTTAAAAGGAATATATTTTAAAGTTAGGTGTGTCAATCCCTTTTATTAATAGCTAACTAAATAATCCCTTTTGGGTTATTAAAAAGCCGTTTCGGGTTATCAAACTAATTACAAAATAAAAAGGAGGTCAGTGTTTTTATTTGATATGACTTAAAATCAGGTGAGAATCAAAATTTTTGTCAAATGGATTTTCTTTAATAAACTCAAATTTTTGTAAAGAATCCTTAAACTCTTTTAATTTTTTTTCATTAAGATTAAACACAAAAATTTTTTCATATTTTTTAAAAAGCTCTTGGAATAAGGATTGATCCTCCATTTCATCTTCCAAAAAATTTAGAATATCAAATTGATCTCCAAATTCCTGCTTCAAATAACAGGACAAAAGCATATCTTTTGATAGCAAAAGATACTTTGAATTAGCTGTCCAGAAAACAGGTTCGCTGCTGCTTCCTTTTATTTTAAGTGTTTCATGAAGGCCTTTGTCATCAAAACCTGCTATAAAAAGTTTTAGAAGAACTTTGTCTTTAATATAGGGTATTACAATTCCTTGTTTAAATTCAATATGATCCATACTACTGTCATTTATTCCAAAACTTTCACTTGGCCTTAATGTTAATTTTTTGTTCCACCCAAACATCATGTCCATTATAAAACTGTTTTTGAAACCAAGAACAAAAAGAAGTGCAAGAACATCTTCACTTTTCTTGCCCCAAAGCTGATGTATTGTTCTGATTAGAAAAGCCATTGCCTTTTTTTTCCAGATTTCTAAAGGAAAATCTTTGTAACTGCCAAAATCCATGTTTAATTCCAAAAATTATTTAGTTTCCTGGGGGAGTGAAGGGATCATATTAAATCTTACCATTTGATCTGGATATTGAATTATAAATTCTTCAAGACTTCCCTTGCTTGCTGCTATAATAATATTGTTAAGCTTAATTTCCTTGAGCCTGCTCTTAAAATATGGATTTGCAATTTTTTCAAGGTTTGTCATATGATCCTTAACCTTTGTAAAATTTTTTATCTCATTATACTCAAGGGAAGAAAAATAAAAAATTATGTCATCTCTTAATGAAGGGTGTATCAAAGGTGCAGCAGTCATTTCCTCTATTGTTTTAACAGGTGTTTCAAGGGTCTCAATAAAACTTAAACCAAGACAGGCAAACCTTTCTTTGGAATATGGTGTTCGTTTTTTTAAATTTACTATTACAGGTGCAATATCTATTTTTTGTTCTGTAATAAACTGCTCTCCGTCTGGTGAACCTGAACTTGATTTTTTTGCTCTCATCCTAAGCCATTCCATTTCTGCACCTGAATCTTCTTTTGTGAGGATAAGCTTTTCATCTGAAAGTGAGGTTATAATATATTCATAATCATTGCCAGGTTTCCAGCCGGTTTCAATTTCATCACCAGAATCAACTGTAATTTTCAAATATTTATTTTTTTTGGCAAGTTCCCATTTCCCTCGCTGAGATCCTTTTTTTTGAACAACCTCTGAAAAATGTCCCTGCTGTCTTACCTGGGATTCCCAATTTCCATTGGCCTTAATGCTCATAATAATCATACTTCTTCTATAGGTATATCTCCAGTCATCTATAAGCCTTATTTCAAAAGGATCTTCTTTTTGCTCTGAACCGGAACAGCCAAAAAATGAAAAAAATAAAATTAAAATAATTACTAATAATTTAATCTTCATTTTCATCATCAATTTTTTCGCAATAGCAGTTGTTGTCATCACAAACATTGCATTCATAGGAAGCATCTATTTGCTCTTCTTGATCTTCAAACTCTTCTGCTTTTTTTTTCTTTGAAAAAAATACAAAATAAACAATTCCCAAAACAACAAGTATCCCAAATATAAAATACATTTTAGTCTCCGATGTATATGTTTCAATTAAATCCAAAAAATCAATGCCTGTATTTTTCTAAATAAACTACTTTTGGTTCTTCTTTACATTTTAAAGTCTTAATTCCAAAACAATTGCAGGAAAGCCAGAATTTAAAACATTTTGGACAAATTTCAAAAATGCATCCAACATGATGATATCCGCCTTCAAGCACACCGCAGTGGGGACATCTTTTTTTTATATTATTATGAATTTCATATAAAGTTTTGTTTTTTGCCTTGTAAGGAATCGGTTCATAAAAAACTCCGTCAATTCTTATGAAGTGTTTTACACATGAGTCTGAAAGACCTTTTTCCCTGCCGCATAAACTGCATTTCGCCATAATAATAAAATTTCTTTAACTTTAATCAAATAAAACCAAGGCCTGACTTATCTATCCAGCCTGGCTTACCGTCAATTGTTAAAATTTTACAAAAACCTTTTTCGCATTTATAAATTTTAACAAAAGAACCTTCTTTAAGAGAAAAAAGTATTGATGATTTTGAACTATAGGCTGAATAAATTCTGGAATCAGTAATAACAACACCTTTTTTAAAAATATTATACTCAAGAAAATAATTTATACAGCTTAAAATTAAATAAAAACTTAAAATTCCAGTAATTATTTTAAAAATAATAAATTTTTTCTTAAATAAAATTAAAAAAAGAAATAAGCAAAAAAATACCAGTGATAAAATATTTATAAAAAATTCAGAAAAATAAGTTCTTAAAAAAAACAATTTATCTGTAAAAAATTTCTGATTTTTATCATTAACCGAAAGTTTTGTATTACAAACGTCCATATTGAATTTAAGATCAGGATCATAAAAAAGATATTTTTCTGCCTTTTTATACCACTGCAAAGCCTGACCATATTTTTCAAGCTTAAAAAAACAATTACCAATATTAAAGGCCAGTTCACCTGTAAGTTTAAAATTATCAGCCTCTGCCTGAAAAAGCTCAACTGCCTTTTCATAGTGATTATCATTATAAAATTTCAAAGCTTTTTCAAAGTCTGCAAAAGCACAAACAGGACTTAAAATAAAACCCGATAAAATAAATAGATAAAAAAATTTCCTAAACATTTTTAAAACCTTTTAATAAGATTTTTTCCCTTTAAAACCAGATTTTTCAAATCAAAGTCTGTATTTTTGCCGGAAAATTCTGCAAATTCAAGTTCTGATAAATATTTTTTTATTTCATCGTCATCTGTTTTAGAGATAAAGGTTTCAACTGTTTCACCATACTTCTCCAGAAAATAATTATTTAAAACAAATCTAAGTTCATGGATATTTTTCTTTTCAGAATTTTTCTTTTCAATACTACCAAGCTTTTTAAGACATACAGTTCTTATATTTTTTGAAAATACTGAAGGACTTATTTTTCTAAACATTAAAAAAAGACAAAAGCAAAAACCTGTTGCAATATAAAGCTTTAAAAATAAAGAATAATCCGGAACCGAAGAAAACATGGTTTCCTTTTGTTCCTTTAAATAAATTATATCATCCCTTATTATTGGTTTTTTTATTTTTTTATCCTCTTTTTTTTCTATGACTTTTTTTTCCATATTTTCATTTTTTTCATGATTTTTCTCAATTTCACCTGTTACCAGAAAAGTTTTTTTCTCAATTTCAATATCAATCCATTTTTCCTTTTCTGGATCAAAAAAACAAAATTTCAGGGCTGGAATTTCAAAGGTTCCTGATTTTGATGGAACAACGGCATAATTAAATATAATTTCACCTTCTTCACCCTTTGAAGATTTTTTTAATTCAAATTTTGGATTATCAGGATAAATTTTAAAATCATCTGTGCTGTAAATTTCAGGAAGCTTTATATCAGAAAGGTTGCCAATTCCTTTTACCCTTATCCTGTAATTGATGAAATCATCTGCTGAAATTGTTTTTTTATCCATATCTGCAGATGCGGAAATCCGGCCGATTATGTTTGAAAAAAAAGAATTTAAGCTGTTTTTTGGAAGTTCTTTTATATTGTATGGTAAAGCTTGTGTAAAAATAATTTTTTTGGAAGTCTGAAAAGTTGAAAATCCCGGGTCACTGAAAAATGGATCATTAAAAAAAGGGTTGTTTTGCCTTGCTGCCTTGCGACCTGTCTGAGCCTCAATTCTTACAGGTGCAATATCTCCATTTGTTATTATATAAGGATAAAGTGAATAAACGATTTCTGATACTGTATATGTTTTGTTTCCAATAATTTTAGAATATGTTCTGTCATCTTGTCTTTCTGCCTTAAAATTTTTAAAACCAGGCTCTTCAAATCCAATTTTCAATACACTTTCATCAGAATAAATTACAATTTTAAACTCAACTGCCTCGCTTACATAAGGCGAACTGTCTGAAATAAAAGCCCTGGCAAAAAAATTGTCTTTCCCTGGAATTCCGGCATCAGTTTTGGAAACATTTATTTCAAGGATATTGGTTTTAAAACTCCCCTTATTTGTTTCAATTTCAAATGGAGGAACAATAATTTTTCCTTCTTTTACAGGAAGAACATTGAATGTATAAATAATTTTTTCTTCACGTTTTCCGTTTATTATTCTTATGCTTGAACTTGTTGATGATGAAAGAACCTTTAATCCTTCAATTTGGGGAAGGTTAACGCTTCCTTTTGCATTTTCAACGCTTACAATAATATTAAATGTTTCATTTGTCTTTACGTCTGTTCTGTCAGCTCGTATGGCTGCACCTGAAGCAAAACAAAAGCTGTTTAAAAAAATAAGAAATATAATTATAGAGGAAAACAAAACTCTTTTCATTACCAGTCCTTTTCAACTTCTTTTTTTTGATAATATGGAATAAGTCCCATGGGTTTGTCTTTTACCTTGTTAAAAAGATCATATTCATAATTAAATTTTTTTGGGGAATTATTTTCTTTTTTATTTAAATCGGAAACTGCTTCTTTATTTTCATTATCATTTTCAGGCTTATTTTTATTGTCTTTCTCTTCAGATAATTCTTTATCTTTATTTTTGTCCTGTTTGCTTAAATCTGATTCTTCTTTTTTTTCAGGATTGTCTTTAAAAGGTTCATTTTCTGGTTTGTCAAAATTCTTGTCTTTATTTAAATTTTGTCCTTCTTCTTTTTTGTCATCTGATTTTTTTGAATCTTTTGAATCTTCATTATTTCCTGATTTTTTATTGTTTTCCTTATTTTCATTATCTTTTGAATCTTTATTTTCTTCTTCCTGTTTCTTTTTGTTTTTAAGCATTTTGGCAAGAGTTAAATTTTTTTTTGCATCGTTGTCTTGTGGAAACTTTTCAATATATTTTTCATAGAGCTCTATAGACTTATCATAATTTCCTTTCAAAAGATGGACATTTGCAAGATTAAAAAGGGAATTAAACCTTAAATCATCTGGAGCTTTTTCTGATTCATAAACCTTTTCATAATTTTTCTGAGCATTTTCAAGGTCGTTATTTTTATAGGAAGCATTTCCAATATTATAATAAAGTTTTATGTCATCAGGGTTTTCTATCTGCTCTTTTACCCAGTCATTGTATGCTTTTTCATAATTTTTATTATTATAGTTCTCAAGTCCTTTTATTTTGAGATTTTTTGAATATCCTTCACAGGGAACAAAAAAAATAAGTAAAAAAACCAAAATTTTAAAATTAATTTTTTTCCTTAATACAAAAGATAAAATCATTGAAAAAAAAGCAAACAGTCCAAAAAGTCTGTATGAACTTGTATTTTCAATATTTTCTTTTTGCTCAAATTCCTTTAAATTCATTTTTTCCCTGATCTGCTTTTCATAAATATTTTTGAGGTCAAATCCCTGCTGTGCATCAAAATACATTCCTTTAAATTTTTTGGAAACATCCCTTAAAACTTTGTCATCTTTTTTTGAAATTAGAATGTTACCCTGCTCATCCTTTAAAAAACCTTTATTTTCAAGAGGTACAGGCCCCCCTTTTTCTGTTGCAATTCCAATTGTAAAAACAACAATATCTTTTTTTTTATCCAGAGAATTCAAATCTTTTCCTGTATTTTTCTCTCCGTCTGAAATAAAAATCACAACTTTTGAATCACTGCTTTTTTCATCAAAAAGACCAAAGGCCTTTTCAAGTGCTTTGGAAATATTTGTACCGCCTACCGGAAAAGTGTATGGGGAAACATTTTCAAGAAAAAGATCAAAACCTCTGTAATCAAGGGTAAGGGGAGAAAGAACAAAAGCATCTCCTGCAAATACCACAAGCCCTGCTTTGTCACCTTTTAAGTTTTTCACCAGATTGGAAATTTCAAGTCTGGCCCTTTTGATTCTTGAAGGTTTAACATCTTCGCAAAGCATACTCTTTGAAACATCAAGAACAAAAACAATTTCAACGCCTTTTTTTAAAATTTCGGCTTTTTTATAACCTGTAACAGGACCAAGAATTGCAACAATCAAAAAAAATACAGCAAGTCCTGCAAAAAAATCAGAAAAAAATCTTTTTTTATTAAGATTATTAATGGTTATTTTTTTTAATGCTTCAGAATTTGAAAAATTACTTATAATCTTTTTCCTCTGCATCCTTGAATAAATAAAAAGAGCTGTGACAGCCAAAATAAAAATTAAAAGCCATAAATATTGAGGATATAAAAACTTCATGGTATTTCAATTAATCTTTTGTGGGTTAAAAAAATACTCAGCAAAAATAAAAAAAGAGAAATAAATAAAAAATTAAGATAATACTCATTATCTGTATCAAAAATTTCAACTTTTACAGTTGTCTTTTCAAGTTCATTGATATTTTTGTATATATTTTCAAGCTCTTTTCTGTTTTTTGCATTAAAATAAAGTCCGTCTGCTTTTTTTGCAATTTCTTTTAAAAGCTCTTCATCTATTGAAACTCTTCCCTTTCTTAAAACTTCCCTTCCAAAAAAGTCTTTTACCGGAAAAGGAGCATAGCCTGTAGTTCCTATTCCAATTGTATAAATTTTAATATTTTTTTCACCTGCTTTTTGTGCAGCAGGCTTTGGCGGAATTTCACCGCTGTTGCTTTCTCCGTCTGTAACAAGAATAATTATATTATTTTTGCTTTCAATATCTTCAAGCCTTTTTGAAGACACTGCTATTGCATCGCCTATTGCAGTATTTTCTCCGGCCATTCCAATAAGAATTTTATCTATAAAAAAATCTATTGAACTGTAATCCCGTGTAAGAGGAAGAAGAGTAAAGGCATGGGTTCCAAAAACAACAATTCCTATTCTGTCGCCTTCCCTTTTTTTTATAAAGTCTGAAACAATTTCCTTTAATACATCAAGTCTTGATAGGGTCATGGATTCATCCATGTCCCTTGCTCTCATGCTTCCTGAAACATCTAAGGCAAGAACTATATTTACCCCTTTTGAGTCATAAAAAGTTTTTTGTTCTCCAATGCGCGGATTTGCAAGTGCAATAACAAGAAATAAAAGTGCAAGATATTTCAAAAAAGTATTCAGGTGAAAAAACAAAAGATTTCCAGACTTTAAACTGAACGGATGACTTCTCAGGAAAAAACCAGGTTCTGATTTTTTTTCAATCAAATAAAAAAAAGGAATAATTAAAAGCAAAAATAAATATATGGGGAATTCAAACTCAAACATTTTTATATTTGATCTTTTTTCGATTTTAAATTTTTAATATCTGAAACAATAAATTCTTTTATATATAAATAAAAAAAATCAAAGGTTTTTTTGTCATAAACCTTTGAATCAGAAAACCTTATTTTTTCACAATTATTTAAAAATCCCATAATTTTTTCAAAATCATCAGCAAAAAAAAGAACTTCTGTTTTTCTCATAATCTCTTTTTCAGACATTGCCGAAAAATCGCTGTCTAATTTAAGGCCGAGATATTTTTTAAAAACAATAAAAAGCCCTGTCCATTTTTCCTTTAAATCATTTACCAGGTCAGTTTTAATTTTTTCAAGATCATCAATTATAATTTTTTCATATAAAATTTTTTCAGGCTGATTTTTCTTTGATTTGATTTTTTTTAACAGAAAAAACAATAAAATTACTGCTGCTGAAATTAAAATAACGGCAATCAGCAAAAAAGGGTCAAAACCTTTATCAAACTCTGCAAGCCCTTTAATATCAGCCATTTGTTTTGCAATATCCAAATTATCCATGGGTTTTTTGTACCCTCATATGCCTGAATCTGAAATAATTTATCAAAAAATCAGCTGAAGACTGATCTGTATCAAGAATTAAAAGATCCGAGTTAATTTTTTGAAATTTTTTCTTTAAATTATTTTCAAACTCAAGCCCTTTTTTAATTAAAAGATTTTTCTCTTTTTTGGAGCTTAAATCAAAAAAAACTTTTTGGTCTGTTTCAGGGTCAAGAAAAGAAACAAGCCCTTTTTCAGGAAAGGAAAAATCGTTTTTATCACTTATTTTAACACCAATAATCTGATTGTCTTTTTTTGCCATTTTAAGTTCATGATAAAAATCATCTGAAATAAAATCCGAAACAAGAAAGCAGATTGTTTTTGACCCTGAAACCTTTGAAAAAAAATTCAATGCCTTTGAAATATCTGTTTTAAGGCCTTTTTTCCTTTCAAAGGTATAAATTTCCTTAATAAGCCTCCATACATGGGAAACACCTTTTTTCGGAGGAAGATAAAGTTCTACATCATCTGTAAAAAGAATAAGCCCTGCCCTGTCATTATTTTTTATTGCAGCATATGCTGCAACAGCTGCAAATTCAGCTGCTTTTTCAGTTTTTGTCATGAAAGAACTTGTAAAAATTCCGGAGGAACTCATATCTATCATTATAATTACACAAGCCTCTCTTTCTTCCCTGAAAACCTTTATATAAGGCCTGTTCATCCTTGCTGAAACCTTCCAGTCAATTGCCCTTACATCGTCTCCCGGCTTATATTCCCTTACTTCCTCAAACTCCATCCCCGAACCTCTGAATACAGACCTGTACTGCCCGCTCATTGCAGCACTTACCATAAGAGAGGTCTTTAAATGGAGTTTCTTTATTTTTTTGAGTTCTTCTTTTGAAATCATAAAGTTTTATGGAACGCTTATTTTATTTAAAATTTCTTCAATTACAGTTTCGCTTTCTATATCTTCTGCTTCTGCTTCATAGGATAAAAGAATTCTGTGCCGTAAAACATCATAGGCAGCATCTTTTATATCATTTGGGATTACATATGCGCGTTTGTCAAGCAAAGCCCTTGCCTTGGCAGCAAGTGCAAGAAACATTGTTGCCCTTGGAGATGCTCCAAACCTTATATATTCTTTTATATCAAGATTGTAATCACCAGGATTTCTTGAGGCACACACAATATCTACAATATAGTTTTTAAGACTTTCATCCATATATATTTTAAAAACAAGTTCTGACATTTCTTCAATCTGCGAAGCGTCTGCAACAGGATTTATTTTTTCAGGTTTTGAAAAAATCATTTTCTCAAGAATAAGCTTTTCTTCTTCTTTAGTGGGATAGTCAATTTTAAGTTTTAACATGAACCTGTCCACCTGAGCTTCTGGAAGAGGATATGTTCCTTCCTGCTCAATTGGATTTTGAGTTGCAAGCACAAGAAAAGGTGACGGAAGAAAATAAGTGTTGTCTCCTATTGTAACCTGTTTTTCCTGCATTGCTTCCAAAAGTGCAGACTGAACCTTTGACGGAGCCCTGTTTATTTCATCTGCAAGAATTATATTATTGAAAACCGGCCCTTTTTTAACTGTAAAATCACCTGTTTTAGGAAGATAAATTTCTGTACCTACTATATCTGCAGGAAGTAAATCAGGGGTAAACTGAATTCTTTTAAAACCTAAATTAACAGTTTCAGAAAGAGCTTTGACTGAACTTGTTTTTGCAAGGCCTGGAACCCCTTCCAAAAGAACATGCTGTTTTGTGATAAGTGCTGTTAAAAGTCCGTCGCAAAGTTTGGTTTGGCCTACAAGATGTTTTTTTACTTCATTTCTAATTTGTTCAATAACATCAGAAATCTCTGAAATTTTTTCCTTTATTTCATCCATAAAAGCAAAAAACCTGTTTTTTAAATGTTTTAATTTAGATTAATTTTGACTGAAAATAATAATTAAGACAAAAAATTCAAGAAAAAAAAAGCCACACTTACAATAAAAAAGTGTGGCTTTAAAAGAAATGAAACAATAATTTTTTAATGTTTTGGAGCAAAACCTTCAATTATAAGGATATTTGCAAAATATGTTGGAAATCCTAAAAGAACACCGCCAATAAAGTAATTTGCTCCCTCTCCGCCGATTCCTTTAGAAATACCAGTAAAAATCAAAACAATTGCAAGCCAGATAATTGCATTTAAAATAGTAGGCTTAAAAGGCAAAAAATCCATCTTCATACTCCTTGTATTTTATTAAAATTATTTTAAGTCGAAATTATATTTAAGTTTTTTATCTTATTTACAAATAATGTCAAATCTAAAATTAATTTGCCGACTTAAAAAATTTTGTTTAATCCATTACTACGCCGTAATCACTTCCGTATTTATCAACTACAAAATCAATATCCTTGTCTCCCCTTCCAGAAAGATTTACAAGGATTGATTTTCCTTTTCCAAGCTCAGGTGCAAGTTTAATTGCATAAGCAACGGCATGACTGCTTTCAATTGCAGGAATTATTCCTTCAGTTCTTGAAAGTTCAAAAAAAGCGTCAATTGTTTCTTTATCATTTATTGTTACATAATTTACTCTTTCCAAATCCTTTAAAAGAGAATGCTGGGGACCAACACCAGGATAATCAAGGCCGCTTGCAACTGAATAAACTTCAAGTGGATTTCCTTTTTCATCCTGTAAAAGATAGGATTTAAAACCATGAAGAACTCCTGGTGTTCCAAGTTTTAAAGTTGCAGCATGTTTTCCCGCCTCAAATCCTGTTCCTGCGGGTTCAACTCCGTAAATAGAAACAGACTCATCTTCAAGAAAAGCAGTAAAAAGACCCATTGCATTTGAACCGCCTCCAACACAGGCTGCAATGGCATCGGGAAGTTTGCCGCAGGCTTCCTGAAACTGCTCCCTTGCCTCATATCCGACTATCTGCTGAAAATCTCTTACCATCATTGGAAATGGGTGGGGGCCTACAACAGAACCTATTGCATAAAGCTGGGTTACAGGATCTTCAAGATATGCTTCAAAAGCTGCATCTACAGCATCTTTAAGAGTTTTTGTTCCCCGTGTTACAGGAATTACATTTGCACCTAAAATTTTCATTCTTACAACATTTGGATGCTCTTTTTTGATATCAACAGTACCCATATAAATATCGCATTCAAGTCCTGTCATAACAGCTGCTGTTGCAATTGCAACTCCGTGCTGGCCTGCACCTGTTTCTGCAATTACCTTTTTCTTTCCCATTTTTTTTGCAAGAAGAGCTTCCCCAAGGCAGTGATTTATTTTGTGAGCTCCGGTATGATTAAGATCTTCTCTTTTTAAATAAATATCTGCTCCGCCAAGTTTTTTGGAAAGATTTTTTGCAAAATAAATCGGACTTGGCCTTCCAACATAGGTTTTGTAAAGATGTGAAAGCTCTTTTTTAAAAGACTCATCTTTTACAATTTCTTTATATGCCTCAGTTATTTCGTTCATAATTTTTTCAAGTTGAGGTGGAATAAAGCTTCCGCCGTATTCACCAAAAAAACCTTTATCATCTGGCATTTCATAATTTAAAACTTTTTTGCTCATTTTATCAGTCCTTAATTTGTTTCAAAATTATCCAAAATTTTTTTTACACAGGAATCTTCTTTTTTTAAAATTTTTGACCCTCTTGTAATTTTGCATAAGGAAATTTTATAATCCTGTGCAATTTTTCTTTGAGGTTCTCCTTTATAAATTGCTTTAAGAAGTTTCCATCTTAAAACAAGATCAAAACATTCCTTGTCTGTCATTATTTCCTGAATAAAAGCTTTCATTTTATTTTTGTCAGAAATTTCACAAAAAATATCTGCAAGTTCATTAAAAGCTTTTTTATCTAAGCTTCTTTCGTTCATTAATCCCCCGGAAAAATGTTTCTGCATATAGAAACACAGGCTTTGACTTTTGTCAAGAAAAGAAGATTTTAAAATCAGTTCTTTGATAATGAATTTTTAAAATAAAGGCCCATGTCCACTGCAACAAGCAAGGCATTAAATACATAAAGCCAGATTACATTGTCATAGTGATAAAAAATTTTATGAAAAACACCTGAAACATAACCCGTAAAAATTATAACCATAAAAACAAGACTTTTCCCTGAATTACTTTTTGATGTATAGGACTTATAAATACTTGCAGGCCAGGCACTTCCAAAACAGATAAGCATTAAAATCTCAAATAAACTCATTTTAAATTCCTTTGTAAATTTTTCATTTCCAAAAACTTATTTTTATAAGACAAACCCATGATTTCTTGCAGTAACAAAAAAAAATCTGTATTACCTTAAAAAACTCATAAAAAACAGGCTTTATATGAAAATAACCTATGCAAAATACAAATTTATTTCATCTTTTACAGGTGAACTCCTGATTTTAATTTCAAGAGTTTTAAATTTATTCACTAAAAACAAGATTGTTTCTTTTTTTTATAAAAGAAGCTTTAAAAATATAAAATCTAAAAAAACATCACAAAAAAAAATCTGGTTTTATGCCTCATCTGTTGGTGAAGTTGGAGTTTGTGAAATTTTAATAAAAGAAATTCTAAAGCAAAAAATTAATTTAAGTTTTCATGTTTCAGTAATGACAGATTCTGGATATGAAATTGCAATGTCAAATCTTTTGAACCTGGCAGATATTTCCTATTCTCCAATCGATTCTGCACTAAATGTAAAAAAAGCATTTCAAATTATAAAACCAGATATTTTATGCATAATTGAAACAGAACTATGGCCAAATCTGATTTTTGAGGCAAAAAAAAATAAAATCCCTGTAATTATTTCAAATGCAAGAATTTCAAATTCATCTTTAAAAAACTATCTTAAAGTAAAAAACCTGACTCAAAACATATTAAACCTTGTTGATAAATTTTATGCAGCATCATTTCAGGATGAAAATAATCTTTTAAAACTTAACTGCAAAAAAGAAAAAATTATTGTTACAGGGAATGCAAAATATGATTTTTCCATTGATAAAAACGATACTGAAAAAATTCAAACCACCTATAAAAAATTTTTTGGATTTACAAAAAACGACCTCATACTTGTATGCGGAAGTACAAGAAACGGAGAAGAAGAAATTCTAGCTGATGTTTACAAAAAACTTAAAAAAGAGTTTTTAAACCTAAAGCTTATTATTGTTCCAAGACATCTTTCAAGACTTGATGAAATTACAGATATTTTAAACCAGAAAAATATAAGTTTTAATCTCAGAACCGACAAAACAAATATTTTTTCTGATGTAATAATTATAAATACAATGGGAGAACTCAAAAAAATTTATACAATCGCAGATCTTGTTTTTGTGGGTGGAAGTATTAAAAATTTTGGCGGCCAAAATATTCTTGAACCTGCCTCACTTCAAAAACCTGTAATTTTTGGCAGATATATGGATCATTTCAAGGAAATTTCTCAAATTATTTTAAATGAAAAAGGCGGGTTTGAAGTTCTTGAAGATAATATCTATGATGTAATAAAAAACCTTCTTAAAGATAATGACTTAAGAAAAGAAACCGGACTTAATGCTCTTAAGGCAGTTGAAAAAAATAAAGGTGCTGCAAAAAAACAGGCACAAGGAATTTTAAAATATTTATATTAATTTCAAAAATTTATAATTTATTTTAACTAGAGATTGGCCGAAAACGAGAATTTTTTGTTCAGCAGCTAACTAGAATTGATAAATTTTAAATCAGTTTTAAAACCATTTCCTTTAAATCGCTTGTTATAAGATTATAATGTTCTTTTATTTCTTCCTCGGTCATTTTGTAGGTAGTAAGGGAATGGCCTGCATTTTCCACAAAATAAAGATTGGATTTATCTCCAATTTTTTCATCAATTTTTAAAAGAAGTTCTTTATTGCAAAGCGGATCTTTTGTTCCGCTGGCAAAAATAACAGGACAATCAATAAAATAAAGTGATGAATCTTTAGCATTTTCAGGCTTTCCTGGCTGATGAAGGGGATAGCCTAAAAAAACCATTAAATCAGGATCAAAATAATTTTGGGCAACAATTTCAGCAGCAATTCTTCCTCCAAGAGATTTACCTGCCAAGACCATTTTTTTTGAAGGAAAATTTTTGTGGTTTCTCATAAAATTATAAGCTGCAATCCAGGCTTTTTTTAAAATTAATGCACTATCTGGCTTGACTTTATTTTCATATTTGTAGGGGAAATTAAACCTTAATACAGGAATATCAGCTTCACAAAGCACATGGGAAAATTTTTTTAAAAGATAATTATTCATATCATTGTTTGCACCATGTGCTATAACTGCTGAAACATGTGATGGAAAATCAGGAATTGATAAAATTGCGTTAAATTTTTTGTTATTTTCAATTTTAAAAATAAATTCTTTTTCGATCATAAATTTTTATCATCCATAAAGTTTGAAATTTAGCTTTTTTGTATTATTATACACACAAAGAATCATTCAAAAAGAAAAACTTTAATTATTAAAACCATCAACTTAAATTTTACCAACGGAGGTAGAAAACCCCATGGAAAAAAAATTTGATTTTGTTAAGTCCTGTGTGCTTGAAATGGGATTTGACATCATTTCAGAAAATCCAGATGAAGAAATAATAATCATATCTGATGAAGAAAGTTCAATTTCAAACCTTGTTATAGACTGCGAAGATACAATTCTTGTTATGGAACAGGTAATAATGTCAGTACCTCAAAAAAACAAAGACAATGTCTATAAAAGACTTCTTCAAATGAACAGAGAAATAGTCCATGGTGCTTTTGCACTTAATAAAGAAGAAAATTTAATAATTTTTCGGGATACTCTTCAGATCGAAAACCTTGACAGAAATGAAGTTGAAGGTTCAATCAGATCTCTTGAACTTGCTCTTTCTGAATATGGCAGTGAGCTTATTCAATTCTCTAAAAACTAAATTTATTTAAGGAGTGAAAATAATGTCAATTTTCAAGCGTATATTTAAAATCGGCCAGGCAGAGGCCCATTCAGCCATAGACAAATTTGAAGACCCTGTAAAAATGACAGAACAGGGAATAAGAGACCTTAAAAAAGATCTTCAGGCAGCAATGGAAACTCTTGCCCAGGTAAAAGCCATTGCAATCAGTACAAGAAGAGATTCTGACAACAAGAAAAAACTTGCAGCTGATTATGAAAGAAAAGCAATGCTTCTTTTACAAAAAGCACAATCAGGCGAAATTGATATGGCAGACGCTGAAAGACTTGCAACAGAGGCTCTATCTCAAAAAGAATCCCTTGCAAGTGAAGCTTTAAGTCTTGCAGAACAGGCAGCTGCCCATGAATCAAGATCAGCTCAGCTTCAGGGAAATGTAAATAAAATAAAGTCTACAATTACCAAATATGAAAATGAGATTATTACTTTAAAGGCAAGGTCTAAAACAGCCCAGGCAACTGCAAAAATAAATCAGCAGCTTTCCAAAATCGATTCGTCCGGGACTATTTCTATGCTTGAAAAAATGAAGGCTAAAGTTGAAGAACAGGAAGCACTTTCTCAGGCCTACGGCGAAGTTGCAAATTCTGAAAAATCTGTTGATGATGAAATAAATGCAGCACTTGCTTCTCCATCTAAAATTTCACAAAACGACTCACTTCTTGAACTGAAAAAGAAAATGGGACTTTTAAACTGATAAATAAAGCCTCCCTTAGCGGAGGCTTTAAACTAAAAACTGCCTTTTTTGTTCATTAAAACATAAAATTTGTAATTTGATTAAAAAATACTTTTATATGCAGCAAACTTGAAAACCGCTCAATTTAGGTTAAAGTTTTCTGCAATATATTTATAAAAAGGATAAAATATGTGCTTTTTTAAATTTTTTAAAAAAAAGAAAAAAGACCGGTCATTTATTGGAATAAAAGACCTTTTGCCAAAAGATATGGTTGATTATGACATGAAAACCTGGGAAGTGCAGGCAAAACACAAATATGATTATGAAGGTGAGGTTATTTTTGAGTGGCAGCTTAAAACAAGTGATGACAATATTTTTCTTGAAATAGACGATGCTGAATCAAGCAGTCTTATAATAAGCAGAAAAATACCAAATTCATATGTAGATAAGTCTGTTTTTGATGAAATTTCCTCTACAGACGAGGCTCCACAGGAAATTGAAGTAGAAGGTAAAAAATATTTCCTTGACGAAATATCTTCAGGCTATTTCTTTGAAAACTCATCTAATGAAGAAGAACCTTTTATTGCATATGATTACACATCTGAAGACGGTAAAAATTTTATAACCATTGAGCAATGGGGAGAAAGAAGTTTTGAAGTATGCCGTGGTGAAAATGTTTATGAGTACCAGTTTACAAATTTCCTTCCTGGAAATTAGATAAAAAAATGGAATTAATTGAAATAATAGATAAAAATAAAAAGCCCACAGGAATTATCAAAACAAGAGATGAGGTTCATAAAAAAGGCTATATTCATAAAACTGTTCATGTCTGGGTTGTTAATAAAAATAAGGAAATCCTTATTCAGAAAAGATCCAAATCAAAACTTACCCATCCTCAAATGTGGGATGTTTCATGTGCAGGCCATGTTACTGCAGGTGATACATCCCATGAAACAGCTGTAAAGGAACTTTTTGAAGAAACAGGAATAAAAGCGGAAATTTCTGAACTTGAATACATAACATCAATTGAAAAAAAATATTTTCATGGAGAAATTAAAGATCATGAAATTTATGATGTTTTCCTTTTAAGAAAAGAAATCAATCCCCTAAATCTTAAATTTGATCCTGATGAAGTAGAAGAATTAAAGCTTATGAATGCAAAAACTTTTTTTCAGTCTGCAATATCTAAAAAAGACTTTATATATAATAAAGAAGAATATGAGATTATGTCAAAAATTCTTCTCCCTTAATTCTTAATTTTTTTCACTTATAAACAAATTTAAAAATTAAAAATTTACTTTGTTTATAAGTGGTTAACCATCTGGTTTGACCTCTTATCAGTTCATTTACAAACAAATTTTTCTTAAATGAAAATATTTATTGAACTTGAAATAATTTTCATTTATATCATAACCAAGTATTTATGATATGCAGATTTTTTTAAAAATCAGTAATTGATAAAAAAGTCAGGTTTAGTAAAGCTTTTACCCTGCTTTAAAATAAATTTTAAAAAACTGGCTGTTTTATTTTTTCTCTATGATATAAGGCATTCCATTATTAAAAATTAAATTCAAAAATATTTTGGAGGTTTCATGGTTAAAATAGGAATCAATGGATTTGGAAGAATAGGAAGACTTGCATTAAGAGCTGCTCTTACAAGAAATGATGTTGAAGTAACAGCAATAAATGACCTTATTGACATTGACTATATTGCTTATCTTTTAAAATATGACACTGTTCATGGAAGATTTAGGGGAAGCGTTGAAACAGATGGAAATTATCTTGTTGTCAACGGTAAAAAAATCAGGGTTACAAATGAAAAAAATCCTTTAAATCTAAAATGGAATGAAGCAGGTGCTGAAACAATAATTGAATCAACTGGTCTTTTTCTAACAAAGGAAAAAGCAGAAGCACACCTAAAAGCAGGTGCAAAAAAAGTAGTAATGTCTGCTCCTTCAAAAGATGATACCCCAATGTTTGTAATGGGAGTCAACCATAAAAAATACAACGGAGAAACAATAGTTTCAAATGCATCATGCACAACAAACTGCCTTGCTCCCCTTGCAAAAGTTATAAACGATAATTTTACAATTACCGAAGGACTCATGACAACTGTTCATTCTTCTACAGCAACACAAAAAACAGTTGACGGCCCTTCCCCAAAAAAATGGAGAAGCGGAAGATCTGCACTCCAAAACATAATTCCTGCAACAACAGGTGCTGCAAAGGCAGTTGGGAAAGTTATACCTGAACTTAACGGAAAACTTACAGGAATGGCATTCAGAGTTCCAACAGCTGATGTTTCAGTTGTTGATCTTACATGCAGAATTGAAAAATCAGCATCTTATGATGAAATAAAAAATGCCATGAAAAAAGCAGCTGAAAATGAATTTAAGGGAATAATTTTATACACTGAAGATCAGGTTGTTTCATCTGACTTTACAGGTGAATCATGTACATGCATTTTTGATGCACAAGCTGGGATTGCACTTAACGATAATTTTATAAAGCTTATTGCCTGGTATGACAATGAAATGGGCTATGCAAATAAAGTTGTTGATATGGCAAAACATATTTCTTTATAGATTTGAGGTTTGAAAATGGAAAAACTTTTTATTGAAGATATTGAACTTAATAATAAAAAGGTAATTTTAAGGGTTGACTTTAATGTACCCTTAAAAGATGGACAGGTTGCAAATGACAAAAGAATAAGAGCGGCTCTTCCTACAATCAATTATATTCTTGAAAAAAATGCATCTCTTATTTTAATGTCACATCTTGGACGACCTAAAGGTAAAATTGTTCCTGAACTGAGTCTTAGGCCTGTTGCAAAGTATCTTGGTACACTAATCAATAAAAATATCAAATTTATTGATGACTGCTCAGGTGAAAAGGTTAAAAAGGAAATCTCATTACTTAATCCAGGGGAAATCCTTGTTCTTGAAAATTTAAGATTTAAAAAAGAAGAAACTGAAAACAACCCTGATTTTGCAAAGGAACTTGCATCTCTTGCAGATATTTATGTAAACGATGCTTTTGGCACAGCCCACAGAGCACATGCCTCAACTGAAGGTATTACGAAATTTATTAAAACTTCAGCATGCGGATATCTTCTGAAAAAAGAAATTGATTATTTAGGAAATGCACTTGGAAATCCAAAAAGGCCTTTTACAGCAATAATAGGCGGTGCCAAAATTTCAGGAAAAATAGATGTTATAGACTCACTTCTTCCAAAAGTTGATTATCTTCTCATAGGCGGTGGAATGGCATCAACTTTTTTTAAGGCAAAAGGCTTTGAAACAGGAAGATCCCTTGTTGAAGAAGACAAGGTTTTGCTTGCAAAGGAACTTCTTTTAAAAGCAGAAAATAAAATAATCCTGCCAAAGGATCTTGTTGTTACAGATGTTTTAGATTTTGATGCAGGAGTTATTGGAAGAATAAAACAAGTAAAAAACAATGAAATTCCAAAGGAAATGATTGCTGTTGATATTGGTCCGGAGTCAATAGTTGAATTTTCAAAAATAATTAAAGAATCCAAAACCATAGTCTGGAACGGCCCTATGGGAGTTTTTGAAATAGAAGAGCTTTCAAAGGGAACTTTCCAGGTAGCAGGTGCAATGGCAGAAGCTTCAGCAGGTGGAAGCATTACAATAATCGGCGGAGGTGATTCAGCTTCAGCCATAGAACAGGCTGGACTTTCAGATAAAGTTTCCCATGTTTCAACCGGAGGAGGAGCCTCCCTTGAATTTCTCGAAGGGAAAAGTCTTCCCGGGCTTCAGGCACTTTCAGATAAATAAAATTTCATAATTTTTTTGTTCGGTAAAAATTAATTTCACCGAACAAAAAAATTGGTTTTAAATTTCCCATATTTCCAGGAGTTTTTTATGAATAAAACCAAAATCGTCTGCACAATAGGCCCTGCAAGCAGCAGCCCTGAAATTATAAAAGAACTTATAAATGCAGGAATGAATGTAGCAAGGCTTAATTTTTCCCACGGAAGCCATGAAGATCACAAAAAAACCTTTGATCTCATAAGACAGATTTCAGATGAGCTTGATAAACCAGTTGCAGTATTACAGGATTTAAGCGGTCCAAAAATCCGTACAGGAAAAGTTGATGGAAATGGAATTGAACTTATCTGCGGAAAAGAACTTATCCTTACAACAGATGATATTATTGGAAAAGATAACAAAGTTTCAGTAACATATAAAAATCTTCCAAACGATGTAAAAGAAAATGAGCTGATTTTACTTGCAGACGGACTTATGGAAATTAAAGTAAAAAAAATCACTGAAAATGACATAACCTGCGAAGTTGTATCAGGAGGCATTTTAACATCGAGCAAAGGGATCAACCTCCCTGGCACAAGCCTCAACATCCCTGCACTAACAAAAAAAGACAAAGAAGACCTGGAATTTGGACTTTCAATAGGTGTTGATTTTGTAGCACTTTCATTTGTAAGAAGTGCTGCTGACATTGATCAAATAAAGCAGATAATCAGCTCTTTTGGCAAATTAACTCCTGTAATTGCAAAAATAGAAAAGCATGAAGCAATTCAAAACTTTGATCAAATTCTTGAAAAATCAGACGGAATTATGGTTGCCAGAGGCGACCTTGGAGTTGAAGTTCCACTTGAAAATGTGCCTGTGTATCAAAAAATGCTTGTAAACAAATCTGTAAAGGCAGGAAAGCCTGTAATTATTGCCACCCAAATGCTAAGTTCAATGGTAAGTTCACCAAGACCTACAAGGGCTGAAGCAACCGATATAGCAAATGCAGTTTTAGACGGAACTGACGCCTTAATGCTTTCTGAAGAAACTGCCAGCGGAAATCATCCTGTTGAAGCTGTAAAATACATGAGAAAAATTGCCGATACAGCAGAAAAAGAATATCCATACCCAAAATTCAAATTTCACCCTGATTCTGAAGCTTCAAGGGCTGTTCCCTATGCGGCCTGCGTTCTTTCAGGTTTTACAGACGCTTCAGCAATAGTTGCACCAACTAAATCTGGTTATACAGCAGCACAAATTTCAAGATTCAGGCCAAAAAGCAAAATAATTGCACTCTCACCTCTTAAGGAATCAATAAGAAAAATGTGTCTTTACTGGGGATGCATTCCAAAAATTTTTGGTGATCCTAAAGATACAGATGAAATGCTTGATAAAGGTGCAGAGGCAGCTCTTGAATCCGGTCTTGTAAAAAAAGGCGAAACAATTATAATTACAGCAGGTCATCCTGTTTGGGTGTCGGGTACTACAAATATGCTTAAAGTAAAAGAATTATAAGGAAAACAAATGGAATACAAAGAAGCAGTTTTTCCTGATAAAAAAAGGATCGCACTTATAGCCCATGACGGCAAAAAAGACGAAATGATTTCATGGGTTAAATCAAACAAAAAAATATTAATTGAGCATGAGCTTTATGCAACAGGAACAACCGGCTCCATAATAGAAAATGAGCTGGGCATAAAAATTAAAAGAATGCAAAGCGGCCCACTTGGAGGAGACCTCCAGATCGGGGCCCTTATTTCTGAAAAAAAAATTGATATTTTAGTTTTTTTCTGGGATCCGCTTGAAGCACAGCCACATGAACCAGATATAAGAGCACTTCTAAGACTTGCTGTATTATGGAATATTCCGGCAGCGACCAATATGGCCTCAGCTGATTTTATTTTTTCATCTCCTCTTTTTAAGGCAAATTATAAAAGACTAATACCTGATTATGAGACTTATCAGAAACAAAGAGAAATAAAAATTGAGCAATGCATAAAAGCATGCATAATCTCTGATTAAGGCTTTACAATATCTTTTAAAAAAAATTATCTTTGATTTCAAAAACTTATTTTAGTACTATTCTTTTAGTAAAATAAAAATTCATTTTTTTATTGTTTGCTTCATTTATTTATATAATTATTGCCAAAGACTTTATATGCAATTTTAAGGAGATTTTTATGGCAAAAATAGGCTTTATAACAGATTCAACTGCTGATTTTCCAGATGGAATAATCGATAAATTCAATATACATATTGTTCCTGTCCACGTTGTAGTTGACTCAAAGGATTACCTTGATAAAATTGAAATATCCAATGAAGAGATAATCCAAAAAATGAAAAACAATTCTCAGGTTTTTACAAGGCCCCCGGCTCCGGCAGAATATGCTGACTTTTATGAAAAGCTTCTTAAAAAATATGATTATCTGCTTTCATTTCAAATTGCATCTAAACTTTCTGAGTGTTTTCAAAGTGCCAAAAGCTCACTAAATCTTCTTGATCCAGAAGCAGCAAAAAGAATAAAAATTATCAATACCAAATCTACCAGCATTGGCCAGGCAATGTATGTTTTAAAAGCAATTGAAATCATAAAAAGGGAAAAAACCCTGCAAGATTTGGAAGATAAAGTAAATCTTATTATGGGAACCAATGTATCAAACTTTACAGTTGATTCTCTAATCTGGCTCAAAAAAAGCGGTAAAATTGGAACTTTTGGAGCTGCATTCGGCAATATGCTTGATATAAAACCTTTAATTGTCTTAAAGGATTCTGTATTAAAGCCCTTGGGGAATATAAGAGGGAAAAAAAATGTCCTTAATGAAATGGCACAATACGCAGGCAAAACCCAAAAAAGAACAGGGTTTGAATATGAAGTATGGGTTGCCCATTGTGATGCCCAGGATGATGCTAAATATTTGGCAGAAAAGCTTGCAAGTGAACTTGGAATGGATCAATCTGAAATAATAATAGTAAACTCAGGAGCTGCTATTGCAGTTCAAACAGGCCCTGGAAGTATTGCATGGGGAATGGTAAAAAAATAAACGAAAAAATCTTTTAATCTAAGGCTAAAAGGGGCAATAAAAATTTTTTAATTATTGCCCCAAATTTCAAATTATTTGCAAAATTTTAAAAAAGCTTAATTTCAGTTATCAATTACCTCATTTATAAAAAGCTTTGACCTTACAAAAACTCCGCTTCCCCTTGCAATTTCGTTTTCTTCACTGTCATACAAAACAGCCTCAGAAATAAATTGAGATTTATTTTTATTTACTACTGTACCGTAAGCTTTTATAAATCCAGTTGATACAGGTCTTGTAATATATGTAGTAAAAGCTGTAGTAACCAGAAAATACTCATGTTCCAAAGAATTTGCTGCAAAATATGCACTATCATCCAGCATTTTAAAAATAACGCTTCCATGAACAAAATTACCTGAAT
>Ga0265295_1003103_pt1 | contig 24827 bp, 34 predicted proteins | sample Munlansysbiofilm_FD_192503 | JGI IMG/M metagenome (GOLD analysis project Ga0265295, IMG submission 192503) | Leachate microbial communities from a municipal landfill in Southern Ontario, Canada - Methane capture system biofilm | ecosystem: Engineered > Solid waste > Landfill > Unclassified ... | reverse complement strand
GCAGCGTAAGAAGGACATGGAAACATAGGTATTAATTGTCTGTCCAAGACAGTAGGTGCACATCCTGTATGTGTATAATCGGCGATGCCGGCCTGCCTAGACAGAAATCTGTTCTGGCATTGTTGGCACCTCTGACAAAAATGTTCTATCTGGAAAGGAGGTGTAGTTTATTGAAATTATCTAATAAAAAAGAATTAGTAGCTGAATTCGCGGGTTATCTCAGGGAAACCCAGATCTCAATTCTTGTGGATTACAAGGGGCTCAACGTTGAGTCCATGACCCAGCTTCGGGCTGAATTGAGAAAAGAAGATGTGCGCTTGGCCGTTGTCAAGAATACACTGCTTGGAATGGCATCCGAAGGAACTGATACCGCTCTGCTCAAGGACTTCTTCAAAGGCCCCAATGCAATTGCAACATGCGCGGATGATCCTGTAGCACCTGCAAGAATTCTTGTCAAATTTGCCGAGACTAACAGCAAGCTCGAGATCAAGGCTGGAGTCATGAATGGCAAGATCCTGACGGCTGAGGATATTAAGGCACTTGCAAAAATGCCATCCAGAGAGGTTCTTCTCGCCCAGCTCCTGTCCGCCATGAATGGTGTTCCCACCGCGTTGGTAAGGGTGCTTTCCGGCGTACCAAGAGGTTTTATGACCGTTCTCAATGCTATTGGTGAACAGAAAGAAGCAGCCTGAACACCAGCAAAGACCAGATAACGATTAAAATAACGATGTATAACTCTTTACAGGGTTTTTTTTAAGGAGATAGTAATGGCTGATATCACAAAGGACGATGTAGTTGAATTTATAGCAAATATGAGTGTTCTTGAGCTCTCTGAGATGGTGAAGGAGCTTGAGGAAAAATTTGGTGTTTCTGCAGCAGCACCCGTTGCCATGATGGCAGCAGGTCCGGGAGCTGAGGCTGGTCCTGCCGCTGAAGAGCAGACCGAGTTCGACGTTATTCTCGAGGCTGCCGGCGACAAGAAGATCGGGGTAATCAAAGAGGTTCGGGCCATCACAGGTCTGGGACTCAAAGAGGCAAAGGCCCTTGTTGACGAAGCACCCAAGCCCGTTAAGGAAGGAATCGTAAAAGAAGAGGCAGATAAGATCAAGGAGCAGCTCGAAGCAGCCGGTGCCCAGGTCACAATAAAATAGTTGGTGGAATGCCAAACTATTGAAAAAATTTGAAGTTGTACTAACTCGACGCGGGGGCACGGCCTATTCGGCCATGTCTCCGCTTTCACGGTTATACTAAAGCCATATTTGGAGATACCATGACCGGGAGCCTTTTGGCAAACAAGCGCATACGAAAAGAATTTGGCAGTAAGAGCAGGGTAGTTGACATTCCAGATCTCATAGGGATGCAGCGTACCTCTTTTGAACGTTTCCTTCAGAGGGATGTATTGCCCGAGGACAGGGAGGATGTCGGGATACACCTGGTATTCAAATCTGTTCTTCCCATCAAGGATTTTACAGGTACTTCATCACTAGAGTATGTTTCCTATTCCTTTGGTGAGACAAAGCATTCTGTGAAAGAGTGCATCAGCCGAGGAATGACCTATGAAATTCCCGTAAATATAACCGTCAGACTCGTTGTTTACGATGTTGACAAGGATGCTGGTGTGACCTCCATCCGGGACATCAAGGAACAGGAGATCTATTTCGGTACGATTCCGTTGATGACCAAACGCGGTACTTTTATAATTAATGGTACTGAGCGCGCTGTTGTCAGCCAGCTTCACAGATCCTCAGGTGTATTTTTTGACCATGATAAGGGAAAGAGCCATTCCAGCGGGAAAATAATTTATACCGCTCGAATTATTCCTGTCAGGGGGTCCTGGATCGATATGGAAATCGATCCCAAGGATATTGTGAATATCCGCATTGATCGCCGTCGAAAATTTCCAGTGACCATCCTTTTCAAGGCATTTGGTTACACCAACGAAGATATTTTAAGCTTTTTTTACAAGCGGGAGCATATTGTAAAAAAAGATGGCATCTGGTTCAAGGCTTTTACCCCGGATAACCTTAAACGAAACCGGGCAAGTTTTGACATCCTCGATCCTTCCACGGGCGAGGTGGTTGTAAGAAAGGGACGCCTCTTTACCATGCGTGCTTTAAAGCAGCTCCAGGCGGCCGGTCTTACCTATATTCCCATAGATGAGGAGGATATCATCGGCAGGGGTGTTGCCTCAACAATTGTTGATCCTGCTACCGAGGAGATCATTGTCAGGGCAGGGGCTCTTATCGATGAAGAGGTGTATGAGGCAATCAACGGGGCTGGAATCACCGAGTTCAGCATTCTTTACGTCGATTCCTACAGTTCGGATTCCATGCGCAAGACCCTTGCCGTGGACAAGGTCGTCGGCCGCTCCGAGGCCCTGATCGAGATATACAGAAGGCTGAGGCCTGGAAATCCTGCAACCCCCGAGGTTGCCCAGGATTTCATCGACAACCTGTTTTTCAAGCCTGCCTATTACGACCTTTCCAACGTAGGCCGCCTGAAGATGAACCACAGGCTGGGTATGTCAACGGGAATTGACGTGAGGACCCTTCGCAGGGAGGATATCCTGTTGACGGCTGCGACCCTTGTGGAGCTGAAAGATACCCAGGGTGCTGTTGACGATATTGATCATTTGGGTAACCGCAGGGTAAGGGCCGTTGGCGAGCTTCTGGAGAACCAGTATCGCATCGGTCTTGTGAGAATGGAAAGGGCAATCAAGGAGCGCATGAGCATGCAGGAGGTTGATGCCATGATGCCCCACGATCTTGTGAACCCTAAACCTGTTTCGGCCGTTGTCCGGGAATTTTTCGGCACAAGCCAGCTTTCCCAGTTCATGGACCAGACCAATCCCCTGTCCGAGACAACCCACAAGCGTAGGCTCTCGGCCCTTGGGCCGGGCGGACTCACCCGGGAGCGGGCAGGCTTTGAGGTAAGGGATGTTCACCCCTCCCATTACGGCAGGATCTGTCCCATTGAAACACCTGAGGGACCAAACATCGGGCTGATTGTATCCCTGTGTACCTATGCCAGGGTCAATGACTTCGGCTTTATAGAGACACCCTACCGGATTGCAAAGGACGGTGTGGTTTCAAATAATATTACCCATCTTTCTGCGTTTGAGGAAAAAGAACACCCCATTGCCCAGGCAAATGCGGTCCTCGACAGTGAGGGCAACCTTGTCAATGATCTTGTCACCTCAAGAGTGGGGGGTGAATTTGAGATGGTCAACCGCGGCGACATAGAGTTCATGGATGTCTCCCCGAACCAGCTGGTCTCCGTTTCTGCGTCGTTGATCCCCTTTCTTGAAAACGACGATGCCAACCGGGCCCTCATGGGTTCTAACATGCAGCGCCAGGCCGTTCCGCTGATCAAAAGCGAAGCTCCCCTGGTGGGCACGGGTATTGAAGGTGTGGTGGCAAGGGATTCGGGTGTTGCCATTGTGGCTGAAAATGACGGCATTGTGGTTGATGTGGATGCCCGGCGTATTGTTGTCAAAAACAGTAAAGGCGGGGCTGGTGCTGAAGACGGCACAGTGTCCATCTACACGGCATCCAAGTTTGTCCGGACCAACCAGAACACCTGCTTCAACCATCGGCCCATCGTTAAAATCGGTGACCGTGTAAGGCGGGGCGATGTCATAGCCGACGGGCCTTCAACAGAGATGGGTGAGCTTGCCCTTGGAAAGAATGTCACAGTGGCCTTCATGCCCTGGGGCGGTTACAACTACGAGGATTCAATCCTTGTGAGCGAACGGCTGGTAAAAGAGGGGGTTTACACCTCGGTCCATGTGGAAGAATTTGAGGTGGTTGCAAGGGACACAAAGCTTGGCAAGGAAGAGATCACAAGGGATATCCCCAATGCCGGTGAAGAGGCGTTAAAGGATCTGGACGACAGCGGTATCATTCGCCTTGGGGCCGAGGTCAAACCCGGGGACATCCTTGTGGGCAAGATTACCCCCAAGGGTGAGACCCAGTTAAGTCCCGAGGAAAAACTCCTGCGGGCAATTTTTGGTGAAAAAGCAGGAGATGTCAAGGATACTTCGCTCAGGGTTCCCCCGGGAGTTGAGGGGGTAGTGATCGCTGCAAAGGTGTTTTCCCGTCGAGGGCTCCCCAAGGATGACCGTACACGTCAGATAGAAGACCTTGAGATTGAAAGACTTGAAAAGGACCGGGATGACGAGATAAAGATCATCACGACAACCATTCACGAGCGTATAGAGGATCTCCTGAAGGGGCATCAGGTTCTGACACCGGTCAAAAGGGGAAAGAAGGTAGTTATCCCGGCCAGCACTGAGGTCGTTAAAGGTCTCCTTGCCGGAATTGCCTTAAGTGACCTTATGAGCCTGACCGTTGAAGATGCGGAACTTACGGAAACGGTCCATCTTACCCTTGAAAAGGGCGAGCAGGAGATTAAAAGGGCCAGGGAAAACTTCAACACACTGGTATCCCGCTTTGAAAAGGGAGATGATCTGCCTCCGGGCGTGCTCAAGCTTATAAAGATCAACGTTGCCATGAAACGGGTTCTTTCCGTGGGCGACAAGATGGCGGGCCGCCACGGCAACAAGGGTGTTGTTTCCAGAATCCTTCCTGTTGCGGATCTTCCCTATTTTGAAGACGGACGCTCCGTTGATATGGTGCTTAACCCCCTTGGTGTTCCATCCAGGATGAACGTCGGTCAGATCCTCGAGATTCACCTCGGGTGTGCCGCAAGGGGTCTTGGCCGGCAGATCGATGATCTTTTATACGAGAAAAAGATCGACGAGCTCAGGTCCAGGATCAAGAGGATTTTTACAACTCCCCTTGGACGGCCGGGTGTCAAGGCGGTCAAGGACAAGACCCACTACGATTTTGACGCCCACTACACTGTTGACGGGCCCCTGGAAAAGAGGACCAACGAGGAAGAGGTCGAATTTATCAATGCAATAGATCAGATGAATGACACGGAATTCATGAAGTTTGCCGCCCGGTATAAAAACGGAGTTCACATGGCAACCCCTGTTTTTGACGGGGCTGAAGAAAGTGAAATCAAGTCGCTGATCAGCTATGCAGGGCTCGATGAGTCTGGTCAGTCGATTCTCTATGACGGCCGAACGGGTGAGCCCTTTGATAAGCCTATTACCGTCGGCATCATGTATATGCTCAAGCTCCACCATCTTGTGGATGACAAAATCCATGCACGGTCCATAGGCCCCTATTCCCTTGTGACCCAGCAGCCCCTTGGCGGCAAGGCTCAGTTTGGAGGCCAGCGCCTGGGCGAGATGGAGGTGTGGGCCATGGAGGCCTATGGCGCAGCCCATGCCCTCCAGGAGTTTATTACAGTAAAATCCGATGATATGACGGGAAGGACACGCATGTACGAGAAGATCGTGAAAGGACAGAATGTCCTTGAACCTGGAATGCCTGAATCTTTCAGGGTTCTTACCAAAGAGCTCCAGAGTCTGGGCCTGGATATAAACCTTTTAGAGGGGAAAAAATAAGGAGAAGATATTGGAAACCATATACGACTTCTTTGCCAAGCCCAAAGATCCAAAGATTTACACGGGTGTTCAAATAGGAATTGCATCTTCAGACCAGATAAGAGAGTGGTCTTTTGGCGAGATCAAAAAACCTGAAACCATAAATTACAGGACCTTCAAGCCCGAACGTGACGGCCTGTTCTGTGCCAAGGTGTTCGGTCCCACCAAGGATTACGAGTGTAACTGCGGAAAGTACAAGCGCATGAAACACCGGGGCGTAATCTGCGAGAAGTGCGGGGTTGAGGTGATTCAGTCCAAGGTGCGAAGGGAGCGCATGGCCCATATCGAGCTTGCCTGTCCCGTTTCCCACATCTGGTTTTTGAAGAGCCTTCCCAGTAAAATCGGGAACCTTCTTGACATTACCCTTAAGAACCTTGAAAAGGTGCTTTACTTTGACTCCTATGTGGTCATCGATCCCAAGGAGACAGGCCTTGCCAAGCTCCAGCTCCTGTCCGATGAAAAATACCACGAGGCTATCGAACTCTACGGGTTCGGGTCGTTTGATGCGGGTATGGGGGCCGAAGCGATTCTTACCCTGCTTGAAGGGGTGGATCTCGAGGCTGTCTACAAGGAGCTGAGGGAGGAGATTGGAACCACCAAATCCGTTGCCAAGCGTCAGAAAATGGCAAAACGGCTCAAGGTGGTCGACGCCTTCAGAAGCTCGAAACAGAGTCCCACAAAGATGATCATGACGGCTCTTCCGGTTCTGCCGCCGGATCTAAGGCCCCTTGTTCCCCTTGAGGGCGGTCGTTTTGCCACAAGTGATCTCAACGATCTCTATCGAAGGGTGATCAACCGGAACAACCGGCTTAAACGCCTGGTGGACCTGAACGCTCCTGATATCATTGTCAGGAACGAGAAACGAATGCTCCAGGAGGCTGTGGATGTCCTGTTTGACAACGGACGCCACGGCAGGGTGGTTACTGGAACCAACAAGCGGCCCTTGAAGTCCCTGAGCGATACCCTCAAGGGTAAACAGGGAAGGTTCCGCCAGAACCTGCTTGGAAAGCGGGTTGATTATTCTGGCCGTACGGTCATTACCGTTGGGCCGGATCTTAGGCTGCACCAGTGCGGGTTGCCAAAAAAAATGGCACTCGAGTTGTTCAAACCCTTTATCTACCATTATCTGGAGCAGAAGGGTCTTGTGTCAACCGTTAAAAGCGCCAAAAAAATGGTAGAGCGGGAAGAGGTGGAGGTCTGGGATGCACTCGACCATGTGGTCAGGGAGTATCCCATAATGCTCAACCGCGCCCCGACCCTCCATCGCCTCGGCATCCAGGCCTTTGAGCCGATTCTCATCGAGGGAAAGGCGATTCAGCTCCATCCCCTTGTGTGTCCTGCGTTCAATGCCGACTTTGACGGTGATCAGATGGCCGTTCATGTTCCCCTTTCCCTTGAAGCCCAGCTCGAGGCAAGGATACTGATGCTGGCCAGCAATAACATTCTGTCGCCGGCCAATGGTCAGCCCGTGATTGTTCCCACCCAGGATATTGTCCTCGGCATCTATTATATGACCCGGGGTGTGCCTGATATGCCCGGTGAGGGCAGCAGTTTTGCCAATACAGCCGAGGTGAGGTCTGCCTTTGATGCAAAGGCCATTGATCTTAACGCCAATATTAAGGTTCGTATTGACGGTAAGATGCACGACACCACCTGCGGCAGGATACTTCTGTGGGAGATCATCCCCGGTGACACCCTCCTCAACATGAGCAGGATCAGGGTGTCAGATCGAGCAATAGCAGCTGAGGCCCTTCAGGAACTTAAAGGCGGAAAACCCTTTGACAGTGTCTCAGATCAATACTCTGACAAGTCAGCCGGTGCAAAGGCGGTTACCGGTATTCTTACCCGTAAGGAGTTTAAGAATATTTTTCAGGTTTCCGAGATCAAGGCAGAGCAGCTATACGGATTAACCAAAGGTCAGTTTTCCGACGTGATCGAATCCGGCGGATTTTACAACATTTTCCGGGTGGATCAGCGGGAGACCACCATTCCCTTCCATCTGGTGAACAGGCTTATGACCAAATCTGCGATCAGGGAACTTGTGGATTACGCCTACCGGAACATCGGCATCAAGGAGACAGTGGTTCTGGCCGACAGGCTCAAGGATATAGGATATAAATATTCGACCCTTGGGGGGCTGTCCATCTGCATCGATGACATGATCATCCCGGACAATAAATGGGAGATCATCGAAGAGGCGCAAAAAAACGTGATCGACATCAAAGATCAGTATTCCGAGGGTCTGATCACCCAGGGTGAAAAGTACAATAAGGTGGTGGATATCTGGGCCAAGAGCACCGATGATATTGCCGATGCCATGATGGAGGTGATGAAAAATCCCGCAAGTTCCAAGAACTACAAGGGACCCAAGGGAGATATCCTCAACGCCGTTTATATGATGGCTGACTCAGGCGCCAGGGGCAGCAAGGACCAGATGCGTCAGCTTGCAGGTATGCGAGGCTTGATGGCCAAGCCCTCAGGGGAGATCATCGAGAATCCCATCACCGCATGTTTCCGAGAGGGTCTGACTGTTCTCCAGTACTTTATTTCCACCCATGGTGCCAGAAAGGGCCTTGCCGATACAGCGCTGAAGACGGCCAACTCAGGTTATCTTACAAGAAGGCTCGCCGACGTTGCCCAGGACTGCACCGTTTCCGAGGAGGACTGTGGAACCCTGATGGGAGTCGAGGTTGAGTCCCTTCTGGAGGGTGGTGAGGTGATCCAGAGTCTTGGAGAGCGTATTCTTGGCCGGGTAACCCAGGATGAAGTAAGGGACCTTTACAAGGACGAGATCATTGTTGAGAGGAATGTTGAACTTGATGAGACCATGGTCGAACGTATTGAGGCCGCTGGTGTTACAAGCGTCAAGATCAGGAGCGTTTTGACCTGCAAGGCCAAGACCGGTGTGTGCGCCCGGTGCTACGGCCGTGACCTTGCCTATGGCAAGACCGTGGATATCGGCCAGGCCGTCGGCATCATGGCGGCCCAGTCCATTGGCGAGCCCGGAACCCAGCTGACCATGAGAACCTTTCATATAGGCGGTACTGCAAGCAGAAAGGTCGAGGTTGCCGAGATCAAGGCAAGGGTCGCAGGAATCATAAAGCTCAACGAAAACATTCAGATCGTTACAACGGCAGAGGACAAGCAGATTGTCATGAACCGTAAGGGCGGCGGATTTTCCATTGTCGGCCCCGAGGGAAGGGAACGTGCCAAAGACGACATCATCTACGGCGCCACCCTGCTTGTTAAAGAGGGTCAGGAGGTTGAGGTAGGTGACAGAATTGCCGAATGGGATCCCTTTACAACTCCCATCATCACGGAGGTGAGCGGCAGGGTCAGGTATGCCGACATTGAGGCCGGTGCAACTGTTCAGGAAAAGATCGACCAGGTGACGGGCAAGGTGAGCCGGACCATCATCGAGAGTAAACTCGCAGATGTAAGGCCCAGGATCACCTTCAGGGACCAGGAGGGTAAGGGAGTAAAATTACCCGGTGGAAGTGCAGTGGTTCGCTACTTTCTTCCTGTCAATGCCATTCTAATGGTGGACGAGGACGATCAGGTCATGGCCGGTGACATCATTGCAAAGCTTCCCAGGGCAACATCAAAGACCAAGGATATTACCGGAGGTCTTCCCAGGGTGGCCGAGCTTTTTGAGGTGAGAAAGCCCAAGGAACCTACGGTCCTGACCGAGATCGACGGGTACATCACCGTGTCTAAGGGAACCAAGGGCAAGCAGAAGGTAACGGTAACGCCCACGGATGTCGGTGAAAAAAGGGAGTATATGATTCCCAAGGGCCGCCATGTATCAGTTTACGACGGTGATTATGTCAAGGCCGGTGAACAGCTGATCGGCGGCAGTGCCAACCCCCAGGACATCTTGAATATCAAGGGTGAGGTTGCCCTGGCCCGCTATCTGGTGGATGAGGTGCAGGAGGTTTACCGTCTCCAGGGAGTAAGGATCAATGACAAGCACATCGAGGTGGTTATCGGTCAGATGATGCGCAGGGTCAAGGTGATCGATGTTGGAGACACAGATTTTATCCCGGACGAGCAGGTGGACCGGGCAAGATTTGCCGCAGCCAACAGGGCCGTTGTTCAAAAGGGTGGCGAGCCTGCAAGGGGTGAGCCCCTGATCCTCGGTATCACCAAAGCGTCCCTTGCAACGGACAGCTTTATTTCAGCGGCTTCCTTCCAGGAGACGACCAAGGTTCTGACCGAGGCCAGCATGCAGGGCCGCCTGGATGAACTCAAGGGTTTGAAGGAAAACGTGATCATGGGACGGCTGATTCCGGCTGGAACGGGTTATGGGGCTTATAAGGATATTGCCATTGAGGCTGGAGAGGGTGTGGCTGTTTAGTGGGTGTTGGGTGTTGGGTGTTAGGTGTTAGGTAAAAACCCAATACCCAGTATCTGCTTTTTCATATAAAAAACAAAAAACTTGACAAAATGTATGGTTATGTATAATAATCTTACATTTTGTCGCACAGGATGATTCGAAAATATTCGATAAGGAGCGTTATTACGGTATGCCAACCATTAATCAGCTGGTTAGAAAAAGTAGAAAAAAGACCAATGCAGGAGACAAGATCAGTACCCCTGCACTTAAGGGCGGTCCTCAAAAACGAGGTGTGTGCACCAGGGTTTATACATCCACACCCAAGAAACCCAACTCGGCTCTTCGAAAGGTTGCAAGGGTGAGATTGACAACGGGTCTTGAAGTGGCTGCTTATATCCCAGGCATGGGCCACAACCTTCAGGAGCACTCGGTTGTCCTTGTCAGGGGCGGGAGGGTAAAGGATCTTCCCGGTGTCCGGTACCATATAGTGAGGGGCACCCTGGATACCCTTGGCGTTGAAGATAGAAAACAGGGCAGGTCCAAGTATGGAGCAAAACGGCCCAAATAATCAAAATGTTCGGCATGGGATAATGCCCGGATGTTTTTGAATCAAGATTAGGAATTGGTGGATACATGGCGAGAAAAAAAATAGTATCGGGGCATTTAAAAAATGCCGTTAACAAGGACGAACACATCTCGGTGAAGTTCGTTAACTGTATTATGCGGGACGGCAAAAAAAGTGTTGCTGAGAAGGTGTTCAGTGAAGCCATGGGTATTGTCGAGGAAAAACTCGGCGAATCATCGCTCAAGGTTTTTGAAAAAGCCATCGGTAACATCCGTCCTTCGGTTGAGGTCAAGTCCAGAAGGGTCGGCGGGTCAACCTACCAGGTGCCTACTGAAGTTAAATCCTCCAGGCAGACTGCCCTTGCCTTCAGATGGTTGCTTCGATTCAGCAAAACCCGTTCTGAAAAGGGATTGTCCAACAAACTCGCAGCAGAACTCCTCGATGCCTACAATGAGAGGGGCGGTGCGGTGAAGAAAAAAGAAGATACACATAAGATGGCAGAGGCCAACAAGGCTTTTGCCCACTTTCGTTGGTAAAACAGCAAAAAAGAATATCCTGTTGATATATCAGGGAGGGAGAGTTTAAGATGGCTAAAGAAAAATTTGATCGAACTAAGCCCCACGTTAACATTGGTACCATCGGTCATATCGACCATGGCAAGACTACACTTACCGCTGCAATCACAAAGCATGCTTCACTTCTGGGCCACGGCACCCTTGTCGCCTTTGACGACATTGACAAGGCCCCGGAAGAGAGAGAGAGGGGAATCACCATCTCTACCTCCCATGTGGAGTACGAGACTGAAAACCGTCATTACGCCCATGTGGACTGCCCGGGCCATGCTGACTACATTAAAAACATGATCACGGGAGCTGCCCAGATGGATGGCGCCATTCTGGTTGTATCTGCAGATGACGGTCCCATGCCCCAGACCCGTGAGCATATCCTGCTTGCCCGTCAGGTTGGTGTTCCAAGCATTGTTGTTTTCCTCAACAAATGTGACATGGTTGATGACGAAGAGCTCATTGAGCTTGTCGAGATGGAGCTCCAGGAGCTTTTGACCAAGTACGAGTTCCCCGGAGACGATACACCCATTATCAGAGGCTCAGCACTCAGGGCTCTTGAGGCCGAGACATCGGATGATCCTGCAGCAAAACCCATTCATGAGCTGTTGAAGGTTCTTGATGAGTATGTGAAGGAGCCAATTCGTGACACGGATAAGGACTTCCTCATGCCCATTGAAGATGTCTTTTCCATCTCAGGTCGTGGAACCGTTGTGACAGGCAGGATCGACCGAGGCATCATCAAGACCGGTGAAGAGGTTGAGCTTGTTGGTATTCGTGAGACCACCAAAACCATCTGCACGGGTGTCGAGATGTTCCGCAAGCTTCTTGATGAGGGAAGGGCAGGCGATAACGTTGGACTTCTTCTCAGGGGTACCAAACGTGAGGCCGTTGAGCGTGGCCAGGTTGTTGCTAAACCCGGAACAATTACTCCCCATACCAAGTTCAAGGCTGAGATTTACTGCCTGAGCAAGGAAGAGGGCGGACGGCACACACCTTTTTTCAGCGGTTACAGACCCCAGTTTTTCTTCAGGACCACGGACGTGACAGGAGTTCTTACCCTGCCCGAAGGTGTTGAGATGATCATGCCTGGTGATAATGCGGCCATCGAAGCTGAACTCATTGCTCCCATTGCCATGGAAAAAGAGCTCCGGTTTGCGATAAGAGAAGGCGGACGTACCGTCGGTGCCGGTGTTATCGGTGAAATAATCGAATAGGCGAGAGAACGAGACTGTTATGATAAAGACCAAAATCAGGATCAGGCTAAAGGCGTATGATCATAAGCTCCTTGACCAGTCATCCATTGATATTGTTGACACCGCAAGAAAAACTGGTGCAAAGGTGGTAGGACCTATCCCTTTGCCCACAGAGATCAACAAGTTCTGTGTTCTGCGTTCTCCCCATGTTAACAAGAAATCAAGGGAGCAGTTTGAGATCAGAACCCATAAACGTCTGATGGATATCATGGAACCCACCCAACAGACCGTGGATGCGCTTATGAAGCTTGATCTTTCACCAGGTGTTGATGTTGAGATAAAACTATAGCCAAGAGATCAGGAAGTTATCATGTTTAAAGGAATATTAGGGAAAAAAATCGGCATGACAAGCGTGTACACAGCAGATGGAACGCTTGTCCCCGTGACCGTTGTAAAGCTTGGCCCCTGTGTGGTTACCCAGGTCAAGGCAAGCCAGACCGACGGTTACAATGCCCTTCAGCTCGGGTTTGATGAGCGGCCTCTTTCAAAGTGCAACCGACCCAAAACCGGTCACTTCTCCAAGAGCGGTTCCACGGGATTCAACGTTGTCAGAGAATTTCATGTGGACAGTCCGGACGAGTTTGAAGTCGGCCAGACCATCGGGCTCGAGAACTTTGCCATTGGTGATAAGGTCAATGTGTCAGGGACTACAAAGGGTCGTGGTTTTGCCGGAACCATTAAGCGCTACGGGTTTTCAAGGGGTCCTGAGACCCACGGTTCCAGGAATCATCGTAAACCCGGTTCCATCGGCTGCTCTGCCTGGCCTGCAAGGGTTGTAAAGGGTAAAAAAATGCCCGGTCACATGGGAGTTGACAGAAAGACTGTTAAGAATCTTGAGATCATCGATATCCGTCCGGATGAAAATCTTGTGATGATCAAAGGCCCCGTCCCAGGCTGGAAAACAGGGGTCCTTGAGATCCGGAAGGCCGTATAGTTTTAACGGCATAATGCCTGAGTTCATGGGTGACAAAGGGCATGAATTAAACCGGTTCAACCAGAATCCGGTAGACAAGTTTGTATTGCCCCCCCGGGGTTTAATACGATTTATAAATGCGGCCGTGGGTATTGCAACGATTATCGCAGTGAAGCACGGCCGCTAAAGTAAGATGAGGAAGGATATGGCTGCTGTAGATGTATTGAACAGGTCGGGTGAAAAGGTCTCTGAGACTACTCTATCCGACGAGGTATTCAGCATTCCTGTAAAGAAGAGTGTGCTGCACGATGTGGTAAGGATGCAGCTGGCAAAGAGAAGGAGTGGAACGGCCCAGACCAAAGGACGTTCCGATGTCTCCGGGAGCACAAGAAAACTTTACAGGCAAAAGGGAACCGGCAACGCACGTGCCGGCTCTGTTAAATCACCCCTTAGAAGGGGCGGCGGGGTTATCTTTGGACCATCTCCACGGTCCTACGAGTACTCTATTCCCAAGAAGGTAAGGGCCCTGGCCCTTAAAATGGCGTTGAGCGCAAAGTTTGCCGCAAACGAACTCTCTGTTATCGACACATTTGCAATGGATACCATCAAGACAAAGGAGTTCGATTCCATTATCGATCGCCTTGGCCTTAAAAATACGCTGATCGTTATTAACGGAAAGGATAAAAACCTTGTCCTGTCTGCCAGAAACGTTCCAGATGTAAAGGTTATCCCCACAGAGGGGCTCAACGTGTATGATATCCTGAAGTATGACAACCTTCTTTTGCTTGAGTCGGCAATCAAAGAAATTGAGGGGAGGTTTACAAGATGAGAGAGTTTGACATCATAAGACGTCCCATCAATACAGAGAAGACTACTCTGCAGAAAGAGACATACAACCAGATCTCTTTTGAGGTCGCAAGAGACGCAAACCGGGTAGACATTAAAAACGCAATTGAAAAAATTTTCAATACCAGGGTTCAGGCAGTGAAAACCATGCAGATTAAGGGAAAGGTCAAACAGCGTGGCAGGATTGTCGGCAAGAGACGCAATTGGAAAAAAGCCATTGTCAAGCTTATGCCTGGGCAGAGAATTGATTTTTTTGAAGGTGTTTAAAAAGAGGTAGACATGTCAATATTAAAGACTAAACCGACATCACCCGGAAGAAGAGCTCAGGAATACCATTCCTTTGAGGAGATCACAAAGACCCAGCCGGAAAAGAGTCTTCTCGCACGGCTTAAAAAAACGGGTGGTCGTAACGCACACGGTAGAATAACCAGCAGACACAGGGGCGGCGGAGCAAAACGCCACTATCGTATCATTGATTTCAAACGGGACAAGGATGGAATTCCGGCAAAGGTTTCAGCCATCGAATATGATCCCAACAGAAGCGCACGCATTGCCCTTCTTGTTTATGCCGACGGTGAGAAGAGATATATTCTTGCACCAAGGGAGATCAATGTAGGAGATACAATCGAGACAGGCCCCAATGCCGATATAAAACCCGGCAACTGCCTTCCCCTGGAGAATATTCCCCTGGGAACTCGAATTCATAATATAGAGCTGAAGGTGGAAAAGGGCGGTCAGGTCGTTAGAAGTGCCGGTGCCTTTGCCCGTCTCATGGCCAAAGAGGGTAAATACGCCCAGGTGCTTCTTCCTTCGGGTGAAGTTCGTATGATTCACATAAAGTGTAAGGCAACCATAGGCAGGGTCGGCAATGAAAAACACGCAGATCTAAAGCTTGGCAAGGCAGGTCGGTCAAGATGGCTCGGTCGTCGTCCTTCAGTCAGAGGTGTTGCAATGAACCCCGTGGATCATCCCATGGGTGGTGGTGAGGGTAGATCTTCAGGTGGCAGACATCCATGCAGCCCGTGGGGTATTCTCACAAAGGGCTACAACACCCGGACGAACAAGAGATCTGATCAGTACATCGTTAAAAAAAGAACTAAAAGGAAATAATAGGTGATCTGATATGCCAAGATCGTTAAAAAAAGGCCCGTACATCGCCCAGGAGCTTTTACAAAAGGTGCTGGCTGCACAGGAAATAAGAAGCAAAAAAGTGATCAAGACCTGGTCAAGGAGATCAACCATATTTCCAGATATGGTAGGACTTACCCTTGCTGTGCATAATGGTAAAAAATTCGTCCCGGTTTTTGTAACTGAAAACATGGTTGGGCATAAACTCGGTGAATTTTCACCCACCCGTACCTTTTACGGGCACGCCGGTGACAAAAAAACCAAGATGAGATAACCCGGCGGGTTTAAAAGCTAAAGGATATTCAAATGGAAGTTAAATCAGTTACTAAATATGTCCGTATCTCACCGCAGAAGTTACGTGGCCCGGTGGATGTGATCAAGGGACAAAAAGTTGAAGACGCATTGAACATGCTTAAGTTCATGCCTTTAAAGGCCGCAGAAATTATCGCAAAAGCCCTAGGTTCGGCGGTTGCAAATGCCGAGCACAACCATGAGATGGATGTTGACGATCTCAGGGTTAAGAACATTATTGTTGACCAGGGTCCGACGCTCAAACGTTTCAGGCCCAGGGCCAGGGGACGGGGAGCTAGGATTCTGAAAAGATCCAGCCACCTCACTGTAATTGTCGATACAACGGTCTACTAAAGGGAGGGCAAAGGCTTGGGTCAGAAAGTAAATCCAATCGGATTAAGATTAAACATCGTTAAAACCTGGGATTCCAGGTGGTACGCAGATAAAAACTACGCAGATTTCGTGCTTGAAGACTTTAAACTCAGAGAGTTTCTGAAAAAGAAGCTTTTCCATGCTGGCATTTCAAAGATCGAGATTGAGCGTTTTACAAAAAGGATCAGGATCAGGGTTTTTGCCGCAAGACCCGGTATCATCATCGGTAAAAAGGGCAGCGAGATCGCCCTTTTAAAGAAAGAAATAGAGCAGATGATCACTCCTGAAGTACTGATAGATATCCAGGAGGTTCGTCGTCCTGAGATTGATGCACAGCTTGTAGCTGAGAACATCTCAGCCCAGCTTGAACGTCGAATAGCCTTCAGGCGGGCCATGAAGAGAAGCGTTTCTTCGGCCATGCGTTTTGGTGCCCAGGGTATCAAGATCATCTGTGCCGGACGTCTGGGCGGTGCCGAGATGGCAAGAACCGAATGGTACAAAGAGGGTAGAATTCCACTGCACACCCTTAGAGCAGATGTTGATTATGGTTTTACAGAGGCCAGGACCAGCTATGGTGCCATTGGTATTAAGACCTTTATCTTCAAGGGTGAAGTTCTGAATGTGGAACGAAACGTGAAAGCGTAAATGAGTCAGTCAGGAGATAAATAAATGCTGAGTCCTAAAAAAATGAAATACCGCAAACGAATGCGGGGGCGCCTCAAGGGCAAACCCTCCCAGGGGACTGACCTCACCTTTGGTGATTTCGGACTTCAGGCCGTTGAATGCGGATATATAAATGCACGTCAGATAGAGGCAGCTCGTATTGCCATGACCCGTAAGATCAAGAGAACCGGAAAAACCTGGATCAGATTTTTTCCGGACAAGCCGGTCACCAAAAAGCCTGCTGAAGTCAGGATGGGTAAGGGTAAAGGTCCGACTGATGCATGGGTTGCGGCCATTAAACCCGGCAGAATCCTCTACGAAATGGAGGGAGTTTCAAGGGAACTTGCCCAGGAGGCTCTCCGTCTTGCCGCCCATAAACTTTCCGTAAAAACCAGATTTGTGGAAAGGAGATAGGCAGATGAAGACAAAAGACATTAGAGAGATGAGCGCCCAGGAGATCCTGGATAAATTGACTGAGCTGAAAAAAGAGTTCTTTAATCTGCGCTTTCAGCATGGTGTTGGTCAGCTTGAGAATACAGCCATTCTCCCAACCATCCGCAAGGATATTGCAAGGCTTATGACCGTCTGCCGGGAAATGAATTTAAACATTAGCTAATTTGAGAAAAGTTGCTGCCATGAATGAAAGAGGAAGAAAAAGAGTACTTTTAGGTACAGTCGTATCTAATAAAATGGATAAGTCCGTCGTAGTCCAGGTGGAGCGTCTTGTTCAGCATAAGGTATATAAGAAATATATCCGAAGTCATAAAAAATATGCAGCCCATGACGAGGCCAAACTGTGTCAGATCGGCGATATGGTCAAGATAACCGAGTCAAGACCTTTGAGCAAAACCAAGAGATTTCGCGTCAGTGAGATTGTCAAAAAGGCAGTTTGATTTGAGAGGAGTTGAAAAATGATTCAGACCGAGACAAGACTAACTGTAGCAGACAACTCAGGTGCCAAGGAACTCTATTGCATTAAAGTCCTTGGTGGCTCAAAGCGGCGTTATGCCGGCATTGGAGACATTATTGTAGTGTCTGTCAAAGAGGCCATTCCCAATGCCAAGGTGAAAAAGGGCGATGTGGTCAAGGCTGTGATCGTGCGAACCAGAAAAGAGATTGCAAGACCCGATGGTTCCATGATTCGGTTTGACGATAATTCAGCCGTTATTCTCAACGCTTCCAACGAGCCCATTGGAACCCGAATTTTCGGGCCTGTAGCCAGGGAACTTCGAGCTAAAAAGTTCATGAAGATTATTTCCCTTGCCCCCGAGGTGCTTTAACTGCTCGGTTTTTGGAGAAACCTATGGAAAATATCAAGATAAGAATTAAAAAAGAAGATAAAGTCAAGGTACTTACCGGCAAAGACAAGGGAAAGATCGGTAAGGTCCTCAAGGTGCTTAGAAAGAAAAACCGTGCCCTTGTGGAAAATATAAATGTGGCAAAAATCCATCAGAGGCCGACCCAGGCAAATCCCCAGGGCGGAATTGTAGACAAACCCATGCCTGTGGACTGTTCGAATCTCATGATCATGTGCAACAGCTGCGTTAAACCCGTCAGGGTTGGCATCAAGCAGCTGGAGGACGGGAAACGGGTGAGAGTCTGCACTAAATGTAATGAGCAGATTGATGCCTAGTCTACCCGGAGGAGTAAAATGACAACTCTTAAAGAGATGTATGACAAAGAAATAGTACCCGGCCTCAGGGAAACCTTTGGTTATAAAAATCCCATGGAAGTGCCAAAGATTACCAAGATTGTTCTCAACATTGGACTTGGTGAAGCCATCAACAATATAAAACTGCTTGACTCAGCTGCCGGGGACCTTGCCTTGATCGCAGGTCAGAAGCCGGTTATCACCAAGGCAAAGAAGTCCATTGCCGCTTTTAAGCTTAGAGAAGGTATGCCCATCGGCTGCATGGTAACCCTTAGAAGGGAGAAGATGTATGATTTTCTCCAGAAGCTGGTTAACATTGCTCTTCCCCGTGTCAGGGATTTCAGGGGAGTTTCCGGTAAGGCCTTTGATGGCCGCGGCAACTACAGCCTTGGTATTCGCGAGCAGATTATTTTTCCCGAGATCGATTTTGACAAGACCGACGCTATCAAGGGATTGAATGTATCTATTGTCACCACGGCCAAAACCGATAAAGAGGGCAAAGAACTTTTGAGATTGTTTGGGATGCCCTTTAAAAACTGATGGTTTTTGACTCAATGCAACCGGGGTTGGCTTTTTTTATCCAGCCTCGAAGTTGCCTATTGTTAGCACTTTAAGGAGGGTGATTTGGCTAAAAAAAGTCTTATCGCAAAAGCGGCAAGAACTCCAAAATTTGGTGTTCGGGCTTACAATCGATGCCCAATTTGCGGACGACCCCGTGGATTTATCAGAAAAGCGGGTTTATGTAGAATTTGTTTCCGGGGTCTGGCATCTGCCGGTAAGCTTCCCGGAGTTACTAAATCAAGCTGGTAAAACAGGCACAGCCTTTTTTCAAGGATAGATTCCTGTTGGAATAAAAGGTAAAGTTCAGGAGAAAATTATGGCAATGAGTGATCCAGTTGCGGACATGCTCACCAGAATAAGAAATGGTGCTAAAGCAGAGTTTGCCAAGGTGGATATCCCCGGGTCAAAGCTGAAGTTGGAGCTTGCCCGGGTGCTGAAAGAACAAGGCTACATTAAGAATTATAAGTTTGTCGAAGACGGCAAACAGGGTATCCTTCGAGTTTATCTCAAGTACATGGATGACAAGCCGGTTATTTACGGTCTTGAACGGGTGAGCAAACCCGGTCGCAGGATGTACACTAAATCAAGAGAAATTAAATCGGTCTTAAACGGCCTCGGCATATCGATACTGTCCACATCCAGAGGTTTGATGACGGACAAGCAGGCTAAACAAGAGAATGTGGGCGGCGAAGTCCTCTGCAATATCTGGTAACATTGGAGGGATAAATGTCACGAATAGGTAAAAAGCCGATCCAGATTCCTGAAAAGGTCGAAGTGAATCTCAAGGGAGATCAACTCTCGGTCAAAGGTCCCAAGGGGTCCCTTGCCCGTGGTCTGCATCCGGCGGTTAAACTGGCTATAGAAGATGGTGAGATCAATGTTTCGGTTATCGATGAGAGCGATAGAGATCTGGTAGCCATCCAGGGACTTTACCGGTCGCTTGTGTCAAACATGCTCATGGGTGTTTCTGTCGGGTACGAGAAAAAGCTCCTTTTGAGCGGTATTGGATACAGGGCCGAGGTCAAGGGCAATTCCGTCGTGCTCAACGTGGGTTATTCAAATCCTGTGAATTTTGATCTGCCCCAGGGTATTTCCGCACTCGTTGAAAAAAATACAACTATTTCTCTGTCGGGAATCGACAAGGAGATTGTGGGTGAGACTGCAGCAAGAATCCGAAGGATAAGACCGCCTGAGCCGTACAAGGGCAAGGGGATCATGTATTCAGACGAGCGTATCATTAAAAAGGCCGGTAAGGCTGCAGCTAAATAACGAAATCAGGAATAGACTAATATGGCAAAAATATCCACAAGGCTTGTTTCAAGGCTTAAAAGACAAAAGAGGATCAGGAAGCGGATCACCGGGACTACAGAGCGACCAAGACTCTGCGTATTCAGAAGCTCGGCCCATATCTACGCCCAGGTCATTGACGACGTTACAGGGTCAACCCTGGCATGTGCGTCGACACTGGACAAAGATTTTAAAGAAAACAATGAAAAGTCGGCTGGAAAGGATGCGGCCACGGCCATCGGACGTTTGGTCGGTGCAAGGGCTCTTGAGAGGGGAATTTCAAAGGTTGTCTTTGACAGAAACGGATTCCTCTATCATGGACGGATAAAAGCACTTTCAGACGGAGCTCGGGAAGCCGGGCTGAATTTCTAATAAGGAGGAGTTCCCTTGGCACAAAATAAGACGGAAGAAAGCCTTTTGATCGATAAGGTTGTAAAGATCAACAGGGTCGCAAAGGTTGTAAAGGGCGGTAGAAATTTCAGCTTCAGCGCTTTGGTTGTAGTGGGCGATGGTGCCGGAAGCGTCGGCTACGGCCTTGGCAAGGCTGGAGAAGTACCCGAGGCAATCAGAAAAGGCCTTGAAAAGGCCAAGAAGGCAATGACTAAATTTTCCATACTTGACGGGACGATTCCCTTTGAGACGCTTGGAAGGGCGGGAGCAGGCAGAGTAATGCTGAAACCTGCTTCCCCCGGTACCGGTGTTATAGCAGGTGGAGGCGTTCGTGCGGTTCTTGAGGCAGCCGGTGTTACAGACATCCTGACCAAATGCATCGGCACCAACAACATGCACAATGTTGTCAGGGCGACCATGGCCGGACTAAAGTCACTTGAAACCAGGGATGAGGTAGCCAGACGGCGCGGCCTTCGTCCTGAAGACATTTAGGAAAGGGGCTTGAGATGTCAGGTAAAATAAAGATTACACAGATCAGAAGCCTTGTGGGCCGAACGGAAAAACATCGCAGAATCGTCCGGGCCCTTGGTTTAAAAAGAATGCATATGACGGTTGAGCATACTAATAACCCTGCAATTATGGGCATGGTTAAGAAGATACCTCATCTGGTTACCGTGGAGGAGGTTTAAATGAAGCTTCATGAACTCTCACCCTCAGAGGGGAGCCGAAAGAATAGAAAACGTGTGGGAAGGGGACCTGGTTCCGGCATGGGTGGTACCTCAACCCGTGGTAACAAGGGCCTTAAACAGCGGTCCGGCGGCAGCGTTCCACCAGGATTTGAAGGCGGTCAGATGCCCCTTTACCGTCGTCTGCCAAAACGTGGATTTAAAAATACCCTTGCGAAACGTGTCCTTATTGTGAATGTCTCCGACCTTGACAGGTTTGAGGATAAGGCGACCATCGATGGAGCTGCCCTTAAGGAGAAGGGGCTGATCAAGGGTATGTATGATAAGATCAAGGTATTGGGCAATGGCGAGATCACCAAATCCTTCAGCCTGAAGCAATGTCTTGTCAGCAAGACCGCCAGGGAGAAGATTGAGGCTGCCGGCGGGTCCATTGAGTCATAACGATGAATTATAATCTGAATCATAATCGAATCTGAGGCCCTATAAATGATTGAGCGCGGATACCAGAACATATTCAAACTTCCAGAGCTTAAACGGAAGCTTTTGATTACATTTGCCTTGCTGTTTGTCTACCGGGTGGGGGTTCACGTTCCCACACCCGGGATTGATGGAGCAGCCCTGGCCTCTTTTTTTGACAATGCCCAGGGAACGCTTTTTGCGATGTTCAACATGTTTTCAGGAGGAGCTCTGGACAGGCTATCCGTGTTTGCCCTGGGAATCATGCCCTATATCAGTGCTTCAATTATTCTCCAGCTGATGACGGTCGTTGTTCCACACCTCGAACAATTATCCAAGGAGGGTGCCCAGGGTCGCAAAAAAATAACCCAGTACACCCGGTACGGAACTGTTGTGCTGAGTTTGATCCAGGGATTTGGAATAAGCGTAGGACTTGAGAGCATGGCGTCTCCGTCAGGAGCCCCGATTGTGATGTACCCCGGCTGGGAGTTTCGGCTGATGACGGTGATCACACTTACCGCAGGTACTTCCTTTATCATGTGGCTTGGTGAGCAGATCACTGAACGGGGTATTGGAAACGGCATCTCGCTGATAATCTTTGCCGGTATTGTTGCAAGGATGCCCATTGCCATTGCCAACACTCTTCGACTTGTAACAACCGGGGAGATGGGGATTTTTTCCCTGATTATTCTGGTGGTTCTCATGGTTGCGGTTGTGGCTGCCATCATATTCTTTGAAACAGCCCAGAGAAGAATACCGGTTCAGTATGCAAAACGGGTGGTGGGCAGGAAAATGTACGGGGGCCAGACTTCCCATCTTCCGTTGAAGATTAATACGGCAGGTGTGATACCGCCCATATTTGCATCGTCCATTATTATGTTTCCGGCGACCATTGCAAACTTCATAGATCTTCCGATTATGAAGACTGTGGCAGCAGCCATGGACCCCGGCAGTATTTTCTATAATTTGATATTTGTCGGGTTTATCATTTTTTTCTGCTTCTTTTACACGGCTGTTACCTTTAATCCCGATGATGTGGCCGAAAACATGAAGAAAAATGGTGGGTATATTCCAGGTATCCGTCCGGGCAAACGAACGGCGGAGTATATTGACCGGGTATTGACCAGGATTACAACAGGCGGAGCAATTTATGTATCCCTTGTGTGTGTCCTTCCCACCATGCTGATGACAAAATTCAACGTGCCCTTTTATTTTGGTGGGACCGCACTTCTCATTGTTGTTGGTGTATCCATTGATACGGTTTCCCAGATTGAATCCCACCTCATCACTAGAAACTACGAAGGGTTCCTGGGAAAATCTGGCACTGTCAAGTCAAGGCGTTAGATCTATCATTGATGGATATGGCAATTGACATGGCGACAAACAATAGATACACAAAGGAAATTTAAAAATGGCAAAGGAAGAACCCATAAAGGTTGAAGGAACGGTGCTTGAAACTCTGCCCAATGCTATGTTCAAGGTTGAGCTTGAGAACAAGCATCAGCTTTTAGCACATATTTCGGGTAAGATGAGAATGCACTTTATCAAGATCCTGCCGGGTGACAAGGTTACAGTTGAAATGTCACCCTATGATCTCAGTCGTGGCAGGATTACATACCGTTATAAATAGAACCAAGGTCTCCCAAAACCATCGGGAGTAAACCCAGGAGTATTATAAGATGAAAGTCAGAGCATCTGTAAAAAAAATTTGTAAAGATTGCAAGATCATCCGCAGGAAGGGTGTTATCCGGGTGATCTGTATCACTAAACGTCATAATCAGAGGCAGGGATAGGGGGGAACAGCGTGGCAAGAATTGCAGGCGTAGACTTACCAAGAAACAAACACGTGGAAATCGCTCTAACCTATATCTACGGCATCGGCAGAACCCGATCCCAGCAGATACTTGAAAAGGTTGGGATAAATCCGACACTCAAATCCGATGCCCTGACAGAAGCGCAGGTCAACGATATCAGAAAGGTCATTGACAGCGAATTAAAGGTCGAAGGTGAATTAAGAACTCAGATTTCCATGAATATCAAAAGATTGATGGATCTGGGATGCTACCGCGGCCTTCGTCATAGGAAATCTCTGCCTTGCCGGGGTCAGCGAACCAGCACCAATGCAAGGACAAGGAAAGGTCCCAAACGGGCTGCTGTCACTAAGAAGAAGTAGGGATAATCCGGGTTAATTTTAGCCCTACCAATCAGGAGGCATTGCTAAGTAATGGCAAAAAAAACCAAAAAAACCGTTACCAAAAAACGGGTAAAGAAAAATATATCGTCTGGAGTAGTTCACATCCAGAGCACGTTTAACAACACTATTGTTACGATCACCGATGAGATAGGAAACACAGTTTCCTGGTCAAGTTCCGGAATTCAGGGCTTTAAGGGTTCAAGAAAGAGTACTCCGTTTGCGGCAAAGCTTGCCGCAGAAGATGCCGGTGCAAAGGCAATGGAGCACGGAATGAAAAATGTCAGTGTCTATGTCAAGGGTCCGGGTGCAGGTAGAGAATCAGCCCTGAGAGCCCTCCATGCCCAGGGATTCAATATCTCCTTTATAAAAGATGTTACCCCTGTTGCTCACAACGGATGTCGACCCCCGAAAAGAAGACGGGTCTGATCGTTCGTTTATTTCCGATCCCCGGGCTCGGTAACAGGCCTCTTGGGGATAGTGTGAAAAGATTTTAAAGGAGGAGAAGACGTTGTCACGTTATAGAGGATCTGTCTGCCGACAGTGCAGACGCGAAAATATGAAACTGTTTTTAAAGGGTGATCGCTGCTTTTCAGACAAGTGCAGTTTTGACAGAAGGGGCTATCCCCCTGGCCAGCACGGTCAAAGGCGAATGAAGCATTCCGATTACGGCATTCAGCTGCGTGAAAAGCAGAAGGTGAGACGAATTTATGGAATTGGTGAAAAACAGTTCCGCCTCATCTTTGCCAGGGCTGACGCCGAAAAGGGCATAACCGGTGAAACCCTGTTGAGTATGCTCGAACGCCGTCTCGACAATGTGGTTTTCAGGCTTGGCTTTACAAGCAGCAGAACCCAGGGCCGTCATTTCGTCCGGCACAACCATTTTACCGTGAACGGTAAAAAGGTCAACATTCCCTCGTATCTTATCAAGGCTGGGGATGTGATTGAGCTAAAGGAAAAAAGCAAGAAGGTCCAGGTTATTACTGATTCTCTGGATACTGTTGTCCGCAGGGGTGTTCCCCAGTGGCTGGAGCTCGACAAGGACGGTTTTAAAGGCGTTGTAAAGGGGATACCTGCCAGGGAGGATATCACTATGCCCATACAGGAACAGCTGATCGTAGAGCTTTACTCCAAATAACGGTGGATGAAGTTTGGCC
>Ga0265295_1003102_pt1 | contig 24829 bp, 24 predicted proteins | sample Munlansysbiofilm_FD_192503 | JGI IMG/M metagenome (GOLD analysis project Ga0265295, IMG submission 192503) | Leachate microbial communities from a municipal landfill in Southern Ontario, Canada - Methane capture system biofilm | ecosystem: Engineered > Solid waste > Landfill > Unclassified ... | reverse complement strand
AAAAACATTATACAACATAATGGAGCTTATTTCTATACCTGACAAGCAAATATAGTAAATTAATTGTATTATTTTTGTATAGTTATGATACTAATATTTCTTGCCATTACAAGTGCGAAGTATGAGTTAATGAAACTGAAGCATGGGGCATGTCAGGTTCGAGTGGTATTTTTTCCCAGACAGCTAAAGATGTAGTGAACAGAGCGCATCCTATTAGAGCATTCTAATACGCTGTTTGGCCTGATATCATAACCATTAGGGGAGGCAGTTCATATGAACAGCCTCCCCTGTAATACAGAGCCACTCATAATCCAGAATCCTTGTCTATTGTCAAAAAGAAATAGGCACAGTCCTTTTCAAGCGGTTGCATGTTCCCCTTGGAAAGGTATAGAATCAGATTGAATCCTTTCTGACCTTTTTATCAATCTATGGTAGTGAAGGATTCCCTTGTATCGTTTCTTCCCTAGAGACTTGTTTGTTTGTCTTGTAATCAATCAAAACTCCTTTGGCTTTCTTTTTCAGATACAACATTTTCTGACTATCCAGCAACATAGAGTGACTATTTTGCTCAATACGTAAAAAATAACAAAATTAAATTAGACAAACCCCCTTTTTTTGGTGTACAATCCTAGTGTAGATTATCAACACAGGCGTATGCCTGTGAAGAAATGCAAAGAGAGGGATGAAAACAATGCTTATTCTTATTTCCGATGCCTTCGATGCTACCCTAGGGCCTCGCTTAGAGGCGTTTGGTGAAGTGACGACGGACAAGAACCGCCTTAAAGATGCACATATTGTGCTGGTTCGCAGCAAGACCAAATGTACCAAAGAGTATATTGACGGGGCACCGAACCTCAAGCTGATCGTACGCGGCGGCGTCGGTATCGACAACATAGACAAGGCACATGCTGAGAGCAAGGGCATTATTGTACGCAATACTCCCAAGTCATCCTCCATCGCTGTTGCCGAACTTGCCTTTACCCTGATGATCAGCACCCCCTGCCATCTTCCTGCCTACCATGATGGTATGAAGCATGGCCAGTGGCTGAAGAACACCAAGCGCACAGAGCTGTATGGCAAGACGCTCTGTCTCTTTGGCATCGGGAACATCGCAACCCGCGTTGCCGTCCTTGCCAAGGCTTTTGGCATGGATGTTGTCGCCTATGACAAGTATGTGTCATCCTCCCCACATGCAGAGATGAAACAGACCCCTGAGGCTGCGGTCGAAGAGGCTGACTACATCTCGCTGCACCTTCCTCTTACCGATGAGACCCGTGGCATGGTCAACAAGGACCTCATCGCGCATTGCAAGAAGAAGCCGGTCATCATCAATACAGGGCGCGCCCTGTGTGTCGATGCCGATGATATGGTCGCCGCCCTTGCCGACGGCTCAGTTGCCTGGTACGCAACCGATGTCTACCCGACTGACCCTCCTGCTGAGGATTACCCTATCCTCAAGGCTGAGAATGTCACCCTCACCCCCCATGTCGGGGCCAACAGTGAAGAGAACCTCGTTAGAATCGGCGAGGAGACTTTTGATATCATCAGCGACTTGATCAAAGGAGGAAAGCTATAATGGAACGGAAGAAAAACTTTTTCGCAGGTCCCTCCGTACTTCCCGTTGAGGTGCTTGAACAGATACGCGACCAGATGGTCGAGTATGACGGCCAGGGCCTGTCCATGATTGAGGCAAGTCACCGTGGTGGTCTCTTTGAAGATATGTATGACGAGTGTGTAGCACTGTTCAGGGAGCTGCTCCAAGTCCCTGATGAGTACGACCTCTATTTCCTCGGTGGTGGGGCAACCTTGCAGTTCTCCATGATACCGATGAACTTCCTGCGCCCCAATACCGTTGCCGACTATATCAAGAGCGGCACCTGGGCCAACAAGGCCGCCGCCGACGCTGAGAAGATCGGGAAGGTCAACTACTACTATGACGGTACGTCCAACAAGTTCTCATCCCTGCCCAAGGCATCGGAGGTGAGACCCAGTGCAAACAGCAGCTACCTCTATCTCTGTTCCAACGAGACCATCGGCGGCATCGAGTGGCAGGATTTCCCCGATACAGGGGATGTCCCCCTCATCGCCGACATGTCCAGCGACATCCTCTCGCGTCCTGTTCCGGTTGAGAAGTTCGACATGATCTACGGCGGTGTGCAGAAGAACCTCGGCCCTGCCGGCGCTACGTTCATCATCATGAAGAAATCCCTGCTTGAGAAGCAGAACACCAACCTCACCGCCTATCTTGATTACAGCCTGCACAGCAAGGACAAGGGGCTGTTCAACACCCCTCCTGTATTCTCCATCTGGGGCGTGAAGCTGGTCCTTGACTGGATCAAGATGAACGGTGGGGCCGAAGGGATGCAAAAGCGAGCCATCGAGAAGAGCTCTATCATCTATGATGTCATCGACGGCTCGCCTTTCTTCCGCAGTCCTGTAGATGCAGCATTCCGTTCTCGGATGAATATTGTATTCCGCCTCCCCAGTGAGGAGCTGGAAGCCAAGTTTGTCAAAGAGGCTACCAAGGAAGGGATGCTCGGCCTTAAGGGTCATCGCTCAGTTGGTGGGCTGCGCTCCAGCGTATACAACGCCCTTCCCAAGGAAGATGTGCAGTATCTTGCCCAGTTCATGAAAGAGTTTGAGAGGAAGAACGGTTAAGCGATGATGAAGTTAAAGATGGACGAGACGAACAAGGCTATTGTCAAGCAACTGCACGATGGGCGAAAGCCCTTCAGTGCAATTGCAGAAGAACTGAGCATTACGGAGAACACCGTGCGTGCCCGGGTGAACAAGCTCATCGATGAGGGGGTCCTTGAGATTTCCGGATTGGTGAACCCTGAGATGATACCCGGTTTGCAGGTGGTGATGATGGGAGTCAAGCTCAAGACCCTGGACCTTGAAAAGAAGGCCAAGGAGTTTGCCTCCCTTCGCGGGGTCATCTCCGCTGCTGTAGTTACAGGCCGCTATGATCTGATCGTCCAGCTTGTGCTCGCTGAGGATGAGGGGCTGACGCTGCTTGATTTCTTCAAGCAGGAGCTGGATAAGATTGACGACATATCGGAGGTCGAGACCTTTGTAGTCTACCAGTCCCACAATTTCCGAATCCCCTACATTCTGTAACAAGGACTCCTCATAGGCGAAAGGTACCGGTAAAACGGTACCTTTCGTGCTCTTTTCTCCTTGGGAACATCCCCAATCCGTATGGAGAAACCCTTCTGTTCATGCTATACTTCTCCTTAGCCGGCTAGTGCGTGCCGGCATATCTGTTTCTGAGGAGTAACACATGGCAGACTTGTCAACGAAATATCTTGGCCTCGACTTGAAGAACCCCATCATAGTGGGCAGCAGCCCCCTTACGGCAACCCTTGATTCGCTGAAGAGATGTGAAGATGCCGGGGTAGGGGCAGTGGTGTTGAAATCCATCTTTGAAGAGCAGATCGAAGGGGAGAGCGACGCGCTCGTTGATGAGACGCAGGAGTACCTCGTCCATGCCGATGCCTATGGCTTCATGAAGGGCTCCTCCATGGAGCAGGCCATCGACGAACATCTCACGCTGCTGGAGCATGCCAAGAAGGCATTGGAAATCCCTGTAATCGCCTCCATAAACTGCCGTGAAAGCGGTTCATGGATCGAGTATATCACGCGTTTTGTGGCCTGTGGTGCCGATGCCATCGAGCTGAACCACTACATCGTGGCCGCTGATCTGGCTGTAGACGGCACTGCCATCGAAAAGAACTATCTCTCCCTGGTCAAGGCTGCACGCAAGAAGACCAAGATTCCCTTGAGCCTGAAGATGGGCTCTTCCTTCTCCTCGCTAGCCAACCTGCTCTTCAAGCTTGACCAGCTCTCCATAGACGGGGTCGTGCTTTTCAACAGATTCTTCAGCCCCGACATCGATACCAAGACACTCTCCTTCGGCTCGGCTCATATGTTCAGCACCGAGGATGAGTATGCACAGTCGCTCAGGTGGACAGCCCTGATGAGCGAGGAGCTGCGCTACGACATCTGTGCCGCAACAGGTATCCACTCTGGGGATACCGTGGTCAAGCAACTGCTTGCAGGGGCCAAGGCTGTCCAGCTCTGCTCCGTCCTGATGAAGGACGGGCTTTCCCAAGTTTCCAAGATGAAGGCTGAGGTCTCCTCTTGGATGGATGCACATGACTTCGCCCGGATCGCAGATTTCAACGGACAGCTGGCCCAGGAGAGGATCGCAGATCCTTCCAAGTGGGAGCGAACACAATACATGCGGTCTCTGATGGGTGCAAAAAAGGACTGACCATGGATTTGAATATGTATAAGGATATCGCACCGTATCGTGGAATAGATGTGCAGAAGGCCATAGAGAGAATAATTGGGGATAAGAGTGCATTTTTGAAGATCCTTTCTGGTTTTCTCCCTTCTGACACTGCAGAACAGCGAGCTAAGAACGAACAGTATGCACAGCACATGATGGGCGTGTTGCTTTCGGTCAATTCCTACAAAGATTTCCAGGAAAAGCTTTCAGTTGGATTTTTCTTGCCTGCGGTCTTGCAAAAGAGTGTCGACGCTTTTTCTTTCAGCGGATTGGAAAACATTGATAAGGAGACGGCATACCTCTTCATAAGCAACCATCGGGATATTGTCCTCGATTTTGCCCTCATCAACTATGTCCTCATCAAAGGCAACCGGACAGAATGTGAGATGGCTGTCGGGGACAACCTGCTGACCAACCAGTACATCACCGACATCTTCAAGCTCAACGGGGGGGTTACCGTCAGGCGGACGCTGCCGATGCGGGAGAAGTATATGGAGTCCATCAGGCTCAGCTCCTACTTTGTCGAGCTGATCACCGAAATGAACACCTCCATCTGGGTTGCTCAGAAGAGCGGGAGGGCTAAGGACGGCCTTGATGTCACCACCCCCGCCATCATAAAGATGCTGCACCTCTCGCAAAAGCGAAAGGGGGGCTCCCTGTTCAGTGATGTCATCAACAAGTGCAGCATCGTCCCGATCTCAGTAAGCTACGAGTATGACCCCTGTGACATCATCAAGGCGACAGAAGAGGTGGGGCGCCTGAGGCGCGGAGAGCAACCCAAGAAGAAGTATGAGGACCTCATCAGCATCTCCCGTGGCCTGAAGGGGTATAAGGGTGGGATACACATCGCCTTTGGCGAGCCTCTGAATGGCAGCTTCACACATTCCGATCAGGTGGCCTCAGAGATTGACCGGCAGATCCATCTGTCGTACAAGCTGTGGCCAACCAACTGCTTTGCCTATGACTACCTCGAGCAGACCGACACGTTCAAGGACCAGTATGCAGATTTCGATTCCGAGGCGTTCCTTGACCGTTTCAAGAGTCAGAAAGAGGATGTCAGGCTGTATGCCCTGAACGCATATGCCAACCCTGTCCGTTCCTTCCTCAAGGCTCAGGCCCTGTAGGCATGAAGGCAAGGCTTGGGCTGCTTGCAGCGGGTGTGGCTGCCCTGCTCCTCTTTTTTTCCTGCTCACGCCCTCCCTTCACCCTCTCTGGAGTACACGTCTCTGTCAGCACTGTCAGTACGCTTGACAGGGATGGCACCCTGGTAGAAAGCCATGAGAGTCTGGGCATCTTCTTTGAGGGCGAGGCAAAGGGCGATCTGCAGATGGAGGTCATCTCCCCAGACGGCCTCACCTCCTGGATCTTCCCGGCAGAGAAGCGCATTGTGGAGAAGGTGAGCTACTACGGGCGGAGCAACCTCACACTCGGTGGGAGGATGCCCCTTCCCAGAGGGGTGTGGAGCATGCGGGTGCTCAACTCGGACGGTCGCACCCTCACCGAACAATTCAGTGTGGAAAAAGGGTTGGAGGCTGCCCCGTATCAGAACAGCCTTGATGCAGAGGCGGGGCTTCTCGTCCTGGACGAGAGCCTCGGAGCGTGTGAGCTACAGCTTCTGGGAGAAAAGAAAGAGGTGCTCCATAGGAGCACCACCACAGAACAGAGCATCACCCTCACCTCACTCTATCAGAAATGGGAGAAGGTGCGTCATGTCGGCCTGGCTTGGTATGATGAGGGGGCGAGGGCAGGGCGGATAGTCTGGTACGCCCTTTAGGTCCTCCCCACAGCACGCGCCAGCTCGTCCTTGTTCAGCCTCACCACAAAGGTCCTGCCATGGGGACAGGTGGGCTCTTCCAAGGCGAAGACCTGCCTGAGCAGCTCAACGGCTGTCGTACGGTCGACGCTGTCTCCCCCCTTGATGGCCGCATGGCAGGCCACTATGGCGTACAGCCCCTTCTCGATCTCCTTGGCATCACCGCTATGACCCTGGATGAAGGCGACCACCTCCTGTTCGATGGACCTGTACATCGCCGGTATGGTGAGCAGCTGCCACTCCAGTGGCTCCTTGCGCTCAAGCTTTATGCCCAGGTTGAGATAGACATCAAGCTTTTCCTGCAGGTATGCATCGACATCCCTTTCCACCTCAAACTCCACCGGTATCATCAGGGTCTGCACATCCACCCTGAGCCTGACCTTGTCAAAGAGGATGCGCTCATGGGCGGCATGCTGGTCCACAAGGAAGAGGTCCTCCCCCTTCTGTGCCAGGAGGAAGAGGTTGAAGGCCTGCCCGAGGTAGGTGAAGCTCGCCTCCTGGGTCTGTTCTGCCCAGATGTCCACCTCCTCGCTCTTGCGCGAAGTCTCCATCCTGTTCTCCTCCAACGCCTCCTTGGCCTTCTGGAACCACAGCGGATCCGATGGCTTGCTCTGCTGGGCGTAGGTATGCCCCTTCTCATGGGAGAAGGGGGTGTGCCTGGGCGAGGGATCGGGGGAGAAGCTCGAGTGATTGGGCGCTGAGAACAGGCTCTCCTGTCTGTCAGGGAGATTGGTCTGCACCTCCTTGATGAGGCGCGGCAGGGTTCGCTTTACCTGGCTTGCTATCATGGAGACTATCTGGTGATGGATCTCCGCCTTGTTGCGTAGCTTCGCCTCCCTTTTGGTGGGGTGGATGTTGAAGTCGACAAGAGTGGGGTCTACGGTTATGAAGAGGTAGCAGTAGGGGAACGACCCCCCTGGAAGCAGCTCCCCATAGCCATAGGTCACCGCCTGGACCAGGGCGTAGTCCTCGATGGGGCGTTCATTGATGTAGATCTTTATGTGGGAACGGTCACTGCGGAATATTGCCGGTGACGAGGTCACCGCATAGAGGCTGAAGCGGGCGGCACTCTCATGCAGTTCGAGCATCTCCGAGGGGACGATGTTCTGACTGGTGGTGAGGGCGTCCAGGACCCTCCCTTTTCGTGTGGTTGCGGGAAGGTCGAGGCGGAGCTTGCCGTCGGTGTAGAACTTGAATGAGCGCTTGGGAAAGGGGAGGGCCTTCTCCAGGAGGATGTTCTTGCACATGGTCGCCTCGGTGGAGGGGCGCTTGAGGAACTGCCGCCTTGCCGGAATCTCCTTGAAGAGGCCCCTGACCGTGACTTTGGTTCCCCGGTCAGGACCGCCTGGGATGATCGGTCCCTTCTGGCCGTTGTCGATGGTTATGCTTGCAGAGGAGGCCCCCTTGTAGCTGCTTGCAAGGGTGATCGTAGCGACAGCGGCTATGCTGTAGAGCGCTTCACCCCGAAAGCCCATGGTCGAGAGCTGGTAGAGGTCATCCAGGGAGGAGACCTTGCTGGTCGCATGGCTCTCACAGAGCAGGGGGAGGTCTTCCTCGGCTATGCCGTCCCCGTCATCTATGACGGTGATCTCTTCGAGGCCCCCTTCAACGACACTGGCGAGTATGGTGGTGGAATTTGCATCAAGGGCGTTGTCCAGCAGTTCCCTCATTACGGAGGCAGGTCTCTCTATAACCTCTCCGGCGGCTATGCGTTGTGCCACCAAAGGATTGAGCAGTTTGATATTCATACGGATAATGTAGCATGTTTCTCCCTTTTGGGCAAAAGGAAAGGGCCCGCAGGCCCCTATCCTTTTAGAACTGCAATCCTAACCTGTAGGATGCTGTGATGCTGATTTTCGGAGTCGTATAGAGTGTCGGGTCTGGTGGGTAGTCGGCCTTTGCCCTGATGGTCAGGCCCCCTGTCGCATAGCTGACCGAAAGGAAGGATGATGCCCTGCTTCCACCGAATAGGGTGGTCAGGTCCTGGGTGCCGTCGAAGATATCCCTGATGGTATCGGTGATGCCCACCTCCTGCAACCCTAGGGAGATGGTGAAGCCACTCTGTTTGTAGGAGAGGGTCAAGATGCTGAGGTCAGCCTTGTGCCCGGCTACTGTTGCAATGCTCAGGTCGTTGGCAAAGGGCAGGTTGAGCGCAAGGTTTGCACCAAAACGCTTCCCGGAAAAGCCAGTCTCAGCGAAGAGGTCGAAGACGGAGGGGGCACTGTCGAACGCATAGGCGATCTCACTGTCCAGGAAATTCCTGTTCTCACCCTTTCTGAAGGAGCCCATCAGCTTTGCTGAGAAGGCGCCTTGCTCCAAAGCGAGGGCGGCACTGACCTGATAGTTGGGGAACAAGGTGGTGAGGGCAGGGTCTATGAACTCCTCAGGCTTGAAGTTCGGATAGAGGGGCAGGTACCCGCCTGCAGAGAAGAGGAGGGCGAGCTGCGTTGTTCGGATATCTATCAGCGGGAGGCTGAGGTTCACGTACGGGTAGGTCTTGAGGTCCCAAGGAGCACGGTCGATCCTTACCAAGGAACCGATGGAGGCTGATAGGCGGTACCCGTCGGCATTCTCATACTCCAGGGCGAAGGAGGCGAACTGGGGATTGTTGGAGAGCAGGCTGGTAAGGTAGAGGTCGTCGACATAGGCGTGAGTGGAGAAGGATCCCATCTCTATCCTGTTGAACATGCCAAGCTTGGTGCTCTCACCGAAACGAGGGGTAAAATACTGCTCGGAGAGGGGGGAGTGGTAGCGGTTGTTGTCCAAGGCTAGGAAGAAGGGGGAGGAGCTGTACCCGATTCGCAAGGCGGAGATGAAATTGAAGCCGTATGCAAGGGTGGCGAGCTTTCCTACCGGCATGGTTGTGAGGTTTGAGCTGTAGGTTGAGAAATCCTCTGTGGTGATCGAGGCTTGGGCCCTGAACAAGAAGCTCTTGTACTGGACGAAGGGCTTGAGTGTGATGGTGTTGTGCAACCTGTTGCTGTCTGTCCCGTCGAAGAGGAAGCTGTAGGATGCCAGCACCCCTACAGACCCATCCTTGAGGTCCTGCTCTTGGGTAAAGAGAATGCTCTGGGGTTTTTCCTGCTTGGCAGGGACGCTGGCGGCCTCTGTCTCTTCCAGTTTGCCTGCGGGAGCTGGCGGGACCGCAGGGGCCTCCATCGCCACATCAGCCTCCACCTTGGCTCCAAAGCTCACCGGTGTTTCAGGCAGGGCGGAGGGCTGGGGTGTTGGGGGCATTGCAGGGGTGACCCTGGCTTGCACGAGCGTAGGGCTGTTGGGGGCCATTGGGCGAACCGTCACCACAATACGGTCCTTAGGCAGCGGGACGAGGGAGGAGGTGGGTGTTCGGGGGATGGAGGGTACCTTGATGGGGGTGCTTGTTACCGTGAGGGTGTAGGGCATGGGAGGTTTGTCCACCTCTGTCCTCTGTGCCAAAACAAAGGCGGGCTGCTCGATGGGCATGATGGTCACCCCTGGTGCAACCGGCGACTCTTGTGGCTCTTGCGGCTTTTGCAGAACGGAGGAGAAGGCTGGAACACGAGGGGTCTCCACCGGTGTTGCCATCTCGTTGAGCAGCTGTTTGGCGAGCATGAGGTCGGGATAGGTGGCGTAGGTGAGGTAGTACCCGGTTTGAATGGGCCTGGGCTTGGCCTGGCCTTCGTGCATCCCCAGCTTCTGGAATGTTTCGATGGTGCGTGTGGCGCGCGTGATGGAGTTGTAGGAGGTGGCAGAACCCTTGAATACCGTCACAGACTCCTCGGCGTCGTCAGTGATGACGAACATCTCCCCGTCTCCGGTAAGCTTGAACAGTGATACCGGCGTTGATACGCTCAGAGTCCCTCTGCCCATGTCGTAGGTGTTGAAGGTGGCCTTTCCCTTGACCAGGTAGAGCGTGGGGTTGTCGCTGATGAGGTCGCCTGTGATGAGGATGGAATCCTCAAACAGGTTGATGGTCCCCTTGGGGGTGACTATAAGGATCGGGGAGTCCGGGTTGTATATGACCCACCCCTGCCCAATATTGGAAGCGACCTCTTCAGTTGCATCGAGGGCGACCCCCTGGCTGTCAAATATGCGAATGCCGCCGATGTCTCCATCACCGATGAATACAGAATCCTGCGCAGCTAAAGGTACCATTGCCAGTGCAACCAACAAGGCGAGACATACTCTTTTTCTTCCCCAACTCATAGCTTCTCCCTATAGGATTGAAATCCTTACCGCTGTGTCTACTTGTAATGTCGATTGGGCATTTTCATCAAACATCATGCCAAGCCCGATCGTAAATGAGTAGGGTTTAATCTTTATGATGGCTGATGCGGCAATTTCCGCATTGCGCAAGGAAAACAAACCTTCTACAAACCCCTCATCCGTACTGGTAGGATAAAGCTTTTCATAGCTCAAGTCCAGTGAAACGATATTGAATAAGCGTTTGTCGATTCGTACGTTAGCTTGGAATGTATGGTTGGAAAAAACCCCGTCGGAATAATCGCTTCGTATCCTTGTCCGCAGGTATGCACCCACCCTGGTGAAGTTCAGTCCCGCCATGGCATCGACTCTCATCGCCCCATCCTCCAGGATGGAGTTTGTCCTGTCCTCAAGGGTCAGCTCTTCAAAGCCCGAGTCAAAGTAGTCTGTGTAGTACGTACCGAAGACGGGGATGGTGACACTGGTGTTGAACAGGAAGAAGCTCATGGAGTGGCCGAAGAATCCATAGCGGGTTGCAAGGGCCGGTTGGGGGGAGAAGGCTCCCGGGCTCTGGACCAGCAGGTCGGTAAAGAAGGCCAGGGTGAAAAAGTTGCGGGTGAGCAGGGGTATTCCCATATCCAGTGAGATGAGTTTGCGTGTATGCGGTTTCTTTGCATCGCGCTGTGCAAAGGATGCACTGGGGTTCTCTGCAAAACTGACCCCAAGTTCAACGCTTGAGAAATAGGATAGGGGGTACTGGTTGCTGAAAGGCCGTGCGTACAGTCTCCAGGCCATCAGCGTCGGCTCGAACAGGTCGTTGGTGACAAACTCAAAACCAGCATTGTGGATTCCGACCAGGTCCCCGTCAAGGGTGAAGTTCAAGCCGGGGCGTGAGGTGTGCGCCCCGACGCTCAGGTCAAAGTAACCGTTGAGCAGGGCCCCGTCACCGAGGGTGATGCCGACCAGTTTTCCATAGCGGATGTAGATGGGCTCATACCGGTTCCCCCACTGGGCGTATCGTATGAACGAGCTGTACTTGCCCAGGGCGGAGAGTACAAAGTCAGCTCCGCTCTGGTCGGAGCCCCTTTTGGGAAGCCTCCAGTCGGAGAAGTCGATATCCAGGGTGAAGGGGTCGGTTGTGACAAAGCCCCGGACCTTGAGGTCCAGTTGGAATGCGAATTTCTTGAAGGAGAAGTCCGGAGCGTAGGAGACGCTGAAAAAACCATCGGAGGTGGCTGTACCCTCAAGAAGACCACCAAGGGAATCCTCAAGCTGGCTTTGTCCCAGGTCGATGGGACGGATAGGGCCTCCTCCATCATAGGGGTCCTGCTCTGGATCAGGAGCAGCAGCTCCGTCTTTTGCCCCGAGAAGGACAAGTGCGAAGAGCATTACGAGCAGCAACAGCGAAATTCTCTTTTTCACGGACTTTCCTCCTCCTTTCCTATCATTACACATATGCAGTATAACTGTAAACCTAGTATGGCGTATATTGGTTACACTCTCCCTTCAAAGGTATGTGCATGATAGATATGCTCCCTGGTGAACTTGTCCATGTGGTTGAGCTGTCGTATCAGGGGTTTCAGTTGGGATCGGATGTTCGCCTGGTCGAAGGGGCACACCGGTTTTACGACAGGCAGGTCATAGCGGTTCGCCAGTTGCTTCAGCCTCGATTCATGGATTTCTATCATGGGCCTGATCATCTGGATTTTCCCCCCGAAGAAGGGTTGCACCGGCTGCATGGTGGTGAAGCTTCCCCTGAAGCAGAGGTTCATCATGCTCGTCTCCACCAGGTCATCCAGATGGTGGCCCATTGCGATGATGGAGATGCCCCGCTTCTCACACTCCTCAAAGAGGATGCGCCTGCGGTTGCGTGAGCAGAGGTAGCAGTTGAACTCCCCCTTGAAGGAGGGGGGGTACTGGTGTTCGTCGGTTATGGTGAGCCTGATGTCCAGGTCGGCGAAGTATTTCAGCAGCTTTGGTCTGAACTCCTCGGGTATGGGGTGCTCGACCCAGTTTATCATCAGGGCCTCCAGCTCATAGTGGATGGGCATCCACTTGCGCCTCAGCGAGAGGGCCAGGGCCAGGCCAAGCGAATCCTTGCCCCCCGATACGGAGAGCAGCACGCGCTCGCCCTCGCGGATCATGGAGTAGGTGTTGATCGCCTTGCCCGTATGCTTGATGAAACGCATCACCCAAGGGGGCATATCCCCGTCGATGAGCTTGCTGTAGGAGACCTTTTCCTGTACCTCGTGCATCGTTATGACTCCAGTGCCCCCAAAAGCGCTTCGGCTGTAACGTAGGAGGGTGTGAAGATTCTGGTTTTTCTGAGGTTCTTTGTAAAGACCTTTCCCACATCTTGTGAAAAAACCGTATCTGCCTTGTCAAAGGCGATGGCCTTTCCGTCTTTCTGGATGAGGGGGATGTCGGATTCAAACTTGACCGGCTCGGGGATGTCCACAACCACCTGATAGTTTTCCAGGCCCTTGTACCCATAGCTCTCCCTGAGCTTCAGGCAGAGGCGCTCTTCGTTTTCCAGCCTCTCGTGCAAAAGGGATGCCCCCCTGTCCAGGGCACGGTTTTCGTCAAAGTCCTCTTCATAGCGGCAACTGAGCATCTGGTTCTCCCTTACCTGCGAAAAGAGGGTCAGAGGCTTGTAGTCCAGCCTGTCCGCGAGCATGAAGAACTGCTCGTCATCGAGGACGTAGAGGTCCCTTGGGGTGAGGATGCCATCCTGTAGCGAGAGCAGCAGTGCCTTCTTGATCATGGCTGTGGCACTGCGCACCCTCTTGTGCCAGTAGACATTCTTGTACATGAGGTATTTGCTGAACAAGAGGTGCTCAACCGATCCAGCCGCTGCAAGGGGGAGGGCTGCCCTCCCTTCGAAGATCATCAGCCTGTCGGTGATGTAGGATACATCCTGCATGCCGTAGGGCACCCCGCAGAAAAACGCATCGCGGTTGAGGTAGTCAAGCTTGTCCGGGTCCAGGGCCCCTGAGAGCAGGCTGCGGTAGAACTGGATCTCGGCATCGGTATTGGGAAGGCTTTCATCTATGATGGTGGCCACCAGCGAGGGGGAGCACCCGCTGTCGATGATGGCATCATGCAGCTGGCGGTCATCCGCGATGAGGGAGGCCGCTATCGCCTCATGCGAGCGTAGGGGCAGCTCCTTGAGCGAATGGGCAAAGGGAAAGTGCCCGATGTCGTGCAGAAGGGCCGCACAGAGGAAGGTGCGCATCCCCTCTTCGCTCAAGGGCGTCTCCTGGCCGCTGCTCAGTGCCTGCCTGAGCAGGCTGGTGAGGATGGTGTGGCTTATGTGGTAAACCCCAAGGCTATGGTCCAGGCGCGTATGCACAGCCCCCGGGTAGAGATGGAAGGTGGGCCCGAGCTGCTTGATGCGGCCAAGCTTCTGCACAACGGGGGTCATATAGATGCGCCTGAGCTCCTTGCTGAGGTGGATGTCCTTCCACAGGGGGTCACGGATGCTTACGGTGTAGTGGGTATAAAGGCTTGAGAGCTTTTTTGCTGTGGAGGTATTCATACCAGCATAGTAAGGGCAAGCAGACCCCGTGTAAAGTGGAGAAATGGGGGAGGCCCCCGCATCAAGGCCGGGGGTCCTTCCATGTGGGTCAATGTGCTGCCTGCATACCTGCCCTAGGAAAAGATGTTTGCACTCTTTCCCCAGTCATAGTCAAGCTCCTTCAGAGCTTCGCCGCTGGGCATGGGGTAGAAGAGGATGCCCTTCCCCCTTGCAATGTAGAAGCCGTTATCGACTATCTGGTAGGTGAACTTTGAGTCGAACGAACGGTCGATGGTCTTGGTGATCTTGTCCTCGTGGTTTTGCACCGCATGTATGCAATCGATGAGGTGGTCCAGGTCGCGGTCAAACATGCTTCCGATGTTGCCGGTCTTCTCCTTCTCCTCAAAATCAATGCGCCTGACATCGTTGAAGATGATTGCAGGCACCGTTATCTTCTTTTCGGTATCGTTGATGATGTAGTCGGCCAGCGCCTTTGGCTCAAGGGAGCTTGCAATGAAGGGGTGGACAGGGCAGTGCTCCTTGTACAGGCCGTAGCCGGCCCAGTTGTCCGGCCTGCGGTAAGGCTCCTGCGAGAGGCCCAGGGTGCTTCCATCCTTGGTGACAAGGTATATGTCCTTGTACTGCTCAAGGGGGATGTGCTCGATGACACGGTAGATCGAGAGGTACAGCGAGTGCTTCAACGTCCCGTCAGGGCGTGAGACGCACTTTCTCTTTGCATAGTCCCAATCGAAATGGTCGGCGAACCCACCTTTGATCTCAGCGAACATCAGCCGTTCTGCAGAGCCTTTCTTGGATCCCCTTGCCATGTAGGAGCCGAACATCCTAGGTTCGAGCTGTGAGGCTATCAACGCTTCAATAGGGGAAAAGACCACATAATAGTACAACATCTGCACCCTCCTCATTTACTTCATCAGAAGTGAAAATAGGTTGTATTTGCTAAAGATCGATACGGCTATCAGCGAGACGATCGCCATGATCTTTATCAGGATGTCAAGCGAAGGCCCCACCGTATCCTTGAGGGGGTCCCCAACCGTATCGCCTACGACAGCCGCCTTGTGGGCATTGGAGCCCTTCCCGCCGTAGTGCCCGTCCTCGACATACTTCTTGCCGTTGTCCCAAGCCCCTCCGGCATTGGCAGTATAGAGGGCTAGCATGACAGAGGAGAGCGTCGTTCCGATGAGCAGGCCCCCCACAAACTCGGCGCCGAAGATGAAGCCGCACACAAGCGGCGTCGCAACCGAGATGAGGGCGGGCACCCTCATCTCCGAGAGAGCTCCGGCACTGCTGATGCTTATACAGGTCTTGTAGTCAGGCAACGAGGTGCCCAGGATGATGCCCGGGTCCGCCTTGAACTGACGCCGTACCTCCTGGACCATCTTGCGAGCGGCGTTCGCCACCGCCTCTATAAGCAGGCCGCTGAAGAGGTAGGGGATGGCAGCGCCCACCAAGGCCCCTACAAGGGTGAGCGGGTTGACCATGTTCAGCATCATAGCCGAGCCGTGCACCACGTTCTCGCCCGCCTGGGCATAGAGGTAGGAGGAGAACAGCGACAGCGCTGCAAGGGTGGCCGACCCGATGGCAAACCCTTTTCCGATGGCTGCAGTGGTGTTTCCCACCGCATCGAGCTTGTCGGTGATGCCGCGCACATCCGGGTGCAGCTTTGCCATTTCGCTGATGCCCCCTGCGTTGTCGGCAATCGGGCCGAAGGTGTCGACGGAGACGGTCACCGTCACAAAGCTGAGCATGCCGATCGCCGCCATCGCAACTCCGTAGAGCCCTGCCACGGCATTCGCCGCTATGATGGCGAAGCCAAGCACCAGGACAGGGGCGATGACCGACACCATGCCGACACTCATCCCCTCGGTGATGGTGAGGGCGGCCCCCTCCAAGGAGGCGGCGGCAATCTTTTGCGTAGGCTTGTAGTCATAGCTGGTATAGTACTCGGCGATCCTCCCGATGACGATGCCGCTCACTATGCCAAGGACGGCGCACACCCACGGGGAGAGCGAGCCCAGGGCAAAATGAATGGTAGTGAGCTCTTCAGATCTGAAGACAAGGTGGGAGACTATCCCTGAGGAGATGATCGTCAGCCCTGCACCCATGAAGGTCGCTGCATTAAGCTCCTTGTGGGGGTCGGAGGAGACTTTCTTAACCAGCAGGAAGAGGATGCCCAGCATCGAGGAGATGATGCCCACCGCTGCGATGAGCAGCGGCACATAGATGAGCTTTGCCACCAGGGAGGCCGGTATGTCCCCGTTGGAAAAGTAGATGTAGGAAGCGAGGATCATCGCCGAGACCAGGGCCCCCACATAACTTTCCAGCAGGTCGGATCCGAGGCCGGCAACGTCCCCTACGTTGTCCCCGACATTGTCGGCAATGGTTGCGGGGTTTCTCGGGTCGTCCTCGGGGATGCCCGCTTCTGTCTTTCCCACCAGGTCCGCACCCATGTCGGCGGCTTTGGTGAAGATTCCTCCCCCCACACGGTTGAACATCGCTATGATGGAGCACCCAAGGGCGTAGGAGCTGACGGTCATCGTGAAGGGAATGTCGGAAATGCCCAGCCAGTTGGTGTGGAAGAGCAGGTTTTCAGGTGCCACCTGCTCGAAGAGCAGACCGAACACCAGGTAGACGATCGCCAGGCCGAGCAGGGCGAAGCCACCCACACACAAGCCCATCACCGAACCTCCCCGGAAGGCGACGCGAAGCGTCTGCCCCAGGCTTTTTGTCTGGCGCGCCTCATTGGATACGCGCACATTGCTGATCGTAGCAATATTCATCCCGATCCACCCTGCGGTGGCGCTCATGGTAGCCCCCAGGATAAAAGCCAGGGCGCTGGGCAGGGATACGACGACCCCTAAAATGATTGCGATGATGATGGCGACCTTGATGATGATCGAGTACTCAAGCACCAGGAAGGCTTTTGAACCCTCTTGGATCGCTGATGCGATCTGTTGCATCTCGTCTGTCCCCGCATCCTTTCTCTTTACGCCGTAGAAGTTGATCGAGGCGAATACTACCGCACCAATAGCTACAATGATTACAAATCCTATCATCTGGTATCCCTCTGGCCATAAGTGTAATGCACGCAAGGGCATTTACCAAGAGTTGCTTCTGTCGAATTTGGCCTGTAAGAGGGCAGTCCAGTTTGCCAGGGGGAGGGGTCACAGGGGGGAAATACTGCTTGAAAGGCGAATAGGTTTGACAAAAGCATGCCCATCGTCTACATACTAGGTATGAATATACACGCCCGCCTCTCTCTTGTGCTCTCCTGTTTGCTCTTTGGGGCCACACTTGCTGCAGTGCCGCTTGCAACACAGCTCTCCTTTGCCCATATTCCCCCCCTTTTGGCCCAGGACTCCCTGACAGGGCAGTTGGTCGAGCCTGAGGAGGGTTCGGTCGAAGCCTTTACAGCCCAGGCCCTTGGGGAGCCCTACACCCTTGCATGGGTCGAGAGGTATGTCCCTGAGGATGTCAGGTACTCCTTTGTCCGTACCTTTGACCAGGATCTCTCCCTTCTCCTGCCCCAGACGATGCTCACCTTTGGAAAGGCGGTTCACCGCCAGGAGAGCCTCTCCGTCCCCTTCAGGTATGGAAAGGAGATGAGAAGCGGCACGTTTGTCTGGATTGAGATGGAGCCGGGGGAATACACCCTGCTCTCCATCTCACTGAACCCCTAGCCCATGATGCGGTCATTACCCCGATTTTGCTGTTTTATATCGAATCCGTCCTCTTGCTATCCGCCTGAACAGTGATAGAATGAAATATTACGTATACGCTAGATGGAGGTATCTATGAAAAAAAGTCTGTTCCTGTTGCTTGTCGTGTTGATGGTGTTCTCCCCACTGGCCGCCCAGGGTTCCAAGGATGACGGTGCAGCCGCCAAGGAACTGGTGATCTATGCCAGTGTCGATGAAGCGAACGCTGTGAAGATTCTCGATGCCTTTACCAAGGATACCGGCATCAAGACGAGTTTTGTGCAGCTATCCTCAGGTCCTGCCCTTACCAGGATCCAGGCTGAAAGCGGAAGGCCCCAGGCCGACCTCTGGCTTGGTGCCCCTAGCGACAACCACGTCACTGCCAAGGTCGACGGCCTGACCATGCCCTACAAGGGTCCTTCCTTCGAAGCCTTGGGCAAGGAGTTCAAGGATGCAGAGGGGTACTGGAGAGGGTTCTACATGAATCCCCTCTGTTTCGGGGTCAATACAACCGCCCTTGCCAAAAGGGGGGCAGCGATGCCAAAGAGCTGGGCAGACCTGCTCAAGCCTGAGTACAAGGGCCTGATCCAGGTTCCGACTCCCCAGGCTTCAGGGACCGCCACCACCATGATCTACTCCCTGATCGAGATCATGGGAGAGGACCAGGCCTTTGCCTATATGGCCCGTCTCAATGCCAACGTCCAGACCTACACCTCATCAGGTACAGGCCCCTCCAAGGGCGTGAACGTCGGAGACGCCGCCATCGGCATACAGTTCTCCCCAGCATTCTTCCAGATGAAGGCCAACGGACAGCCTGTTGAGATCGTCTTCCCATCCGAAGGGTTTGGCTTTGAGTTCCCAGCAGCCTCCATCCTCAAGGGTGCGAAGAACTATGAGGCTGCCAAGATCTTCATGGACTGGCTTGTCAGCAAGAAGGGCCAGGATGTCCTGAAGTCGACCGGGACATACTTCTACCCTGTCATCGACGATGCCGAGATCGACCCTGTCATGCCCGCTTTCTCCACCTTGGACGTAGTCGGTGTGGACCTTGCCTACTACAGTTCACGCAAGGCCGAGCTCGTTGAGCGATGGGTCAGCGAAGTGCTCTCCGCTTCCAAGTAGGAGCATCCCCTGTATATCGGTGGTGTGCCGCGGCACACCACCGATTCCCCACAAGCCCTTCGACCCTCCCTTCATGTTGAGGTACCCATGATCAAATCCTATGTGAAACGCAAGTGGCATGCCCTGGTTAAGCTTAGCCGGGACCCGCTGTTGCTATGCGTCATAGTCGTTCTGCTGCTTGCCCTCATCCTGTTCATCATCTATCCGCTGCTGAAGGTCTGCATCGTCAGCTTCCAGGTCGACGGGCGCTTCTCGCTTGGAAACTTCGCCTCGGTGATGACGTACAGCAACGGCTACTATATGAAGGCGCTGTGGAACTCCTTGTGGATGGGCTTTGCCACAGCTACCATCGGCACCTTCGTCGCCTTTATCTTTGCCTACTCGCTGACGCGTGCGAACATCAGGGGCCAGAAGTTCTTCAACCTCATAGCAACGATCCCCATCATCAGCCCCCCCTTTATCGGGGCCCTTGCTGTTGTCATGCTCTTCGGACGCAACGGTTTTATCAGTTCAACCATACTGGGCATGGAAAATGCCAACGTATACGGACCTAAGGGACTGCTCTTTGCCCAGGTCCTTACCTTTTTTCCTGTAGCGTACATCACGCTGCGCGGGGTGCTGGAGTCCATCAGTCCGACCCTCGAGGATGCGGCGATGGATCTTGGAGGCAACCGCTTCACCATTTTCCGCAAGGTGACGCTGCCTTTGGCCATCCCCGGCATCGCAAGCTCCGTCTTGGTGCTGTTTGTGGAGTCGCTGGCCGACTTCGGCAACCCCCTGGTCCTTGCAGGGGCCCAATTTCCCATCCTCTCCGTCCAGGCATACCTGGAGATAACCGGCATGGGCAACTTTGCAAAGGGCTCGGCTCTTGCCTTCATCCTCCTGGTCCCCTCGGTCTCAGCCTATATGCTGCAAAAGTACTGGGTCAGCAAGAAGCAGTATGTGACGGTCACCGGCAAGCCTACCCAGTCCTCGAACACGATGGTAAGCAAGCATGCCCGATGGGCCCTGTTCGCCGTCTGCTGCGCCATCGCTAGTATCATCATACTCGTCTATGCCAGCATCGTCTGGGGGGCCTTTGCCGCCTCGTGGGGCAACAGTGCAAAGCTGACCTTTGACAACTTCATCTATGTCTTCAGGGTGGGCTTCGAGTCGGTGCTCGACACCATGGTCATCGCAGGCCTGTCAACGCCGATAGCAGGGGTCCTGGGCATGGTCATAGCCTTCCTTGTGGTGCGCAAGAGGTTCTTCGGGCGCAAGTTCATGGAGTTTTCCAGCATGCTGAGCTTTGCAGTGCCCGGCACCGTCGTGGGTATCGGATATATTTTGGCTTTTAATAAAAGCCCGATCTACCTTACAGGGACCCTGGCCATCCTGCTGCTGAACTTCATCTTCCGCTATCTTCCTGTCGGGGTGCAGGGAGGAGTGGCCGTTCTGAGCCAGATCGACCCCTCCATCGAGGAGGCGGCCATAGACCTTGGAGCCGACAGCCATACGACCTTCCGAAAGATCACCCTGCCTTTGATGATCCCGGCCTTCTTCAGTGCCCTGATCTTCTCCTTTGTCCGCAGCATGACAGCCATCAGCGCAGCGGTCTTCCTGGTCTCGGCCAGGTGGAAGCTCATGACGGTGCAGATCATGAGTCAGGTGGAGAGCGGACGCATCGGCTCAGCCGCCGCCTTCAGCCTCATACTTGTCGCGATTATCCTGGTGGCCATGTCGGCCATCAAGCTGTTCCTGCGGCTGAAATACAATACGAAGAGTTCCATCCTTACCCGTTAGGAGTATAAAGCATGAGTGTAACACTGGTTAATGTGACAAAGATTTTCACCGACCAAGATGATAAGAACAAAGAGTTCACCGCAGTCAAAGAAGTGAACATCGAGATCCGTGAAGGGGAGATGGTCACCTTCCTCGGCCCTTCGGGGTGTGGCAAGACCACTACGCTGCGTATTATCAGCGGCTTTGAGCAGCAGACCAAAGGCGATGTCTATATCGACGGCAAGCTGGTCAACGACCTGCCTGCCAACAAGCGTGACTCCTCGATGGTCTTCCAGTCCTATGCGATCTTCCCCCACCTGACGGTAGCCCAGAACATCGGCTTCGGCCTTGAACTCAAGAAATTCAAGAAGGCTGAGATTCAGAAGGAGGTCGATAAGATCATGCAGACGATGGGCCTCTCCGCCCTGGGGTCCCGTCAGCCAAGCCAGCTCTCCGGTGGCCAGCAGCAGCGTGTTGCCCTTGCACGTGCCATTGTCAACAAGCCGCGCGTCCTGCTGTTTGACGAGCCCCTTTCCAACCTTGATGCGAAGTTGCGCGACCAGATGCGCACTGAGATCAGGCGCATCCAGCAGAAGTTCGGCATCACCAGCATCTACGTCACCCATGACCAGGATGAGGCAATGACGGTAAGCGACAGGATCATGGTGATGGACAAGGGTGTCATCCAGCAGCTAGGCACCCCCTTTGAGATCTACAGCAGGCCGGTAAACCATTTTGTGGCTGACTTCATCGGACGGGCTAACTTCTTCATCGGCAATGTCGTTGCCTTGGATGAACTGGTGACCATATCCCTCAAGGGCAGGGAGTTCTCGTTCCCCACCTTCAACAAGGATGTCAAAAAGGGCAAGCGCGCAACCATCGTCATCAGACCCGAAGGGCTGCACATTACCAAGCAGAGCCAGGAGGCCTTCTTCAACGGAACGGTCACCCAGGCTGTCTATCTCGGTTCGACCATGGAGTATGAGATATCGGTGAAGGGCAGGAACGAGCCCATAGTGGCGATCTCGTACAACCCTGTGCTTGAAGGCTTCCATAAGGTCGGTGATGAGGTCGGGGTGACGTTCGACCCTGTCAGCGCCCATGTGATCAGCTAGGGTGGATGATGGTGCATGTTTTGAGGTTTATACCAAAAACCAATCGAAGGAAGAGATGAGTTTTACAGCAAAAAAGAGGGAGGCAGCCATAGTGGGTGCCTCCTTCCTCATTCCATTGAATTATATTTCTCGTTCTGGCTTTGTTGCATCAGGTCTTTTGGTTATTGGTTGGTCTTCTCAATCACCAGCACATAGCTGCCGCTCTGGGGAACATTGACGGAGAGTTCCTCAACCACCATGGCCTGCGCCTCACCCTTGGACTGATCATACTCGGCAAGCAGCAGGAGCAGGTCCTCATTGAGGTCCTCCATGTTCAGCGTTATGGTGCGCTGTCCGCCCTTGATGTAGATCCTGACATGCTCCATATCAGCATCCGCCACAAGGGGACCTGACCAGATGGGCATCTGTTCTGGGTTGACCGGGGGAACCTTGCTGTAAACCCCACAGCTGGGCAGCAAAAGAGCTGTGAGCAGCAGGCTGCACACAAGCAGCCCCAGCCTGGTAACCATTGTTGTGTTCATATTGTTAGTTTTCATGTTTCCCCACCATTCATAGTAAAGACGAAATGCCTCATTTAGTCAAACCAATGAAGGCAACAATAATTACAAGAAAGGGTATTCGCCTTTGGAAACCGGCCCATCACTCGATCTTCAGCTTGAACAGGGAGGCCATCATCCTCTGATCTGCCGTCGGCACGGTGAAGGTCTCATGCATCAGGTCCTCATAGCGCACCTTTGCATAGCTGGCCATGGTGGTGAGGGCCTCCCTGTACCCGCCCTTTCCCTGCCCGGCGAGAAAGCTGTCCATATAGGTGGTCATGACAAGCGAAAGGAACTACAAAAAAGCCCTGCCTGAGAAGATATAGGGGTCGTGGACCTCCAGGAGCCTGCAGTCATCCTCGCTTTTCATGTCATCCCACTCAGATTCCAGATGATTGCGCGTGTTGTAGGTGTGCAATGCCTGTTGTGGGGTATCCTCGCTGTTGGTCAACAGAGCCCAGTACCCCGCATGGGGATCGTTGCGATACAGGACGCTGCGATACCCTTTTGACGAGTATTTCACCTCGAAATACCCGTCATAGAGGCGCTGGTGCTCCTCGGCAAGGTTGTTCTCCAACAGCTCGCTCTTACAGGCGAACAGGATGTTGGAGAGGTTCCTCTTCTGCTCCTCCCTCCATGATGCATCATAGTAGATATGGACGAGCCCATACCCCTTCACGGGAACAGATGTGCACTGGAGCCTTGTGCCATCACCTGTGCTGATGGTCGGCCCTTGCCCTATTGCCTGCTTATGCTCGCCGATCAGGGAGGAGAGCCATCTCTCTTGTGAAGGGACACGGATGAGGAAGCCCTGGCCCTGCTCCATCAGCGATCGTATCCGGATCCGGGAATAGAATACCCTGTTGAGCACCAAGGTGGTCCTTTCCAAGGAGGGGAGCCCCGTGCGCAAGGGCAGGATGTCAAGGGTGGGGATATCATGCATGGCCCCCTTGTCGCGGTTATGCCCATAGTAGAGAAATGGGTTGTGGCTCCTGAACGAAGCCTCGCTAGAGAGGTCATACACAAGATATTCGGTTTTGCCGCTGCCTTTGTTCCAGCTTTCAAAGAACTGGCCTTGCCTGTTCCTGTTCAGGGCTTGAGCAGGTCCTTGACCTTTCCAAGTTCAAAGGGCACTCCCATACGATCAGAAGCACGAGTCAGGTGGTTGCCTTCGCTGACCAGGGAGCACACCTGGGCCTTGATCATGGCAAGCTCCTCCTCAGAAAAACCCCTCTTCAGATGGAGCCTGGGCTTGCTCTTCACAAAGACCTTTTCAAGAAGAAGCGTCTTGCCTACAGGGTGGATGGTTCTTGCCCGCTGCTCCTGCAGGCCCTGGAGCTGACCTTGTTCGCTCCTGTAGCGATGGTTGTAGAGAGGCTGCTGGCTTTTGCTGTCAAGCTTTCCTATGCAACGGCGGACATGTCGGGTCTGCTGCTTGTCGCTATCCCAGTAATGTTGGTCCTGATAGAGGTAGACAACCCCTGTTTTCTTGTTTTGTATAGGTAATATCGTAGGTTTTGATAAATTCTTTTCCCTACTCTAATGTATACCATGAATCATAGCCTGCATCTAGTATAACTATAATTGATATAATGATTTGTATTAAAGTCCCTGCAGGTCAATCTCCCCAAAGAAACGTGAGGGAAGGGGTATGCACAGAGCAACCAAAGAGTTGGTGGCCCTGTGTTGTCTTGCTTTGCCCCCATCCTCATTTCATACTTACCCAAACGCTTTTTTCACTGTATTCATTTTCTGCTTTGTTTCATTCCTATGACCACATGAAATATTCCTACACATTGCCCATATTGACTGTTCTGCAAAACCACATTTGTGGCTATACTTCCTGTGGAGGATCCTTATGGCCCTGATACACCTTTCCCACTACTCTGACACCCTGATGATGGACAGCTCACTCTCCATCATCTTTCCCCAAGACTGCGCCCGTGTCCTTGAGGAGCGCAAGCCTTTTTTTAAGGGCCCGTACAAGGTGCTCTATCTCCTGCACGGCCTGAAGCAGAATGAGACGAGCTGGACCAGGATGTCCTCCATCGAGCGGTATGTGGGCCAGCTTCCCCTGGTGGTCGTCATGCCTTCGGTCCACCGATCCTTCTATACCGACCAAAAGCGGGGCTTCCCGTACTTCTCCTATGTCGCCGATGAACTGCCCAAAATCATGAAGGATATGTTCAACATATCATCAAAAAGGGAAGACACCTTTGTCGCTGGCCTTTCCATGGGGGGCTACGGGGCATTCAAGCTCGCCCTCTCTCGCCCTCAGCAGTATGGGTATGCAGCGAGCCTTTCAGGTGCCTTGGACCTGGTGGGCCTGCGCTCCCAGCTTGACGACCCGGCCACTGAAGCCGAGCTGGAGAATACCTTTGGGGAGCTGGACAGGGTGGAGGGGGGCGAGCACGACCTGTTCGCCCTTGCCAGCAATAGTGGTGCGACCAGGGCTGACCTCTTCATGAGCTGTGGCACTGAGGACTTCCTCTATGAGGGCAATGTCCGCTTCCGTGATAGCTTCAGCGACTCCTTCAACCTCACCTACCATGAGCAGGAAGGAGCCCACACCTGGGATTACTGGGACAGGAACATACAGCGGGTGCTTGACTGGCTTCCGATCATTGATGACAAGGAATAACTGTATAACAATGGCTCAAGATTCTCTAGAATTATCTATATTTCACAACGATAATCTCTGACGACAACTTTATTCTCTAGTAGAGACTGGCAGTAAATTTCTTTGATAATAAAGAAATACTGCCAGTTT
>Ga0265295_1003101_pt1 | contig 24833 bp, 15 predicted proteins | sample Munlansysbiofilm_FD_192503 | JGI IMG/M metagenome (GOLD analysis project Ga0265295, IMG submission 192503) | Leachate microbial communities from a municipal landfill in Southern Ontario, Canada - Methane capture system biofilm | ecosystem: Engineered > Solid waste > Landfill > Unclassified ... | reverse complement strand
CCCGGGCCTTGTGCCTGGGTTTTTGGTAAGTGCTGCGCGGCCGCTTCAGATCAAAATCTTCGCTATCCAGGACATCATCGCTCAGGCCACTGAGAAACATGCTGGGTTTGGTGATGTTGTAGGTATCATAAAGTCTGCGGGACAAAGCCAGGCTGAGGATCAACCGGCGTTTTGCCCGGGTGATGCCCACATAAAACAGCCGGCGTTCTTCTTCGATTTCCTCTCTGGTATCCATGCTCATGCGATGCGGCAGCAGTTCGTTTTCCAGGCCGGCGATATACACGGTCTCAAATTCCAGGCCTTTGGCATTGTGCAGAGTCATCAGGCGCACGCTTTGCAGATCGTCTGAAACCATGTCCAGATCAGTCTGCAGGGCGATAAAGGGCAAGAAATCATTTAGCACCGGTGCTTTTTCGTTGTCCTGGGCAAAGCGTTCGGCAAATTCATTCACCGAGGCCACGAATTCGATCAGGTTTTCGGCACGGGCGATATCTTTGGGATCGTTGCTTTTGCCGTAAAAGCTGATCATGCCCAGCTCTTCCACGATCTCTTTCACCAAATCGGCCACCGGTTGGGTTAAAGCAGCCTGGCTCCAGGCCTGCATCATCTGGGCAAAATCACTTACCCGCTTGATGGCAGCGGACTTCAGATCTGGTGCTGCACTGGGGTTTAAGATGGCCTGATACAAGGAGATATGCGTCTTTAGGGCAAAGCCCAGGAGTCTGGTGACGGTAATCTGGCCGATCCCACGGGGAGGTTCATTGATGATTCTTAGCAGGCTCTCATTGTCGGCAGGATTGCTCAGTGTGCTCAGGTAGGCGATGAGGTCTTTGATCTCCTTGCGCTGGTAAAATTGCAGGCTACCCACGATGCTATATGGTATCTTCTTTTGCATCAGGGCGTTTTCAAAGAGGCGGGATTGGGCGTTTGTGCGGTATAGGATGGTGATGTCACGTAGTTCGCAGCCTTCCTCTTGCAGGGTTTGGATCTCAGAGGCGATCTGCTCGGCCTCGGCATTGGCATCAGGGTATATCTTCAGCAGAGGTTTGATCCCCACTCCCAGCTCGCTCCACAGTTCTTTGACATGACGGTTTTTGTTGTGGCTGATCACCTGATTGGCCAAATCCAAAATAGCGGTGGTGCTACGGTAATTCTGCTCCAGACGGATGGCTCTGACCTCTTTGTAATCGCGTTCAAACTCCAGGATATTGCGAAGCGTGGCACCGCGAAAGCTGTAGATAGCCTGATCGTCATCACCCACCACGCAGACCCTTTGGTGCTGCAAGGCTAATTGGTGGATGATCTCAAACTGGGCCTTATTCGTATCCTGATATTCATCGATCATGATGTATTGGAAGATGTTCTGATATTTGGCGCGCAGCTCCTCATTTTCCTGGAGCAGCCTTGCCGTATAAAGTAGAATATCATCAAAATCCATGGCCTGATTCAGGAGCAGAGTCTGCTGGTAATGGTGGTAAATGCTCACAAAGCCAGCCAGGAAAGCACTGCCTTCAAATTCAGCCTTATCGATGTCCTCAGGCAGCATGAGCCGGTTTTTGTAGCGGCCGATGCGTCCCAAAACTTTGTTCAGAGGGTATTTTTGCAGATCAAAGCCATGCGCCTTATAGATCTTTTTGAGCACGGACTTCTGCTCGTCTGCGGCGTAGATAGAGAAATTTGCCTTGTAGGGCAGAAAGCTGGATTCATAGCGCAGGATGCGCAGGCAGATAGAGTGGAAAGTGCCCACCCACAGAGAGCGCACCGGGATATTAAGGAGTTGTTCCAGCCGGGTTTGCAGCTCTCTGGCCGCTTTATTTGTGAAGGTGACGATCAGGATCTGCCAGGGCGGGATGCGCTTTTCTTTGATCAGATAGGCAGCGCGATAGATGATGCAACGGGTCTTGCCGCTTCCGGCTCCGGCCAAAACCAGGATCGGATGTTCAAGGTCTGTGACCACTTCCCGCTGGCGGTCATTCAGTCCGGTAAGGTAATCTATCATTGACTGAGGATGCGCACCAAATGCAGCGAGCTAAGCCTGCCCTCCAATCTGCCCTGAGGGTAATCCTTGAAGGCGGAAATGCAATACCAGTAATCTCCCGGAGCCACGGAGGGGTCATTGGCAGCACTGTGTTCATAGCTTTGCAAGCTCGTTCCAGAAATGTGTAAGATGGTATCCACCACAGCAAAGGAGTTGTAATAGCCCAGGCTGCGATATAGATAGTATCCGTCGGTGTCGGCAGAGTCGTTGCTGTTCCAATGAAATTCGATATATGGGGTGAGAGTTCCTGCATTCCGGACAATGCCATGCAGGCCGGTAACATCTCCGGGTTTGACGATACTATGATTATGATAAGGGTCCAGGGGGTTATCACGTTTGATGTCGCAGGCACCCAGTGCCAGCAGGATCAGGATGAGGGGGATAAATTTACGGATCATGATTCCTCCTAAAACCGTAATTCCAGACCATTGGGAGTGATCTGCAAGGGAGAGCTGCCTTGGCGTTGCATGATGTCATCCCAGAGCTTGGCATTGTATTCATTGGTTGAGATCACCACGTCGTAAATATTGTAGCCCCAGATCACTGAGGCCAGCCCTACCAACATCAGCGAATAGTGGTATGGCTTTTCGGCCTTGCCCCAGTAATTGTTGATATCATCAATCTGATCTGCCTCAAAGTATTTGTCGTAATTATTTTTAGCCTGGTTATGAAAATACACGGCTCCGATTACGGTAACCAGTTCCAGGCTCAGGATCACGGTAGCTTTGGTATCGTGTTTGGTGGCAAATTGTCCCCATCCGGGCACTACCGCGCTTTTGAGAAGGTTTGCATTAAAGGGCACGGATTCCAATTCGTAAAGCTGGAGGCGGTTTTGCCTGAGCAGAAGGTCTTCGCGATAGCTTGCGCGATCCCGATAGTCCTGCCAGTTGTATTGCGTGGTATCCGAAAAGGCTTGAATATCAAAGGGTTTTGCGTCGCAGAGGCCGAAGCAGAGCAGCAGCAGAAGAAGCATCAACATAGGTTTCATAAAGTAATATCTCATAGCCATATCCTTATTGCATCAGTGCTTCAGAGAGCTTGTTCAGGGGGATCACAGAGCGATCCCTCAGGTTGATCTGCCAGATGTAAAAGAAGGTCTGAGTGGGTGTCATGAGGTCGTATCTGGCTTCATATTTATACTGTCCGGTGGAGAGCAAAAACTTCCATCCACTATCCCGGATATCTTTTGGGTCCAGTCCTTTCAGGATCTCGGAGCGTTTTCCCTCAATGCGTTTTGGCAGCAGGCCACCCCGGTATTCATTGATGATTCTGCGGGCAAAGCCTGTGGGGTTGCTTTCAGCTTCGATCATATTGCGCATGATGGCGGCGTGCTCCTTGTATTCCTCTTTGGGGTCCAGCGCAATGGCCAGATTGTAAGCCTTCAACGCATCTGCATGCTTTTGAGTATCTTCCAGCAATTCGGCCTGGGCAAAGAGCTCCTCAGCCCGGCTGATGTTGGTCATGATCTGATTTAATCTGGCGATCGCTTCCAAGGCCGGAGGGTAATCCGGGATGATCTCAAAGGTCTTGTTGTAATGACGCAAAGCAGAATCAAAATCCCGGTCTGCCAGGAGGCTGTTTCCCTTTTGCACATACAACGAGGTGATGCCTTCCAGGCGGGCGTCTATTTCAGCTTGCTTGCCGGGGTCATACTGCACGGAGATGCGGAAAAGCCGGTCTGCTTCCATATAATCCTGAGTAGCGATAAAGTCTTCCGCTTGATCTTGATAGACATCAGAAATCAAGCTGTTGATAGTCTCCGATTCCACCACAGGGTAGCGTGAGAGTTCAAATAGCTCTCTCAAAGCATCGTCATAATAATCCTGTTCCAGCAGTTGCTGGGCATATCCGATCTTGCTATCTATAAATTGCAATACATAGCGGCGGGCTTGAATCTCATAGGGATTATTGGGGAAATTGTCATAAAGATAGGTGTAATCCCGCCAGGTAGAATTGCGGTCTTGATACTCTTCCATATAGATACTGATGCGGCGCAGCATCACCTGCGGAATCAGCGTGGATCTGGGAATCTCGCGAATGACATCGTCCATATAGGCCTTGGCCAGAGGCAGGTTTCCCGCCCTAAAAGCTTCTTCACCCATCTGAAAGTAAAGCCCGGCCAGCTCATCGTCTGCCGGCTCGGAATTTGCCAGTTTGAGAAAACGAATGGCCAGGGGGCGATTGTCACGCTCCAGAGCCGTCTTACCCAGCTCCAGATAGCAATTGCTGCGCAGTAGCTCTGCCCGGGTGATGATGGCGCCATTATATCCTACCGGAATCAGGCCATCCAGTTCCTGGATCGCTCCGGCATAAAGCTGATCGTCATAAAGCTTTTGCGCACTGTTCAATCGGTTTACTTCACAGCCAGTGCTCAACATGAGCCACAAAGACAGGCCCAGCAGCAAAATCTGCGTATATAAGGGTTTTTTGATCTGCATTTTCAAAGAATAACCTCAGAGTGTATTTTCATATATGATATTTATGACCTTGTATGGCCTCTTGATAAGGGCTGTCGGGGTTTTCGCTCAGCCACTTTCTGGTTTCAGCTCTGCATTCATGGGTGAGCAGGATGCGCTTTATGCCATATTCCCTCAGCTTTTGAATCTGCTGTAGCTCCGGGTGTCCGGCATCCACCAGCAGGGTGTGTGTATCGCGCACAAAATCTGCAATGCTATCCGTAGTGCCAAGATCCGAACTATAAACAAAATCGCCCTGGGGAGAGCTAAGTTTCAGAGAAAAGGCAGAAAGCTGATTTGGCAGGTTTTGACTCTCAATCAGGTCTTTGTAACCCAGAAGATGGTCGTTTGCACAGACGCTGATTTTGGGGAAGTCCTCAGAGACTGTGAGCAAAGGAAGCACTTGCAGCTCAAAAGCAAAGCGCTGCGGAAAGGTATAAAAGAAGCGCAGCATATCGATGAATTCATCTTCCCGTTCTGGCAGATATAGCTTGAGAGTCTTGGTGCGGCCCTCAAGATAGAGCATCTGAATCAGCATAAAAATACCGCTGATGTGATCCGGATGCAGATGGGTGATGAGCACGGCATCCAGTTCATTTGCCGTCATTCCAGCTTTGAGCAGACTGCGGGAGCAGCCTTCGCCAGCATCCCAAAGAAAAGCCTTGTTCTCCGTCTTCACCAGGACGCAGGAATTATTCAGTTCCTGGCTGGGCCAGCCCGAGCCCGTACCTAAAGTCCAGATTTGCATTTACTTTACCTTCTTTTGATTGGCTGGTATTACGATGGGCACCTGATCCAGCTTGCGGCCAAAGATCAGGAAGAATACGGCAAAGAGCAGAGTGCTAAAGATGAGCAGCTCCCGCGAGCCGATCCTGAAGATGATGATACTGGTGAGCACGATCAAGATATTGATCGTATAGATGATGGCAGCAGTGACTTTTACAGAGCCCAGCACGGTATTGATCCGGTGGGTGGAGTGGTCTTTGCCGCCTTGCATCACATGACGGCCGTCCCGTTTGCGGGTAATGCTCACCAATGAGATATCAAAGATAGCATAGCTCAGCAGCAGCACTGGCAAGAGGTAAAAGAATTTATCATTGTATTTCATGCCAGCATGTTGCGCCATCAGAATTCCCATCGAAGACAGGAAATAGCCGATAAACATGCTGCCGGCATCTCCCAAAAAGATCTTGGCGGGATTGAAGTTATAGGGTAAAAAACCAAAAGTAGAACCGGCGAAACTCAGCGAGATCAGGCCGATGAGGGCCATCGCATTTGGATTTGCAGTGGTGGTATTGGTGAGCGCAAAGGCAAAAAAGCCCAGCCCCAGGATTCCCGCCATGCCGCTGATGATGCCGTCCATATTATCCAAAAAGTTCATCGCATTCATCAGCCCCACCATCCACAGAAGCAGCAGCGGGAGAGTAATATAGATGCTGCCAAACATGCGCTGCAATTCGGGTAAAGAGAAATTTGTGAAGATAAAGGTCAGGCTTACCAGAAATTGCCCACCCAGCTTGATCAGGGGCTGCATTCCGCGGCGATCATCGATAACTCCAATGATCACAATGATCACGCTGCCAGCCAGATAGCCCAGCATTGGCCGGTCAAAATAGCGGCCTGGAGAGATCACCACATCATACACGCAAAGCAGGATGAAACCTAAGGCCACGACCAGCCCCCCCATCAGCGGTACGCTTTTGAGGTGCATCTTTCGGGCTTCGGGCTTGTCCACAAAATTTATCTTCTTGGCCAGCTTGATGATAAACGGCGTGAGGCCATAAACAAACAGCCAGGACATTATGAATACACTAAGGTACTCATATATGCGAAAATTCATTAGGTTCTCCATGCAATATTCTTGAATCACCACACTCAATTAGAGGTGGATTTTGTCAATGTTTTTTCAGGTTCTGCATCATCCCCTAACTGCGATTCCAGAGCTTTTGAATAGTTACACGGATTTTACGGATTTTATGGATCAGACGGATTGGAGAGCTATATACATACAATCAATGAGCTTTAGCTCCTTCAAATGCTATCCTTAATATATGTTTAGCAACAGAAGAAATCTGTGTAAATCGGTCTGATCTGTAAAATCTATGTGACCATTATTCTTTTGGGAAGCTGCCTTATCTGCCTTATCATATCTATAAAACTAAATTCAGGAGTGAGATATGTCTGGCATCATCTTTTTTAAGACCGCCAATTTGGCTGGAATCAGAGAATTTTATGAAGGAGGACTGGGGCTGAAACTGTGGAAGGATCAGGGCAAATGCTTGATTTTCACCCATGGGACCCTGAAGCTGGGATTTTGTGAAGCTGAGGCCAGCGAAACAAATGGCATCATCACTTTTGTCTATGACAGCCCTGAAAAAGTGGATGCAAGCTATGCCCGCTTCAAAGCTATCGCCACCGGCAAACCTGAAAGAAGCGAATACTACCAAATCTACCATTTCTGGGCTCGTGATCTTGAGGGTAGAAGTTTGGAATTTCAGTGTTTTATGCAGCCTGAAAAGAAGACCAAAGTAAAAGCTAAGATCAGCATCCTCAATCCCGATGAGGCCAAGCCCAAAGTGCTGCTCACCCGCCTGATTCCCCAAAATGCTGTGGATGCCTTGCAGCAAGTCTTTGAAGTTCATGCCAATACAGAAGCCCGAAATCTCAGCAAAGCCGAGCTCAAGCAGCACATTTCCAAGATGGATGCCCTGCTCTGTCTTTTGGGAGATACTGTAGATCAAGAGGTCATTGATGTTGCGGGGAAGCTGCGCGTGATCTCAAATTACGCCGTGGGTTACAATAACATCGATATAGCTTATGCCAAAGCCAGGAAGATCGCCGTGTGCAATACCCCCGGCGTGCTTACCGAAAGCACAGCAGACCTCGCTTGGGCCTTGATCATGGCTACATCCCGCCGCATCGTGGAAAGTGATAACTTTGTCCGGCGCGGTGAATTTCAGGGTTGGGAGCCGCTCTTATTCCTCGGCCAGGATTTGCATCAGCGCACCTTGGGCATCTTGGGCCTGGGCAGGATCGGCGAAGCTGTGGGTAAAAGAGCCACCGGTTTTGGCATGAAAATCCTTTATACCAGTAGAAGCGAAAAGTCCCCGGATTATGAGGCGACTAAGGTGGATTTAGAGACTCTGCTGAGAGAATCCGACATCCTCAGCATCCATGTGCCTTTGACGGATGAGACCCGGCATATGCTCGGAAAGCGGGAACTGGCGATGATGAAGGAAACGGCTGTTCTAATCAACACCGGCAGAGGCGCTGTGGTGGATGAAAAGGCCTTGATCAAAGCCTTGCAGCAGAAACGCATCTTTGCCGCCGGATTCGATGTCTATGCAGAAGAGCCGAAAATCCCGCAAGAGCTTTTGGCCCTGGAGAATGTGGTGCTTCTGCCGCATATTGGTTCAGCCAGCTTTGCCACGCGGGCCGCGATGGGAGAGATGGCGGCAGAAAATGCGATTGCGATCGTAAGCGGTAAAAAACCCCATTCCCAAATCGTCTGATCGCCCCCGCTAAAACCCTAAAACGTTAAACGTTAAACGTTAAAACGCTAAAACGCTAAAACGCTAAAACGTTAAAACGTTAAAACGTTAAAACGCTAAAACGCTAAAACGTTAAAACGCTAAAACGTTAAAACGTTAAAACGCTAAAACGTTAAAACGTTAAAACGCTAAAACGTTAAAACGTTAAAACGCTAAAACGTTAAAACGTTAAAACGTTAAAACGTTAAACGTTAAAACCCCTAAAACAAAGATTGGCAATCTCCACCCAAGAAGATTGCCAATCTGGGTAATAACAGTTCGTTTGCTTAGATTACTTTTCCACTCAAGACATCTGCTTCATTGCATTTGCAGATGTTTACATAGAGCTTATCCGGGCGCCAGGTGCCATCAGTCTTACGATTCTGGACAATTTTCACCCGTTTGACTTCGGTATTGCAAACCGGGCAGATTATCTTTCCTTCTGTATGTGCATCATGAGCCGTTTTGGCGGCAAAACTTTTTACTTTTCCCATGTTTATATCCTTTTATTTATTGTGTTCTTTCTATGTACTCGCTGGTGCGGGTATCGATTTTGATCTTTTCTCCGGCTTCCACAAAGAAGGGGACCATCAGACGCAGTCCGGTTTCTGTGTAGGCTACTTTTCCGCTGCCAGAGGCTGTATTTCCTTTTACATTGGGTTCACATTCGGCGATGCTCATCACCACAGTGGTGGGCAATTCGATGCCAATGATAGCACCGTCTGGAGTAGTGGCTACTGTGACTTCCATGTTTTCCTTCATCAGCAGTTCCAGATCTCCTATGGCCGATTTATCTACCGGCATTTGTTCGTAAGTATCTACATCCATCAGGACAAAGAATTCTCCATCGCGATACAGATACTCTTTTTTGCTGCGCTCGATGCGTATTTCATCAAAAGAATCACTTTCTCTGAAGGTGTTTTCGATCACCTTGCCAGTGCGGAAATTCTTCAGTTTTGAACGCAGAAAAGCGGGACCCTTACCTGGTTTTACATGTAGAAATTCTACCACTTCCCAGAGGTCGCTCTTGAAGTCTATGATCATTCCATTACGGATATCAGCCATTGAAGCCATATTTAAGTCCTTATATTTAGTCTAAGTTACCACAATTTCAGAACTGGTCTTTTTGGCAAGGAATTTCTTGAGGGGGCGGGGCATAGCCGTGAAAATCTTGTCTATTTGGCTCAGATCAGACCTTCCCTTGTTTTTCTGCATCAGCCAAGCTCTGAATATTCAATACTCAAGATCCGGCTCAAGGCAATCGCAAAGTATAGCTGAGGCTGAGCCCCAAGTTCCAATTAAACCCGGGCTGAGGGATGTGGGCATAGACCTCATAGCGTTTATTCTGCAGATTGTTGAGCCTCAAATCCAGCAGGGCTTCCAAGTCCCGATAAGGATATTTGAGATAGCTGGAAAAATTCAGCAGATCAAAGGCGGGGAGGCTGCCAGCGAGATTGTCCACCGTGCTATACTGCTCTCCCACAAAGTCATAGCTCAGGCTCAGGCCATAGTGCGGCTGGGCATATTTTGCGGCGATAGAGCCCTTATATTTGGGGGTGTAAGGCAGGTATTTGTTGTAGGTAGAACTGGGCTGTCCCAGAGAGTTTTTGGAGAAGTCTCGCGCTTGGGTGAGGGTGAGGCCACAATCCAGCTTCAGCGGCTTTTGCGGCAGGAGACTAAGGGCAAACTCCCAATTTGTGATCTTGGCACGGCCTACGTTGAAGGGCCTCCAGGAGGAGCCATTGAGGAAGTATTGCCGCCACTGGATGAGCTGATCGATATCGTTAAAATAGTAGGCAGCAGAGCTTTCGAATAGGGAATGCTTGAGATCCAGCCCCAGATGATAGCCAAACGATGTTTCGCTATTCAGCACTTTATTCACCAGGCTCTGACTATCGCCGATCCAGTGCATATCAAAATATGAAGGCAGGGAAAAAGCTGTGCCAATGCTGCCTTCAAAGCTTATCTCTACAGGCAGATACAGAGTGTGATGCTGCTCGATCCGCCAAGTGCTGTGAGCCTCGTTCTTTGTCCAATCCTGCCTCAGGGCCACAGATCCGCGTGAGTCCAGTGCGCCCAGCTCTATCCCTTTTTCAATGCGTCCGCCCAGGGCAACGCTTAGGTCTTGATAGTCCTGAAAGTCAAAGTGATAGCCCGCCACCGGATGCGGATCGTAGTCATAATAAACCGGCTGGAATTCACCGGTAAAGCCCAGATCAAAACCTTTGAGATGCAAGCTGAGCTTATCCTTGATCAGAGGATTATAGTAGAGCTGCCGGTAGTGATCAGCAGCGATGGGAATGCTGCTCTGGGGATTGCTATAGGTGTTTTTCTTATGCTCCAGGGAGAGCGAAATTTCATTCTTCAAGGCCTGATGGATATAGACCTGGCTCAGTTTGGCAAAGAGATTGGCCCCACTCTGTTCGGCGTCATCATACAAAGCCAGGAAGCTCACCGGCCCCGGCAATTCCCTGAGATAGGAATTGTAGTTTATCAGACACTCCCAATAGTGCTTTTCACGGTGATACAAGCCCTTCAAGAAGAAATAATCCGCAGCTTTGCGATTGTGCAGACGGGTAAGCTCAGCTTCGGAATCCCAGGAGGGTTCGTAGATAAAGTCATTGCGGGCAGCATAATGCGAGTATTCTGCACTGAGGCTGTAGTGCGCCTTTGCGATGGAGGCCAGATAGCGTTGGGAATTCATCCCAAAGCTGCCAAAACCGGTCTCAAACTCCGCTTTGGTATGCTCCATAGGGCTATTCGTCACTATATTGACGATCCCGCCGATGGCAGAAGAGCCGCCATATACGGAAGAGGAGCCCTTGATGATCTCAATATACTGGATCTGAGAAGCGGGAATGCGGGAAAAGTCAAAGGCTTCTCCGGCGGAATTTACCGCCACACCATCCAGCATAACCAGGGTGTGGCGGCTGAGATTGCCCAGGATCGAAAGGCTCTGAAACTCACCAGTGAGCGGAGTATCGCTGCTGGAGATAGAATGCTGTTGCAAAAGCAGATCGGCGGAGCTGCCGCCAGAGGAATTGGTATCAGGATAGATGATCTTTGCATCCAGGGCCGGCGCTGCAAAGCTCTGATAGTGATCATAGACCCGGATGGTGTGCAGAGAGAGCGGATCTTCGCTAAGCACGATGCTTGCAGGCAGGCCTTGGGCAGCAAGCTCGCGGCTGTGGTAGCCCAGGCGTGAGAATCTCAGCATAGCGGCCTCGGTCTTGATGGTGAAATAGCCATGCTCATCGCTGAAAGCACTTGCTGCACCTCCTTTCCCGGATTCGACAGGTCTCGTGTCGAGCGCCTTGCCCCCCTCTCCGGATTCGACAGGTCTCGTGTCGAGCGCCCTGCCTCCTTCTCCGGATTCGACACGTCTCGTGTCGAGCGCTTTGCCCCCTTTCCCGGATTCGACACGTCTCGTGTCGAGCGCCCTGCCTCCTTCTCCGGATTCGACACGTCTCGTGTCGAGCGCTTTGCCCCCTTTCCCGGATTCGACACGTCTCGTGTCGAGCATTTTGATCCCTTGCACCAATACCTGTGCAATAGGCTTGCCCATCTCATCCACTACCCGGGCGCGATAAACCGCACCGAGAATGAGCCCCGGCAGGCACAGGGATAGTATCAGCAGGCACAGGACTTTGACACGCATCGTCTCTCCTTGATTAGATTTATGAAGTCAGCATTTGTGCCAGGCAGAGATTGGTCAAGAAAGTTCTTTGCCCAAAGACAATTTCCCCCATTTATCACAAAAGCCAGATTTAGTTCTTGTCGTTGACCTCTATCTGAAATTCCGTCCTGATGGGACTCAGATTGTGCGTGGTTTGTTGCCTGCTATCTGAAATGGCGTCCCTATGGGACTCAATTCATTGTGTAGCTGCCTTTTGCTATCTTAAATTCCGTCCTGATGGGACTCAGATTGTGCGTTGTTTGTTGCCTGCTATCTGAAATTCCGTCCTGATGGGACTCAATTCATTGTGTAGCTGCCTTTTGCTATCTGAAATGCCGTCCTGATGGGACTCAGATTGTGCGTGGTTTGTTGCCTGCTATCTGAAATACCGTCCCTATGGGACTCAATACGTTGTGTAGCTGCTTTTTGCTATCTTAAATGCCGTCCTGATGGGACTCAGATTGTGCGTGGTTTGTTGCCTGCTATCTGAGATATCGTCCCTATGGGACTCAATTCGTTGTGTAGCTGCCTTTTGCTATCTGAAATGTCATGCCTACGGCATTCTTTAGGGTATTTGATTGTCGGATTTCTATCTGAACTCACATGAAATGGCTTTCGCAACCGGGAATGAAACGTCCCATCGTGCTCCGTTTGTCTAACGTTTCATGTAAAATACCGTGCTTACAACACTCATTTTGCACAAAGCAATTGACAAAAAGAGAGTAGCAGACAGTTTGGCATGATAACCTCGAATTTCTGTAGATTTCAGGAGGCTATACATTCAGACCAGTAAGAAATAAGGATATGAAATAACAATGCGAACTTTTGAAATGATTCTTCCCTATCTGAAGAAGAGTTACAAGACCATACTCGGTGGTATCATCATGCTAATCCTGGTGGATGTGGTGCAGCTCATCACACCCAAGGTGATGCAACTTGCTATCGACAGCATCCAGGATCGAACCATAGACCAAACCGGCTTGCTCTGGGTCGCTCTTTTAATCATAGTTTTGGCCTTTGCGGTGATGATTCTGAGGTTTTTCTGGCGGATGCTCATCATCGGAAATTCACACCGGATCGAGCAGAGCCTGCGGCAGGATTTTTACAACCACCTGCTGAAGCTCTCGCAAAACTTTTTTAACAAGAGCAAGACTGGTGATCTGATGGCCTATGCTACCAATGACTTGAACGCAGTGCGCATGCTTTTGGGGATGGGGCTGATCGCCTTCATGGATATCGTGTTGATGACGGTCGCCAGCTTTTCCTTTATGGTCTCCATCAATTTCAAGCTCACCCTTTTAGCTGTCATTCCGATGCCGATTTTGTCCATTACCATCGGCTATTTTGGCAAGAGGATGCACAAGCGTTTTGCCAAGGTGCAGGCGGCTTTTGCCTCGATGAGCGGCAAGATTCAGGAAAGCGTTTCCGGCATCCGCATCGTGAAAGCCTTCGGTCAGGAAAAAAGCGAATTGGACAAGATAGATGAAGTATCTCAGGTCTATGTAGATCAGAATATCTCGATGGCCAGGATCGCTGGCTTCTTCCATCCTTTCCAGGGCTTTATCATCTCTTGTTCGATGATTATCACCCTGTATTTTGGCGGCCGGGCTGCCATCCAGGGAGATATTACCATTGGTGGCTTTATCGCCTTTTTCCAATATCTGGGCATGCTGGTCTGGCCGATGATCGCCATCGGTTGGATCGTGGATATGTATCAGCGGGGAACTGCCTCGCTGAAAAGGCTCAATGAGATCTTCACTGTGGAGCCGGAAATCAATGATGATGAAGCCGATATGAGCATAGAAAAGATCGCCGGCAAGATCGAGATCAAGAACCTCAGCTTCCGTTATGGGGAGACTCTGCCGCTGATTTTCAAGGACATCTCCGCCAGCATCGATGAAGGCAAGACTTTGGCCATCGTGGGGCCCACCGGCTGCGGAAAGACCTCTCTGATCGAGCTTTTGGTGCGCATTTACAATCCTCCCAGAAATACCATATATATCGATGGCAGAGAAGTGCATCGCATTCCGCTGCAAGTCCTTCGGCGCGATATGGTCCTGGTGCCGCAGGATATCTTCCTGTTTTCGGATACCATCGCCAACAACATCCGCCTGGGCAATCCTGAGGCCAGTGATGAACAGGTTTTCGAAGCAGCGCGCATCGCCAATGTCTATGATGAGATTCTGGAATTTGACCATAAATTTGAAACCATGGTGGGCGAGAGGGGCGTTACTCTCTCCGGCGGGCAGAAACAGCGTGTAGCTATCTCCCGTGCTCTGCTCACGAATCCTCAGGTCCTGATTTTGGACGACGCTTTATCAGCCGTGGATACCAAGACCGAGAGTCAGATCCTGGAGCGCCTCATCAAAGACCGCCAGGAAAAGACTACCATCATCATCGCCCACCGCATCTCGTCTATCCAACACGCAGACAGGATCATAGTGCTCACCGATGAAGTGATCAAAGAGCGCGGCAATCACGATTCCCTCATCCGCGCCGGCGGCATTTACCGGGCTCTGTATGAAAAACAGAGAATCCGGGCCCGGCTCGAAAATGAGGAGGTGGAATCATGATGCACGGAGGAAGAGGCGGTGGAGCCTTTAGTTCTGATGATCTGAAGACCAGAATCTACGATCATCGGCTGTTTTCCAAGATGGCCTTCTATCTGAAGCCCTATCTGAAACTCGTGATTATCTCCTTTATGGTGCTGATGTCTGTGACTGCCGCAGAACTGGTCCTTCCTTTGATCGAGCGTTCTGCCATAGACGACCACATTGTCTCCGACAAATCCATCGCTGTCTTTGTGGATGAAGCCCGCTATCAGGAATTCATGCACCGTTACGCCTACGTAAAACTGCCAGAATATTCGCATGCTGGCAGCCATTTTGTGGTGATCTCTGCCCGAGACCGCAATAAGATGGACAAGCCAGAACTGAAAAGCCTGGAAGAAGAAGGCATCATCAGCCCAAATACGGTATTTCTGGTAAATGATAATCCCAGAAACCGGGAGATCTTAAGCAAGCGTCTGGACCTGGACGAAAATCCCAAAGATGGCATTGCAGACTTGGCTGGATATTTTTATATCGGCAAGGATAAGATAGCCGTGGCCCGGGATCAGATGCTGGAATTGCCCAGAATGGAGCGCCTGGAAGTGCGCAAGGATTCTTCGCGTGCGCTGCTCTATCTGGCTGCTATTTACTTTATCCTCATTCTGGTGAGTTTTATCGCCAGCTATATCATTGCGGTGATGACCACTGTTTTTTCTCAAAGAGCCATGAACGATCTGAGGCACGATGTCTTTGCCCATCTGCAAAGGATGCCCACCCAGTATTTTGACAAAAACCCGGTGGGACGGCTGGTAACGAGGGTGACCAATGACATCCGCGCCATAGATGAGATGCTGGCCAGCGGGGTGATTTCGATAGTGCAGGACGTGATCCTGGTGATCGCAATCATCGTGCTGATGTTGGTGCTGGATTGGCAATTGGCCCTGGTGAGCATGGCGATTTTGCCGCTTTTGGTCTGGGTAATAGTCATCTTCCGCAAAAAGACGCGGGTGATTTACCGCAGCGTGCGCAAGCTCCTGGCTCAGCTCAATTCCACTCTGGCAGAACACATCGCCGGGCAGAAGATCATCCAGCTCTTTAACCAATACACGCATAAGCGGGATGAATTTAGCGAGATCAATCACAACTATTTCCTCACAGCGATGAAGCAGCTGAGGCTCTTTGCCTTTTTCAGACCTATCATCCACGTTTCTTCGCAGATTGCCGTGGCAGTAATCATCTGGTACGGCGGCGGACAGATCCTGCGAAACGTGATCACAGTAGGTCTGCTGATGGCCTTCACCCAATACATCCGCAAGCTTTTCCAACCCATCAATGACTTCAGCGAGAAATTCAACGTATTGCAAGCCGCTTTGGCCGGTGCCGAACGCATCTTCGACCTGATGGAAGAGCAGCCGGAAGACTATCGTGATGAGCTGGCCACAAACCTGAAGCTCACCGGCGAGATCGAATTTGAAAACCTCTGGCTGGCCTATAATGAAGAAGAATGGGTGCTCAAAGACATCAATTTCCACATTCGCCCCGGAGAAAAGGTCGCCCTGGTGGGACACACCGGCAGCGGCAAGACCTCCATCGTAAACCTGATTTTGGGCATGTATCCCTATCAAAAGGGACGCATCCTGATCGACGGCAAAGACCTGCACAACTATGCCTTAAGCGATGTTCGCTCCAATGTGGGCATCGTGCAGCAGGATGTCTTCATCTTCAGCGGTAATATCCTGGAAAATATAGCCCTGAACAATGTCCAGCTTACCAGGGATGAGATCAAGCAATTGGCAGTGCATGTAAATGCCGATAAATTCATCCAACACCTGCCTGGGAAATACGAAGAGCCTGTGATGGAACGCGGTGCTACGCTCTCCACCGGACAAAGACAGCTCATCGCCTTTGCCCGTGTCCTGGCCTACAATCCCTCCATCTTTATCCTGGATGAAGCCACCAGCAATATCGATACCGAGACCGAGATTTTGATCCAGGACGCCCTGGAAAAGATCATCAAAGGCCGCACCTCCATCATCATCGCGCATAGACTCTCCACCATCCAGCATGTGGATCGCATCATCGTGCTGCACAAAGGCCGGATCGTGGAAGAAGGCTCGCACTTTGATCTACTGGACAAAAAAGGACTTTACTACGATCTCTATCGCCTGCAATACACTTGATTAATGTAGAATTTAGGATGTAGAATGTATAATGTAGCGCGGGACGCCGTTCCTGCAGAAACAAGGAAAATGTAGAATTTAGGATGTAGAATGTATAATGTAGCGCAGGACGCCGTTCCTGCAGAAACAAGGAAAATGTAGAATTTAGGATGTAGAATGTATAATTTTGGGGCGGACTCCTGTTCCGCCCCATTCATTTCTGTATTGCCGGATTCGATCCGTCTCGCATCGAGAGTACAACTAAATCTCAGCCGTAAAACCTTCCCAGCCCTTCACCTTGGGCAAGAGTCCCGCATCAATGGCTGCGGCCAAACTTTTACAAGGCAAATCCGGCAGTTGCTCCCGCTCTATACTCGCCAAATCCACCTTGTAGATATGGTGCATACTCCACATCATTTTGCTATACAGATAGTTCCAGCTCAATAAGGGTTTCTCCAGATTAGCCCTCAACGCGTTGTATTTGGGCAGATAGGCTTTGATATCCTCTTTGAAAGCCAGCGAAGGCTCTAGCGAGAATATCTGTTTTTGGATCTGGGCAAAGCGACTTTGACCATCGTGTATTTCTCCATGAGGGGCGCGCCGCAGCAGGTATCTCCGCATTTTGGGGCTGTAGTAGATCACGCTGCCATCAGCCATTCCGGTGTAACCCATGATTAAGTTTTTGAATTTTACTTGCATTTTGTTTCTCCTTTTGGCACCTTATTTTACTTCTGCGGGATGGGATTTGCCGAAGCATCAGCACCTATATTCTTTGTGGGGGACGCCCACTGGACAATCATGGCTTTAATTTGATTTTAATTAGTTTTCGACTCGAGATGACTTGAGATTTCGAGTCATCTCGAGTTCAAGACATGTTAGATACGTGATAAAGGGAAAGGGGTGGTGCGTGGGTTTTATGTCTTGAAAGAGCTTGCTGAATATGTATGAGGCAGACAGATAGGTTTGGGCTGGCTAAGGCGGCAATTTGCATATAATTGCAGGAAATATGCAAAAATCACTTGACATTACGTTATATGTAGTTATTTTGTCATCATATTAGCAGATATTATGCAGAACATCTAAGGAGACGAGCTATGATAATATATTTTAGTGTGCAAAACTTCCGCTCATTGCGGGATAAGATTACCCTGGATTTCAGGGCTACACCCAATTCCGAATTGGCCGAATATTATATTCAAGAGTTTCCGGATTTGAAACTCAAGCTATTGAAATTAGCAATGATTTTTGGGAAAAACGCCTCCGGCAAAACCAACATTTTACGAGCGCTTGATTTCCTAAGGAATTCCATCCTGCAACAAGACACTGACAAAAGCAAACCCACAGGAACTGAGCCTTTTGCACTGGATAAGGACAAGAATTCAGTATTTGATCTAAAGTTTGTGCATGAAGATATTGTCTATCAGTATCAGCTCACACTCAATCAGACAATAATCGTTAAAGAACATTTACACTATTGGCCCAAAGGCACTAAAACACGGGTGTTTACGCGTGATCTACAAAAATTGCTTAAAGAAGCTGAATACAAATATAATTGGTCTGGTTCAAAGGCTAACAAAACCTTGATAGAAAACCTTGAACTGACTGTGCCGAACCAATCCGTATTGGCGTCTTTGAAAAAATACAATTATTCAGGCCCTATGCAGCAGGTATTTTCCTGGTTTCAGGACACCCTGGCTCCGATCGTGGAACCAAATACAAGCTTGATTCCCTGGAATCTTCATAACTTTTTGAATAGTACAGAGTCATGTGAATATAAAGACTTCTATGTACAGCAATTGCAAATTGCAGACTTCATTATAAGCAATATCACTGTTAAAAAGGAAGAAGTCGCGCTTACCGATATACCTCTTAACAGCGCTTTAAAATATCTTATAAATGCTATTGAGAAAGACAACAATAAAATGCCGGAAACAGTGGAGCGGATAGATATTCTACTTTCCCATAAGGTGGCTGATGGCGAATTCATCCTGAATCTTGAGGAAGAATCAGCCGGGACGCAACGGTTTTTCGAATTCTGTGGATTTCTCTGCTGGATGCAACAAACAAATAAGATCATCCCGATAGATGAAATAGAGCGGGCAATGCATGAAGATTTGATCGAACACTTTATTGCCAGTTATCTAACCTACGCCAAAAAAAGTCAGTTGATCCTTACTTCCCACAATTCTTCTATCCTGAATATGAAAGATATTATCCGCAGAGATACGATATGGATCACGGACAGGCTTGAAAACGGTGCTACGGAACTTAGCAGATTGACAGAATATCCGATCAAAAAAGAGCACTCCATCGCTAATCTATACCGAAAGGGCTTGATTGGTGGAAAACCGGATATTGGCAGCATTGGATCGGATGGTAGTGATGAGTCCTAAAAAGTCATTTGAGAAGGTCGTGCGGATATATTGTGAAGGAGACACAGAAAAGAAATATCTCGTAACTATGTTCACCGACAGATACAAAGGCCTTAGGGCTCAATTCAAGCCCAAAATTAAGGGTAGTATTGAACATATATTGGAGGGTTTTCTCCAGGAGCTATATGAACCCGAAACAAAAGCTCTGAAAGGGCTTTTTCTGGTGTTGGATATGGATACTTTGTACACTCAAAGCAAAATATCTATTTACAAGCAAATGAAAAAGAAATTGGAAGCGATTGGTGATAGTAGCTTCTCTATCATTGAATCACGACCGTGCATAGAGTATTGGTTTCTACTGCATTTTGTTTTTCAAGACAAGCTCTTTGTAAATTGTGACAGCGTGCTTAAGGAACTCAAAAAAAAAGATCGTTTACCAGACTATGACAAGCATGGCAAATACACGAAGGATCTGTATGAAAAGCTAAAAAAAGACATTGATGTAGCTATAAAGAATTCGATCAAGGTCTTGGAAAAACCAAGGCAAGCAGACGAGCAGCACTCCTATACATATATGCATGAAATGATAACTACCCTGGATGATATCTACAAAAGCTAAGCTGAAATCCTGTGCCTACAGCACTCAGTGCGTCTGCGGTTGCTATATATGCCATCTCAAATCCCGTCCCGCTGGAGCTCAAAGGTCAGTAAATCTGTAATTATCCCGGCCTGTTGCTATCGAGGATTATACCCGAAACAGCCTGAAAAGGGTAGTGAAACGAACAGTTTCCATCAGTTGGCGAAAGAAATCTAAAAAAAGAGATTGACAGAAATCATAACACGCCATTACTTGCTGAAGAAGACAAGAACCCTGATCTAACTAAGGAGGATCAATGAAAAAACATTGGCTCGTAATATTGGCTGTTATGCTGGTAACTTGCGCTTTTGCACAGCGTTATGAAGTCGTGGCATATCAGGAAGACTTTGAATCTGGCGAAAATGGCTGGACTCATTATGATGGTGCCGAAAGCCCTAACAATTGGCACGTTTATGATTTTGGTGGCGCACAGGCCAACGTATGGTGGATGGGAGATAGCGATCTCGCTTCCGGTACTGAAATTGGTGGTTACTACAATCATCAGTATCTGGTGCTGGACACACCTGCCCAGACCCTCACCGCCGCAAATGCTACTCTTACTTTCAAAATGAGACTCGGCCTGGAAGAGCCCGGTGCCAGCGGAGACTATGATGGCTGGGATTCTGCCAACGTCCGTATTTCCACAGATGGTGGATCTACCTGGAACGTGCTTACCGGCCCTACTCCTGCCTATGATTTTGTAAACTCTTATGCTTTCGGTTTTGAACATGGTGAAGGCATGGGCATCCCCGGTTGGGGAGACGTGGTTACCACGTGGACCCCTGTCACCTTCAGTCTTGCCTCTTATGTGGGCCAGAGCGTGAAGATCCGCTTTGCCTTTGCTTCAGACCCTGCCTACAGCACTGCCCAACAGCCGAATATGTTTGGCTTTATGGTAGATGATATCGCCTTTGGCGGCTACAGCAATAATGGCGTCGATGATGGACAAATGACCTTCAGCAGCATGGTTCCTCTGGGTGGAGACTTCTGGCATCTTGCCACCGAAGCCACTGCACCCTCACCTACTCATGTGATGAAGAACCAAAACCCTCAAGGCAGCTATAACGACAATATGTTGAACTACCTGGTGAGTCCTTCCATTACTCTGCCCTCCAGTGGCAATATCTGGTGTGACTTCCAAGTTATGGGTAGTTTCTCCGCTGCCGGTACCTTCCCGGATGTCGATTATTGGGGTTGGGAAATCTCTCCTGATAATGGCACTCTATGGAATGCGATGAGCAATCCTTACGCTAATCCAGATTTATCGAACTATGTGTATTCGGATGCTCCTACAGTCTGGGCTTCCATGATAGAAAGCTATTCCCTGGATGGAATCATCAGCGAATTTGCTGGTCAAACAGTAAAATTCCGCTGGTTCTTCCAAACTAACGCTTCTATCACCGAGGGTCCTGGCATCATGATCGATGATTTTACCATCTGGAATGATGTCCTGGTAGCCGCTCCGGAAAACCTGATCGCCACAGTGGATGGCCAGAATGTGAATCTTCAGTGGACCGAGCCGGGTGGAACTCCTCCACCTCCAGTAGGTTTCTCTGATGATTTTGAAGCTTACAATGATTTCGCCTTGAGCTTTGGGGACTGGACCCTGGTGGATGTGGATATGGCACCTACCTATAGTATCACTGATGTCACATTCCCGAATGCTGGTTCTGCAATGGCCTACATTATCTTCAATCCCACCACCACCACTCCTCCTGTAAGCTCAGGAGAAGCACATAGTGGCAACAAATATGCAGCCAGCTTTGCCGCTACAGTAGCTCCCAATAACGATTGGATGATCACCCCGCAGATTACTCCAGAGACTGGACATAACTTCACTTTCTGGGCAAGATCATATACCGTTCAATATGGTATGGAACGCTTCAAAGTGGGCGTTTCCACCACCGGAACCGCTCCGGCGAATTTCACTCCAATCAGTGGCACCAGCTATATCGAGGCCCCTGCTGCCTGGACCCAATATTCCTATAGTCTGAGCAGCTATGCTGGCCAGCCCATCTATGTGGGTATCCAATGCGTGTCCAACGACGCCTTCATCTTCATGGTGGACGACGTGGCCGTGCAGGGAAATACCGCAAAGCTTGTAAGCCAGACTGCCCCGATGCCTGTTGGAAATATGACTCGTGCGCTTAATCCGATCAATTACGGCCCTGTGGAAGGTATCCCCAGTGCCAGCACCCAGCGCAACGTATCTGCATACAGAATCTATCGTGATGGTATCATGATAGACGAAATAGCCGGCACCGTAACTACTTATGACGATATGAACGTAGAAGGTGGAATGCACTCTTATTACACCACCGCTATGTACGATGCCAATGAATCTCCCACATCAAATACCCAGACGGTATTTGTGATGCCAGCCATGACCGGTGAGACCTATTATGATGACGGCACCGCAGAAGAAGGCCTGAACGTTGGTTCTTCCCGTCAAATGGGTGTGCTGCACAATTGGTTCACGGATTCTGTTACCCTGAAATATGCCAAAGTCTATGTGGAAACTGCCCGCCCCGCCAGCATCATTGTTCGTGCCCACGCAGTGGGTCCCGATGGTCTGCCCGGAGATAACTTAGGTCAGGTGCAATACCCTGCCAGCAGCGTGGTACAAGGATGGAACTACATCCCCTTCGCCACAGAACTTGTGATTCCCACTGGCACTTTCTACCTGGTAATCATGGAAACCCCGAATGCCGCAGGCATTGGTGTGGATACAAATAATAGCGGCCATAGCTATGTAAACATGGGCACTGCCGATGGTTGGACAGCTTACGAAACTGGTGAAATCATGCTGCGCGCTATCGTTTATACCGGTAGTGAAAATGAAGAAGGCGTAGTAATTGCTCCCAAACTGGCTGCAAGTAACTACCCGAACCCCTTCAATCCCACCACCACCATTGCTTACTCTGTGCCAGAAACTGGTATGACCTCTGTGAAGGTATTTAACCTCAAGGGTCAGATCATCAATACTCTGGTAAACAAAGAAGTAGCGGCTGGAAACCAGAGTGTTACCTGGAATGGCAAAGATGCCTCCGGTAATGCAGTATCCAGCGGATTGTACTTCGTACGTGTGGAAAATAGTGGCAAAGCGGTAACCCGCAAAATGCTGCTCAGCAAATAAACTAATCGATAACTAAATATATAGCCCCCGGTTCGAGATTCGGACCGGGGGCTTTTTAATTTAGAATTTAGGATGTAGAATGTAGAATTGGTCAGCTAATTATACATTATACATTATACATTATACATTATACATTATACATTATACATTATACATTATACATTATACATTATACATTATACATTATACATTATACATCCTACATTATACATTATAAATTATACCCTCTTCAGCCTCAGGTTTAGCAGATCCTGAGCCATCCTGTCATCAATCTCCTCTTCGCTAAAAAGGCGAATCAGATTGGGGAGAATATCACCGGCTTCAGGACTTAGTTTGCTGTAAGTATAATCACAGGTTCTATGGTATTCATTCGTTGTGCTCATGCTGATCGCTCGCTTATGTAAACTCATGGTATATAGGCTGATCTTTGGCATTCTTAGCCGGCTGATGGTAGCCACACTACTGCGGTCGCGCCGTATTTCCGCAGGTGGGCAAGAGTGCCATTTGCTGCTTTCATCCAGAAAGTCATAGCTCACATAGGGCAGAATGCTTTGCGCCTCCAAGAAGCTTTGCAGGCCAAAGGACATGTATCCCGCCTGCCCCAGGTCCTGCACTATTTCCACGGCAGTCAACAGGACCGGCACACCCGGCAAGGTGAGATAATACTGTCTGTATATCAGGCCCTTGAGCGGCTCAAAATGCGAGACTTCGCTTTCCCAAACCAGGCCCTGCCAGATATTGCCAAATTGATCCTGCAAACAGCCTTGTTTCAGGCTATGTTTATCCTGCATAAAGTGGCGCAATTTGACATGAGCGGGGGTGAAAATCATGCCTCCAGTGTAGGGATTGAAAGTTGCCCTGGACGCAAAACCTTCAGGGGCAGGATCCAGCCACTCCAGGCCTTTGAAAGTGAAGCTGGAGACAAGCGGCAAAGTGTTTGCTAATCTGGCACTCAGCCCGATCAGGCCGTTATCCAGGCTCAAAGCATCCGCAGTCTCAGTAAAGCTGATTTTGCCGCTGGGGTGGATGAGTAAACGCTTTGACTCCAGATCAAAGCCGGGGTAAGAAAGCTGCGCTTTTACTATAATCAGAGCTTTGGGGGAGAGGGGAATGCGGTAGCTCTTATCCGCTTTTGCCTCAGCCGAAAATCCTTGCTCAGGGAGCTTGAGCTTTCCCTTTAGGTGGATCTTCTGATGATGCACTATTTTGAGCTCTACAGCACTCTCGCAAACTGGATTGTGTCCAGCTATTTCGATATCCACGGAGAGCCGTTTAGGAAGGGTATCAAGATCGCCTCCCATAGCGTACTTGCGCAAGCCATGCGCGCTGGCAAAGCAATTCTGATAGATAGTGATGGCCGGGCTCAGCATATCCGGAAGTGATTTCAGCTTGGCCAGATCCAGCTCAAAAGCCACCTGCCAGCTATCAAACATGAGCTTCCAGTCCTCCCCCCAGATGATGCCGGTGCTGCGCTGGTTTCGTTCAAAATAGAGCCACGGCTCACTTACCTGTTTGGCGTCAAAATCCGAGAGCTCATCGCAATCCACATCCTTGTCGAGCCTTACGAGTTCTTTGCCATTGCAGTAGGTAAAGCCTTCCGGATATACTGCGATCAATTCACGCAGGCAGATGGTTTTGGCTTCTTCCGGGATTGCTTGCAAACAAAGCTGGAGCTGCAATTCCCCGCTGGGGTAGAGGCGGAAGATTTTGGAGAATTTGAGGCCGGCCTGCTTGGCACTTTCGTAAAATAGCTCCATCTGCACGGCCTCGCCGGGATCAGAAAACTGTATGCTGCTCGCATCTTTGGATTCAAATTCACCGCTGAAGGGACGCCCAAAATCCGTGCTGTTAATCCTTGCCCAGTCGTTTTCCGCAGAGAGGAAATAGGCCGTATTCTTCTGATCTTTTACCAGCAGCATGACCTGGTGGCTGGCGGCAACGATCGTGACCTTTTCTTTGCCGCGCTTGGCATCCCTGCCCCGGAGAGCCATCAGCAGCAGTTCGGGCCTGAGCACAAAGCTGTGTGGTGCCGAGTCCTCCACGGTAAATTCTACCTTCACATCAGGTATATAATAGACCGACCCGCTGAGGCTGAATTCCACTAATAAAACCCTCTTTTCAAGCGCATCCAGCTCAAGCTCATAGACTCTTTGGCTGAGCCTTACCTTATCATCTTCAGGGAAGGCAAGCCTGATCTTGCAGGCCTGCTTGAGGTTGCTACAGAGGTTCAGATACAGCGTTTGTGGGTGATCTGCACGGATCAGACTCTGAGCCGTAAGT
>Ga0265295_1003100_pt1 | contig 24837 bp, 18 predicted proteins | sample Munlansysbiofilm_FD_192503 | JGI IMG/M metagenome (GOLD analysis project Ga0265295, IMG submission 192503) | Leachate microbial communities from a municipal landfill in Southern Ontario, Canada - Methane capture system biofilm | ecosystem: Engineered > Solid waste > Landfill > Unclassified ... | reverse complement strand
CTGAATTACTCATCCTTTGAGAAATCAAATAACGATGGAATTACAATTTTCGGATGTAATTATCCACGTCGGTGCTCAACAAAACCGTTAAAGCCCTCTCAAAAACAACCCAAACTCATCGGAACCCCATTTTGTGGCTCCTGTTTTCTTGTAAACAATGGTGCCCGATTTGTCGATTACAAAAGACGTTGGAAGTGAATTGGCATTCAAATTTCCGCCATTGTAGCCCGTTACAACATAGATGGGAATGGAATAACCGCGCGATTCAAGAAACTGCTTTACATGCGCCGGATCTTCGTTTGTCAAGATTAGAATATGTGCATCGGAACTTGAATTATTGCTCAACTGTTGCAACTGAGAGAGCTCTGCCACACAATGATGACACCATGTAGCCCACCAGGTGAGAAAAATTGGTTTCTCGGTAAAATCACTGAGCTGAAAACGATGTTTGTCGAGTGAAATAAAGGTCATCTCAAAATCGCTTTGCAACAATGGTATTTTCTCTTCGATGGTAGCACTGGGTGATCGCATAAATGGCTTTACCAACAGGCTTCCAACATCGCGTCTCCATGAGGGAATAAGCATAACCAAAATGAGGAGTATAAAAACGATATCGCCTGCTAAACCAAATTTGCCTTTTTTTGCGTATCGTTCTTTTAAATAAGTGGGGATTTTCATATCTCTATAGTTTTATTACATATCCGTTTTGTTCCTAACCTTTGGCAAATAATTTAAAAATCAATTGTTCACCCTAACCCTAAAGGGAGCAATTGATTTCCGAAACAGCCTACGAGTCCAAAGATAAAGGAAGAGAATTAAGACAAATGATTCTTTATTAACAATTTACTGTGAGTAAGAAACAAGCAACGAATTCTAATGTTTAATTACTTCTACTTTGATAGATCTCATATTCCGCATTTTCAACCCAGCCCTATTGTAAGAATGCTGGAAAATCAATCCATACTCCCTTCAGGGTTGGGGTAATTTTAGATTGATTTTATTACAAATTTAAATCTGCCAAAATAGAATCCGAACTAAAATTACGTTCAATCAATTTATCCCAATCGTCAATCTTTACTCCCAATGCTTCCCCTGATAACTTTGACGCTCAACCATTCTATTTTGAACTAAATGGGTAATATGATGATTTTTCACTCCATCCCAGTAGGGAACTTCAAGCAATTCGGGTTTTGTTTGCGACGCAAAACGATCAACGGCAATATCGGACCGTAAAATCTCAAGAAAATCACAACAAATTTCAACATAATCTTCCCATCCAATGAGTTGAACATAATTGGGATCCTCACGGTACAATTTAGCCAACTTTGTACGTTTCACAATTTGCAACTGATGTATTTTCACGATGGACACGGGCAATTTCGAGATTGCTCTTGCATGTCCTATGATTTCGTCACGCAACTCGCCGGGCAATCCCAAAATAACATGAACACCAACATCCAGCCCTGCTTGGGCAGATCGCTCAACTGCGCTGCACAACTGTTCGTAGGAATGGCCTCGATTCAATAACTTCAATGTTCGATCAAGACTGCTCTCCATTCCAAATTCCACCATAAGGGGCTTAATTTGGTGAACCTCTTTTAGCACCGATATAATTTCAGGAGAAACACAATCGGGACGAGTGCTTACAACAATGCCCACTATTTTAGGATGATTAACAGACTGCATCAATAGATTTCGCAAATTCTCAGGCGATGTGTGCGTGTTGGTATATGACTGATAATAAGCCAGATATTGATATTGTCGTTTCCGCTCAAAAAAGATAATTCCTTGATCAATTTGATCGGGAATTGGGGTTATTTTATTGGAATAGGATGGTACAAATCCCTCATTGTTGCAGTAAATACAACCGCCAAAACTACATGTTCCATCTAAATTTGGACACGATAAACCCGTATTAACAGAGATTTTCTGAACCTTTGACCCAAACTTTCGAGTTAGATACTCACTGTATCGGTAAAAACGTTGGTTTATATCAAACAAGAGATTATCCACGGTTGGCAAACTCCTTCAATAGAGCAACGAAATTTTCAATGTCTTTTTTGGTTGTATCGAACGAACACATCCAGCGAACTTCAGACTTTTGTTCGTCCCAAGTGTAAAAATAAAATTGCTCCTGCAATGGCTCAATCCATGCTGTGGGAATGGTTGCGAAAATTCCGTTTGCCTCCACGGGCACAGTGATCTTAATTTGCGGCAATTGGCTTACCTCGGAAGCCAATATTTTGGCCATTTCGTTGGAGTGACGTGCATTTTCAAGCCACAACTGATCGTGAAAATAGGCAATAAATTGTGCACCAACAAAACGCATTTTGCTGAACAACTGCATTGTTTGTTTTCGGCGGAACTCAAACCCTTTGGTTAGTTCTGGATTAAAAACCAAAACGGCTTCGCCCAGCATCATTCCATTTTTGGTGCCTCCAAAGGAGACCACATCAACACCACAATCGACGGTAAACGCCTTAAATGGCAAGTTTAATGTGGCAGCAGCGTTCGCAATTCGCGCACCATCGAGATGTAAAATCATATTGTGTTGATGTGCCAAATCGGCCAACGCTCTAATCTCCTCCGGCGTATAAACCGTTCCCATTTCAGTAACCTGACTAATGCTAATTGCGCCGGGCTGGCTATGATGTTCATCGCCAAAATTATTTAAGTAAGGAAGAATTGCTTCGGGTGTAATTTTACCATTACTATGTTCAACATCAATGAGTTTCACGCCTGCTATTCGCTCGGGAGCGCCACATTCGTCCACATTAATATGCGCTGTCTTGGCACAAATAATAGAACTATAGGAGTGTGTGGTTTGCATTAATCCCAGAATATTTGCGCCTGTGCCATTAAATACGAAATAAATCTCGGTGTTGGAGCCAAAATGTTCTTTGAAAATTTCTATGGCGCGTTTTGTATATGGATCGTCGCCATATCCAACGGTGTGATTTTCATTTGCCTCAATAATTGCAGATAAAATACTTGGGTGGATTCCCGAATTATTATCGCTGGCAAAGCCTCTCATGGTATTAATGGGTAGTTTAATCATCGTAAATGTTTGTTTCAAATATTATAGAAATGCCCTAATTATAAAGAGCAAAATTAACAAATATTGTCGCCCTTCCCCTATTTACTATTCAACAATTTCAGGATTAATAAAATCTATAGTGTTGGACAAGCCGATACTAAATAGTTATTCGCTTAAATTAGGGGATTATAAAAAAGTATTCATTACTGTACAGAGAACCCCTAATGATGTTTACCAGACGCCTCACTACGTTACGTTATCAATAACACGTTTTTTATATTGCTGTAAATCAACAACTTTAATTTTGAGCTCATTCATTAATCTATGTATCAACATGATGAACCCGTTTGGAGTTAATTTCTAAACCACAACGTGGTTAAACATCAATAGCCATGGGAGAAATTCCAAGGTGCTAAAGAACCACAACGTGGTTCAACATAAAAACATAGGTTTGACAATGTTGAACCCCTACAGAATTCTGAAAATCAGCGAGATGACCATATACCCCGAGCAATGCTCGGGGCTATTGATATTCAACCCGCTTCGGAGTTGACGTGCAATCATACTATTTGGCTTTAATCAAACATTTTTCATTGTCATTACGAATTACGAAAAAATATTTCCACTCAAAATGACAGGTAATTTCGAAGAAAAAAGAGGCAGAAAAAGCGAAGAGCCTACAAAACTGCCCGAAAGTTTATTCTTGACAATCAATATCAATCTAAAGTAACGATCAATTAATATCAATGTTTGTTATGGTATCTGTTACCTCAAAATCATATTTCGGATACTCATAAATGGGGATTCGATGTTGTGTCTCTCCCATGGAATATCCATAAATGGTTTCGTAATCGGTAATATCCTCACCCATATCTCCGAGTTGTTCTAAATATTTCGCAATGGGCTTAGATTCAACAATATAAACCGCTGGCATCTCTTCTATAATTGGACTGTGTCGTCGTGTGGGGTCGTGCTCAAACTTTAAGATTCGTTTTCCATATCGAGTCAATCCTACAACTCTAAATGTTAGACTCTTACCCACTCCAGGCAGGTTCATTACATTTCTGTCGGTGGCTAAAAATGGAATATTTAATTTATGTTTAAGCAACTGAATGTTTTCAACAATATCCTCCGGTTTTTTAATCAAATTGCGTATACTTTCAATCTCTGAATCGGGAATTAACCCATAGCCTTTCTCTTCAAATTGTTCTTGCACAGCTCTTGAGTTGGTGGCAAAATTATTACTGTTCTCCATAAACCCTTTCACCGTAAATGTGTAGTATGGCAAAATACCAATTTCCGCAAGTTGTTTGCGCAACTTAGCGGTGTGTCCTCGACGAGATCCGGCAGTGGTAAACACTTGTTGATTGGTAATTACCCAACCAGCACCAATTATCCGATTAACTCCTTTGACGGCTTCCGGGGTAATTTCCATGGAGGTTACAAAATGGGTTTGAATTAAAAACTGTTCAATTCCTGCCTCCATGGCTTTTATTCTAAAATCTTTCAATATCTGAGCGAGTTCGGGGGTTATCCGTTGTGGCAAATAAACAGGAAGTCGTGTTCCTAAACGGATTCGTTTTATCTCAGCATATTTTTCGCCTTGAGCACGTTTTTCATTTGCGCTACGCTTACGCTTGGCCATAGCAATGATCTCATCGAAAATAAACTTCAAACTAACATCGCTACTCATTAAGGCATCGCCTCCGGTGAGCAGGATATCACGCAATTGGGAATCGTCTTCCCAATATTTCAATAATCGACGCAACTTTTCTGGCCACTGCTCGTTTGGTAGGAGTTTCTCTATTTTAAAATTCAAATTTCCCCGTTGAAAATCGTACATTCGTTGACACGAAACGCACAAACCGCCACAGGCTCTTCCTGCGGTGTCGGGAATTAAAATTGCAACTTCAGGATATCGCCGATGTACACTATGATCCGACGGAAGAAGCCAGCCGGCAGCATTGGGTTTTCCTTGCTCTACTAAATCCTCTTTCTCCCACGCTTCGATTTTGCCAAATTCGTCGATCAATTGAGGACTATACAGTATATAATCACGAATTGCGTGATCGGCAGCAACATGTTCATTTTGACCCACATCGAGTAATGTCAGATAATATGGATTAATAAAAAAAGGAATTCCAGCTTCCCACGCCCGTTTCAATTCCTCTTGAGTACGAACAGTTAGGGAGTAATCAAGGTACTTATTTAAGTCGTTAGGGTTTTTTATGGCAAACTTTAAATGAAAGGCACTACTATTCCACCATTCCGAGACCATTTTATATTTGGTCTCATAGGGAGTTCCTTTTGGGAAACAATATTTCGAGTATTTCTCAGGGTCATTTTCAATGCGTTTAATAATAATTCCAATAATCCTTTTTTTATTCTTCATACGTCGAGCAATAACCGTCTTATCGGTTCCAGCTGGATGATTATTCATCCACGTTTGCACTTGCTCTAGCGAAATGGATTCTCGTTTAAGTGCCCCATTAATTTGTCGCATCAAATAGAGCCAATCGAGGATAAAATAGTACTGTGCTCCGCCTTTTCCGAACTTTACGGCCAGCCACAATAATTCAATTGGATTATTTATTGTTTGGTTATTGTACTTCAGATTGGGATCAATAAACTGCTGATTGGCATAGGTACAATAGTCGTATAATCGAACAGCACCCATTTCTTGCCAAGATATTGAGTCTAATTTCTGAATCTCTCCCTTGAGTACTATATTTTGGGCATGTGGATTTTTACTAATGATCTCCATTGCCCAAGTTCTAAGTTGCTCAATTACTTCTTCAACCGTTTCGCTATTAATTAAAATAATCTCTAGTCGAGGACTCTCTTGTAACAATTGCGACAAATACTTATGCGCCTTAGGGAGAATGGCAACTCTGTCCAGAAATTTTTTAATCATAAAAACAACCTTTTTTTAGTGTTGCTCTGCAGTTTTCATCTCAAAGAGATCTCTTTTTCGTACAAAGCAGCGTTATACATTAATAAATTCGATACAATTTAGCAAATCGTTCCCTTTCGTACAAATTACTCTCCATAAATAATATTGGCGAGAAAATTCGAAATACAGCGTTGTTCTTGTCTTTGACAACTTTCGTCGAAATCGGAGAACATCTAATTTCCTAGCCAACACTACACATTGGGCTAAACGAATCACTAATCATGAGATAAAATATCACGTCCACAAGGCAAAGCCGGGAAAAATCTCGCCTACAACATTGCCATGTTTGTTTTTATTTTCAATAACCAAAAACTGACTTAAATTGTTCAATTCCTGATCATCCAAAACTTTAAGCTCCTTTAATGTTTGAACAACCGCCGGAGCAATTCGCGACAAATTCCCATCTTCCAATTTAATGGCAACTCCAAGTCGATACTTCTTAATACCAACCACATAAACCGCCTCGGCACCAACTTTCCCAATCAATTTGCCGTTTGCATGTTTAATCAATTGGGTACAAAATCCTTCTACGCCAGAAATCATAATTGGATTTTTAACCATGGCATCGTATATTCGCTGGCACGCCTTTGCTTCCTGCTGGCCAAGTTCGTCGGGATTTGCAAATCGAGCAAAAGCCAATGCCATATTATACAACGGTATTCCGTGCACTGGAGCACCACATCCATCGGTGGCAATATTGATCTCGTCGGGTTTCACATCGCACATCATTGCAATAATCTCAACAATATATTTTTGCAGCGGATGATCTTCGTTCAAATAATTGCTTGTATCCCACCCTTTGTGTTTGCAAACCGCCAACATTCCGGCGTGTTTTCCTGAACAATCGTTATATAATGGACTATTATTATTTCCTTTAAGTGCCTCTTTTATAGCATAGTCGTGATTAATTGAATACGCCGAGGCGCATAATAAATCTTCAAGTTTACATCCAATTTTAACTAAAATAGAACGCACCGCCTCTTGGTGACAAGGCTCGCCATAGTGCGATGCGGACATAACCGCCAACTCGCTTTCCGACAACTGAAACCGATCGGCAGCACCACTTAACACCACCGCCATGGTTTGTAGCGGTTTTGCCGCCGAACGCATGTAGGTACGATAAAATGGATCGCCAACCGAGGCTATAATTACTCCTTTATTATCGACAACCGAGATATGACCGTAATGACGGCTCTCAATTAAAGCTCCGCGGGTAACATTTACCAATATCTCGGGACGTGTTGACATATCCTTATTTACATTCATCGAAATCCTATTTTAAAATATAAACGGTTTTTAAATCTTCTTCTTTATAATCTATAATGTCAAGTGCCATAAGGTTGACGATTATTTTCTCGGCGTGTTTCTGTGTGATCTGAGCGACTTTACAAAATCGAGAGAGTGTGATTCCCTCCGAATCTTTCAAAATATCCATCAACACTTGCTGTTCACGATCTAGAGTCATAAAAACGCCTTTCGAGGAGTGGCGTAAACGCAAAGCGCGAACCAATAATCGGTTCGCCAAAATATTAGAATCGTGCTTTCGCAAATACACCTTATATTTTCCATCTTCGTTGGATGCAGAATAGGGTCTTTGCTTTCCGGGCTCAACAACTACCTCGACAACAATTTTCCCATCAACGTTCCACGTATTGGCACTGTATTTAATTCGTGGTCGAGAATAGATATGCGCAGCAGCTTCAATCATATGCAACTCCTCCTCACTACGAACTCCGGCGATTACGCCGTTATCCTTCACTCCAATCAACAGTCGCCCACCATCGGTATTTGCAAAGGCAACCAACGAACGGGCAATTTTACGAGCATCGTTAATTTCAAATTTAAAATCCTGCTGTTGATGCTCGCCATTTTCAATTAAACGCTGTATATGACTCTTCCTCACTGCTGCTCTTCGGTTTTTATAATCATCTCGCATTTTGCACAATCAAATTCCAACGGATAGCGTCGCTCTCGGTGGACTAAAAAAAGAGGTTCTTTCAAATCACGATCCACCCCTTTAACCAATTTCTTACACTTTCCCATTTCAAATAAAACACAGTATTTTGTTGTCATTACGCGATAGGCATAGTTGGGTTTTTCAATTTCAAATGCGGGTTCAATGTCAGTAACGCCACGATGCGTGTAATAAGCATCTGCCAACTGATTTGAAACGTTATGTTGATATGTAAGTGCTGTTTTATGATATGGAATTGTCTTTAGATCGGAAACGTCACGTTGGTTTTTATGTTGTAACAATAAAAACTCAGTATAACGATCCAACAGATCTCTACGAAGTTCGTTAATTTTAGAAACCGGCATGTGGGGCAACGGTGCGCCAACAACGACAACCTGATCGGCAATAAATCCCGAATCTCCGGTTTTCGCAAATTGGGTTTGCCAAACCTCCTTGGCCCGCTCTTGGTTATTCGCCTCCTCAGCATCCACCGCTTTAGTGCAGGAAAACATTTTATTTTCCGAGGTTATTTTCACATTTAATTCTTGACCGAAGAACGCCAACTCAATTGAAATTCCCAAACCCCGGCCTTTAATGGAATTATCGACCATTTTCAAGAATCCATGATCTCTGTTTCGATATATTTTAAGACCAACTCTTATTCCGGTCATATCTTGAGCTTTGTATCCAATCTTGGTAACCCCTTCAATTTGAGTTCCTTTCATTGCTCCGTTTACAAAAAAACAGATCCCATCGCCGTTTGTTAAAGGCTCATTGCCCTCCATGGAAAACCAATTTGTGCCCACTTGGTCGATTGTTCCCATATATTTTCCCAATGATTTTGGAGATCCTAAGTTCACAAGATCCTTCATCCGCTCCTTGTAGAAAAATGTGGATGTTCCACGATTGAACGTTCTTTCCGGATCGGGTTCAAAACCCACCGTTACTCTTCCGTGCGACGACCGACTGTACTCCCCGTTTTGGGCAATAAATTTATTTAACAAATTGTGATAATGTGCCGTAATATTTTTTACATACGACGCATCTTTCAACCGACCTTCGATTTTAAATGACGTAACTCCCGATTTAATCAAGTCGCCCAACACTGCGGTAGCATCTAAATCGCCCAATGAAAGAATATGTTTATTGTGGATAAGCACTTCGCCTTCTGAATTTACCAAATCGTAGGGCAACCTACATGGTTGAGCGCAATTTCCGCGATTGGCACTTCGATGACTAATATCGCTGCTCAAGTAGCAGTTTCCACTATACGATACGCAAAGAGAGCCATGAATAAAGGCTTCAAGTTCAACTTTAGTGTTAGCGCGAATGGTCGCAATTTCAGCCAACGACAACTCTCTGGCCAAAATCACGCGCGACACGCCGCTTCGATCCCAATAATCGACCTGTTCGAGAGTCCTATTGTTGGTTTGTGTACTAACATGAAAACGCATTGGGGGCAAATCCATTTCAAAAACAGAAACATCCTGTACTATAATTGCATCAACGCCAATATTCCACAAATCACGAATTAACTGCTGCGCCGATTCTAATTCATCGTTATATAATATGGTATTCACCGTACAATAAACTTTAACGCCAAACAAATGAGCGTAATTTACCACCGTTTCAATTTCCTCAATGGTGTTTGAAGCCTGTTCACGAGCACCAAATCTACTGGCACCCATATAAATAGCATCGGCACCATGATTTATGGCATCAAATGCGATTTCGGCATTTTTGGCTGGGGCTAACAATTCAAGTTTCGGCATAATTATTCCTTCATTATAAAATGGGATACAAAGTTACAATAATGGAACGAAATCAATGCAAATTAACCGTACTTGCCTTTGTAAATTCCAAATGAAAGGTTATTTTCATTAACTTCACAAACTCAATCATTGACGTTTCATAAAAAAAACGTAATTTAGCGACACTTAAAACCAATAAGTTGTTAATTATGCAAATAGGAAACCTCATTTCAAGAATATATGCACTCCATAAAATAGGAATCTCACTCCTTTTTATTTTTGGATTACACACCTTGGGAATTTCGCAGAAATGCAATCTTGAAGTAAATCAGGTCGATCCGGTTACCAATGCCGTCATTAAACGAACAGCGGACGAATCGGTGGGTCGATTAAACGGACAACCCCTCTACTTTAAAGCGCAATGCATTGGGGAGAAGAAATATCTTAAAATGAGATATTATAGATATGGTGATTTTACGATTAGTGAAGAAACCCCGCTCATAATTACTTTTTTGGACGAGAGTACACTTGAGATTATGCCCCGAAAATCAAGGCGTAGCCAGAGTGCGGACGAAACATTAACTTCTGTATCATCGCTTATGATTTTTGACATTGACAAAAATCAATATACGACCATATCAAAACAACCCATAAAACAGATTACCGTCCAAACCGAAACCAACGAAACTATTGTTACCGATATTCGGGAACGTTTTCGTCTGGTATTACAAGAAATATTAAATTGTGTCGAACTATAAAAAAGCACTGTAACATGGAAAAACTATCATCAATCGTTAAACCCGGTGTAGCCACTGGCAACGATGTTCAAAAAATCTTCGCATATGCCAAAAAACACAACTTTGCGCTACCTGCAGTTAATGTGGTTGGCTCAAACTCAATAAATGCAGTAATGGAAGCTGCCGCAACGGTCAATTCTCCCATTATAATTCAATTTTCCAACGGAGGCGCTCAATTTACAGCAGGGAAAAGTCTGCCAAACGACAAGCAACAAGCATCAATAGCCGGAGCAATTGCAGGGGCAACGCACGTTCACATCATGGCCGAACATTACGGCATCCCAGTGATTTTGCATACCGATCACGCTGCAAAAAAACTGCTCCCCTGGATCGATGGACTTCTCGATGCCGGAGAAAAACATTTCGCCCAACATGGTAAACCCCTATTTAGCAGTCATATGCTCGACTTGTCGGAAGAGACAATTGAAGAGAACATTGAAATTAGCAAGAAATATTTAGCTCGAATGGCTAAAATAGGCATGACCCTTGAGATTGAACTCGGAATAACCGGTGGCGAAGAGGATGGTGTTGACAATTCTGGGGTTGACTCTTCGAAACTGTACACACAACCTAAAGAGGTGTTTTACGCATACACTGAACTATCAAAAATAAGCCCCAATTTCACAATTGCAGCTTCATTTGGCAACGTTCATGGCGTTTATAAACCCGGAAATGTGGTACTAACCCCAAAGATTCTCAAAAACTCACAGGAGTATATTCACACGAAACTGGGTAAAGATGAAAAGCCAGTTGATTTCGTATTTCATGGTGGAAGTGGATCATCACGCGAAGATATCCGCGAAGCCATTGGTTACGGAGTCATTAAAATGAATATAGACACTGACACACAATGGGCATCATGGCTCGGCGTAATGGACTACTACAAAGCCAAACAAGCCTATTTACAAAGTCAAATTGGAAATCCCGATGGCGCAGATAAACCAAACAAAAAGTTTTACGACCCACGAGCTTGGTTGCGCGAATTAGAAAAATCGATGGTTGCACGATTAAAAACAGCATTCGAAGATTTGAATGCCATCGACAAATACTAAAACCGTATTAAAAACCAAAACAGCCTGTTTCATTCAATGGAAACAGGCTGTTTTTATCATATTACACCGTAACATCATCAATCAAATAAATTTCAAGATTTTAGTCCCTTGTAAACTATATGTTAATAGAGAATATATCAGCGATACCCACAGCAATCTAAATCACGAATATTAAACTATTTACAATCCCCAACAAACTTTAAAAGCAAAACCTAATGGCTTTTTTTTTCGAAAAAACCAAGATATTCAAACCTGTTAATAAAAAGTTATTCCTATCTTTTCAATCACAAATCGCATAAAGGTTCGTTTTTTTTATTTAGTTTTGTATAAATGGGAACAGGAAAATTTAATAGAATATCAATGAATTTCCCCAATAAACTTATTTCAATAAAAAGGCAATATTTTTTCAAACCCAAATAATGATTACAACTAATTACAAACTTTAAACTCTAAATCCTATGAAAAAGATCTTATCAATTATGGCTGTAGCAATCATAGCTGCAACTTTCACCTCTTGTATTGAAGAGAAAGCATGTGAAAAAAACAACACTGGTGAAATCACTGTTGTGAATGACAACCCATTTGCAATTATGGTTGATGTAATGAATGATGAGCACACAGATGCTGGAGAAAACATTGAAGCTACTCTACAAGCAAACACATCGAAAACATACACGATGACAGCTGGACTAGAAGCACGCGTTTATGTTAAATTTCCCGATGATATATACTGGGAAAACACTGACACCAAAACACCTACTCAGTGTGTAACTTCTACATCAACTTATGCATTTTGCAGTTACAACGGCAACCGTTATGCAAAAGAGATCAAGAGCATAAACAACACCGGAAGAACAAGCGTGGTTGACATATGGTCGATAGTAGCTGGTCGTTACATGGGTGAAGTTACACTTTATGACAACGAAACAGCATATCACTACAATGTTCCTGCCGGAGACTTCAAATATTACATTCGTTATTTAGACTATGATAATCACACTTTGTCAGACACATACACCGTATCACGATGTGGAGAACATAGTATGACATGGACTTCCAGTAAAATGGCAAATAGTGAAAAATCAAACATGGTAAAAGATTCAAACCCATATCTACCATTTGAGTCGTTAGGAACTCCTTCAATCAAAAAATAACAATTTCAAAGAATTGTTTAAGCATAAAAAAAGCTCCCGAAATTCGGGGGCTTTTTTTTCCACCCTTTCCCACAAAAAAAGAGCAACGTAATTCTAAAACCACGTTGCTCTTTTTTATGTTTTAATTCTTGTTTAATCCAGTTTCAGAATAGCCAAGAATGCTTTCTGTGGCACTTCCACATTTCCTACCAGTCGCATTCGTTTTTTCCCTTTTTTCTGTTTCTCCAAAAGTTTACGTTTACGAGAAATATCTCCTCCGTAACATTTGGCGGTAACATCTTTACGTAGCGCTTTTACGGTTTCGCGTGCAATAATTTTTGCTCCAATGGCAGCTTGAATAGCCACATCGAATTGCTGTCGTGGAATAAGTTCTTTTAACTTCTCACAAATCCGGCGACCAAAATCATAGGCGTTGTCAACATGCAACAAGGTTGACAAAGCATCAACCGGCTCCCCATTTAACAAAATATCTAGTCGCGCCAATTTTGCCACACGATAATCGGTAATATGATAATCAAACGAAGCATATCCTTTAGAGACACTTTTTAGTTTATCGTAAAAATCGATCACAATTTCAGAAAGAGGAATATCAAATACAATTTCAACGCGATCGCCAGTTAGGAATATCTGACTCTTAAGCGTTCCTCGTTTGCCAATACACAAAGTCATTATTTGACCTATGTAATCAACCTTGGTTATTATTTGAGCATTAATAAATGGCTCTTCGATGTACTCAATATGATTCAATGGAGGTAATCCGGCGGGATTATGTACCTCCATTATCTCATTCCTTGTGGTTTTAACCTTGTAGCTAACGTTAGGAACAGTAGTGATAACATCCATATTAAATTCACGCTCCAAGCGCTCTTGAATAATCTCCATGTGGAGCAAACCGAGGAACCCACAACGAAAACCAAACCCTAGGGCTACGGAAGATTCAGGGATAAACGTAAGCGATGCGTCATTTAATTGCAGTTTTTCAATGGATGCACGTAAATCCTCATAATCGTCGGGATCGATGGGATAAACTCCGGCAAAAACCATGGGTTTTACATCCTCAAAACCTGAAATTGCTGTCGGACAAGGTCTATGAACATGCGTAATTGTGTCTCCAACTTTAACCTCTTTCGCCGTTTTTATTCCGCTTATAATATATCCCACATCGCCAGCACTCAAACTGGATTGTGGTGAATACTCCATTCGAAGGACGCCAATCTCCTCAGCATTGTACTCCTTTTTGGTATTCACAAATTTAACTAAGTCTCTGGTTTTAATGGTTCCATTAAGCACTTTAAAGTAGGCTACGATACCACGAAACTGATTAAAAACACTATCAAAAATCAATGCTTGAAAAGGGGCATCAGCGTCGCCTTTTGGTGCAGGGACTCGTTTTATAATGGCATCAATGATTTGCTCAACACCCATTCCTGTCTTTCCAGATGCTTCAATAATGTCTTCATAATCGCATCCAATTAAATCAACAATTTGATCTTTTACCTCTTCGGGCATAGCATTGGGCAAATCCATTTTGTTTAAAATTGGAATAATTTCCAAATTATGCTCAATGGCCATATATAAATTACTAATTGTCTGTGCTTGAATACCTTGTGTGGCATCTACAATAAGCAATGCTCCTTCACAGGCAGCAATGGAGCGCGACACTTCATATGAAAAGTCGACATGTCCTGGAGTATCTATCAGATTTAAAATATAATCTTTACCATCCGAATACTTTAAATTCATTTGAATTGCGTGGCTTTTAATAGTAATTCCGCGCTCACGCTCTAAGTCCATACTATCTAGTATCTGAGCTTTTTGATCACGCTCCAACACCGTATTTGTTGATTGTAACAATCGGTCGGCCAATGTACTTTTCCCATGATCGATATGGGCAATAATGCAAAAATTACGTATATGATTCATCTTTTAATTATTTCTTATTGTAAAACTACACCATCTATGTTTGCTCAAACTGCAAAACACTGCTATTTAAAACTAAATCCTTAGTATTGAAAAACAACTGAACTCAAGCATGATTATAATTCTCTCCCAAATTGCGCACAAAAATACAAAAAGAAATGGGATTTATAATATTATAAATAATAGGTTGTCTCTTTTTTTCGAGATGCCAAGATAAAAACCATACATAGAGCGCAATAAAAATTGGTATCAAGGGAGTGAGCTGTCGAGTCGTAAAATAGAGATCTAAAGCTTATTTTCAATCGAAGTACAACACGAAACTCGAGATATTGAAATTCAGTAGTACTGTAAAGCAATACGGTTCTTTAAATTGAAACTTTGATATTTGCAACATGCTGAAATAATTCGTACTTTTGATTCAAACAAACGCATCAAACAATGCTTACAGCAGTAGTAATAGACGACGAACCAATAGCAGCAACACTCCTAAAAAAAACGCTTTCAATGCTATCGGATGTTGAAGTAATCCAAACGTTTACAGAGCCTTTAAAAGCTGTAGATTGTCTCGAAGAATTGGATCCTGATGTTGTGTTCCTAGACATTGACATGCCAGGCATTGACGGGCTAACTTTAGCTAAAAAAATTAACGAATACAATTATCCTCCCTTTATAATTTTCACCACAGCCCATAGTGATTATATGCTTGATGCTTTGAGAAATCAGGCGTTCGATTTTTTAATAAAACCCATCGACACCAAGGATCTATCGAATTGTTTAAAACGAATTGAACTAAAGAAAATAGAACGTATCAAGGAACAGTTAAAGGATGGAATCCCAGCGCATCGACAACATTTAAAATTCTACTCCCGAGCTGGATTCATCATTGTTAAACCTGCCGAAATTATCTATTTTAGAGCAGAGGGGAGTTACTGTGAAATATATACGTTAAATGAAAAAATCGTACTCCCCCACAACCTAGGTAAAATTGAACAAATTCTACCCAAAGGTTATTTTTTACGCATAAACCGGTCGGTAATTATAAACCCTGAGTATATCCGAAGCGTGGATAAAAAAAACCATTCTGCGCTTATTGGAACCCCCGAGAAATCATTTGAAGTCCCTTTAACCATATCGTACCTTCCTATTATAGAGTCGCTTTTTGATTCCTAAACAATTCTCAAATATGGTTGTTTCTATAGGAAACTAAAAAGATACAGTTATGACAGATTTATCAACAACATTTATGGGTCTTAAGTTAAAGAACCCAATTATTGCGGGCTCATCGGGGCTTACAGGCAATATTGAAGAAATTGAAGACTTAGCATCAAAAGGAGCCGGGGCAATTATCCTAAAATCGTTATTCGAAGAGGAGATTATTTACGAACTCGAACAAGATATGCAACAGATGCAAGGGCGACAATTTGTTTACCCTGAGACCTTTGACTACATGGAAACAACACCCACAAAGGATCGTATCCGACAATATATCGAGTTAATAAAGGAGGCGAAATCGAGAGTCGACATTCCAGTTATTGCTTCCATAAATTGTGTTTCAGATCAAAAATGGATCTATTTAACGCAAGAAATCGAAAAGGCAGGCGCCGATGCTATTGAACTCAACCTTTTTATACTGCCCAGCGATTTGTCGCGAACAGCCGATGAAAATGAAAAACTATATTACAGTATTTTAAAACAGGTAAAAGAAAAAACTAAACTTCCGGTAGCGGTGAAAATTAGCTACTACTTTTCAAATTTAGCCTCCACCATAAAAAAACTTTCGGATTCCGGTGCCGACGCAATTACCCTATTCAATCGTTTTTACTCGCCTGACTTCGATATCGACACTTTCGAAATCATTCCGTCAAATATTCTTTCCCATCAAGGAGAATTGAGCATGTCGCTTCGTTGGGTTGGAATGATGAGTGGTAGAGTAGATTGTGATATTGCTTCGTCAACCGGAGTTTACACCGGGCAAGATACCATTAAACAACTTCTTGCCGGAGCATCGGCGGTACAAATAGTCTCCACGTTGTACAAAAACGGAAGTGTCCAAATCAAACTGATTCTGAAAGAATTAGAGCAGTGGATGGAAAAACATAATTTTAAAACCATTGCCGATTTTAAAGGGAAATTAGCGCAAAGCAATACCGTTAATCCTGCATCGTATGAACGGGTACAATTTATGAAGCATTTTTCGCAATTCATTAAGTTTAAAAAATAAACCCAAACCCCTCATAAAATAAGAACAGCGCTGTATTTTATTAATATAGCGCTGTTCTTATTACTGCACAATGTGGTTTAAAAACAAAAAGAGCTCTGATTTCTCAAAACTCTTTGTGCCCGGAGCCGGAATCGAACCGGCACGAATTTACATTCACTGGTGTTTGAGACCAGCGCGTCTACCAATTCCGCCATCCGGGCGTTTTTTGGTGGTGCAAAGGTAATATCTTTTTTATTACTCGCAAATTATTTTCTTTATTTTACCTCTTCAAAATCGACATATTCTCCAACGCCATCTCGATCATTCTTTGTCTCTTTTTTATCGACACTCACATATACTTCGCCGGTTTTTGTTCTACGAGATTGAGACGCCCCTGGCGAGTTGTGCTGATTACGTCGTGAAACTCTTCGAATAAACCAATGAAAAAACATTCGTCCTACAAATTGTAAAATAATAAGAACTAAAATAAATATTAACAAAAAACGGAACATGTCTTGGAATTTAAATTACGCTAACAAAAAAACAATAATATAAAGGCAATCGCATAGAGAGCAATTTTAAGACGATCTACAGAAAGTCCAAATATTTTCATACTTGGATATGTTAGTGTCACACTAATGATTGAAAACACGGCCGTGCCAAGTAAAATCCAATTAAAAAAGACGTGTGTAAACAGATCCATTTTATAAAACAGTGCTCCCGAAACGATATGCATTATGGATTTAGCTAATACTATGCCAAAATAAAAAACCAAATTCTGATATAAAAGCGAAGCCGATGCTATTTTTTTCCGGTCTCTTACTATAGCATGCAAAAGAATTATTAAGATCATTGCCCCAATAAGGATTTTATCCGGTATTAATGTAAACCCTTTTAAAAAATATTTGCCAAAAAGCCATCCAAGGGAAAGAAATACAACGTACATAATTGTTGTCCCAAAAATGGTTATCAGAACTTCGGTTACTGTTTTCCGGTTAATATACACTAGGCGTGTTGCTTGTAACGAAAACATCTCAAATAATATTCCCAAAAGAATAAATAGAGCTACTGTATTGATGTGCATTTTTAATCTATTTTAATATCATAAATAAATCCGTCGATATGTCCCACCAATAGGTGAAAATTAGGTTCACTTTCATATCGCGTAATGGTAAAGGGTGTAATTCCGTGTTGCGGAAACATTGAAAATTGCTTCCCGTTGGAATCGAATAAGAAAACTTTTCGATCTTCACGATCTACAATTCCTAGCCCTCTACTTTTGCTTGAAAACCGATATAGGGCTGGCATATCAACTATGGAACCTCTGAAAACATAAGAAAACAATTTCCCACCCGTCTGATTTGCAACAATTAACTGGTTTTTATCAACAAAGACGTGATTTCCTTTTCCATCGGGGGAAAAATCGGCATATAAATAGTAATGATCGGGGGATAATTTAAACAACTCCTCGCGACGAACAGTACCATCAATCGATATTGACATCAACTGCCCTTGGGTGGTTGTGGTAAACCAACGGTTTCGCAAACTACTATAATAAAATGGATTATTTTTGGATTTACCTTTCAATTCTGAAGGCTTAATGCGTTGATCTCCCCTACGATCCAGAATGTAGATTCGCAAATTGTCGCCCATCAGTAAATAGTCTTTTACGCCAATTCTAAAGTGCTGAACGGGGGTTGTAACTATACCGTCGGTTGTTGTAAATGACCAGCCTTCAATGCTGTTGGCATCAATGTCAATCATAGAAAGTGAACGATCAACATGGGGCATAACTATTCTGTAATTTTTGTTGTCGTCGTAATCAAAAAGGCTAAGTCCGGCAGACGCATTGCTCTTTAATTCCAATGGATATTTGTCGGTATCATCTCCATTTCGATCAATTAGATATATTCGATTTGCAGTATTGAACAAAAGCTGTAAAAATCCATTTTTATATCTATCCACCTGATAGACTTCGCTTAATATTAATCCATCGAGCTGTTTTTGCCACAAAACACGTCCTTGTCGATTTAACAAATAGATAATATTAGCACTGTCCTGAACTATAATTTCCGAGCTATTTGTGGTATGATTTTTAACAATTATGGGTTTCATAACCGACGATCCCTGAAGCCGACTTTTCCATTCAAATACTTTGTTGGTTTTAGTGTTCTGCTGTCCAAAATTGACAACAATATTGTGGTATGGTTTCTCCATGTCGGCACTCACCTGCCATAAAATACCGAATGGAAACTGATTTAAAGTTTCTCTCAGCTTGGCTAATGGTTGTTCAGAAACCCAGAAAGAGAGCAGGTCGGTTTTTGAACCTCTTTGCTGGTATAGCGAAAGGTTTGCGCTACTTGCCTTCTGTTCAATCACTTTCTGATAATCCATTGAACCGTCATAGGATTGATGCAGAATAATGGCATTCATTGTTTTACGCAACAGATCGCTATTTTCGGCTACCAACAAAAATCCGGATACAATTCCAATACATTTAGCCTCTTGCACTGCAAATGCAGATCCAAATAGTTCTCCTGTAAAATTACCCCATGCGGATTCAAATATGGAAAAATGGGTCTGATCATCAAATTTATACTTAACCTCTCGCGCGCTAATCTTTTGATTTACAGCAAACTCAACCATGTTTTTCAGATTAAACTCGGTGGTACTCGCTCCCTTTATTTTGAATCCAACAACGGAGTGTTCATCTTTTGTTGTAAAACGGACAATTTCACCATCATAGATTCGTGTAATAAATTCGCGCATGTCTATGCCGTAGTGTTTTTTAAAACGCTGGTCGCTTTTCGCAAGATATTTTCCACCTATAGGCAGCGTTTCGTTGTATGCCAAATGATAGTAATTGTTGGCAAATGCTGGAATTAATTTTTCAATGGAGGTTTTCTGAGGTGTGTGTCCATCGATATCTTTAACATATCCTTTTTTGTTTTCTCCTCCCGACAAACCATTGATTAACAGTGTATTGCTTTTCGTCCACAGATCAAGAACAGCCCATCCCGTATCCATAAAAAATGGAAAATCGGTCACGGATTGCTCTCGATTATTGATAAACAGATTAGCAACGGCATCGGTGGATGCGAATTTATTTACCTTCTGAACTTGATTATTGAGACTTTCAGGATCGAAGTTTAGTTGAGCAATGGCTTTTGCCATGGCACGCGATTTTTCAACATTATCAGAAATAATAATTAACCCTGAATTTTCAGTAACACCAATTGTTTTGTCTTTTGAAATGGTTATTCCATAAATAAGGTTTCCAGATTCTCTTTTTTTTGTAACTGTATTACGTTCGGGGAGACTTTTCACAAAATCCCTTATCCAATCGTCTGCTCCAGATGCGTTTACAAACGAAAGAACCCAGTTTGAGCCATATTTTGGGTGATATGAATAGTAAATTTCTTTGGACTTCTCGTAAAACTCGGCAGAAATAAAACCTGGAAGAGATGCGGTATCGGTAAATTGTGCTTTAAAATAGGCGCTTGATGGATTGATTTCAAAACTCTGAAAGAAGTTCTTTGGGCTGTTTACACGAACAACAATTTCAGTGGAATCGTCAAAAATTGCTAATGGAGGAACATGACTAGCGGAATCTTTCCGAGTCATAATAACCACTGCAACAATTGCGACTAAAAAGAATGTAATTGCAAAAATCTTCAACCCTCGTACCAACATAATTTTTTAACGATTTAATATATTTGATTCGAATACAATTATAGTTAGAATTTTCGATATTTTCCATCGAATTGTCGATAATTATGTGCCTTATAAAAACATCAATAAACCCATTTCATCATTATCAATGTAACGCATTTTGTTTGCGTTTTAAACACATATCTGCATATTTAGAAACTACAGTTCTTGCTTCTCAACAGAGCTATTATCAATTTCCACAGGCGGATAATCTATGGTGTAATGTAGGCCGATACTCTCTTTTCTTCGGATTGCATATTTCATAACCAAATATCCAACATTGATTAAATTACGCAGTTCGCATAGTTCAGGAATTACCTTTGACCGACGGAAAAGATTTTCTGTTTCCTGATAATTAATTTCCAATCGAGTAAGAGCCCTATCCAATCGAAGATTTGAACGAACAATTCCAACATAGTTGCTCATAATCGATTGCACCTCCTTAACACTTTGAGTAATTAAGACCATCTCTTCGTTTGGGGTTGTTCCGTCATCATTCCAACAGGGAATCCCCGTGGGTATTTCGTGCTTCTTAAATTGAGTAATAGCATGATTGGCAGCTCTGTCGGCATACACAACAGCCTCGATCAAAGAATTGGAGGCGAGCCTATTGGCTCCATGTAGTCCGGTAGAAGAGACCTCTCCGGCGGCATATAAATATTTTATGTAACTCTCCCCATTCGTATCCACTTTAACGCCACCACATTGATAATGAGCAGCAAATACAACTGGAATCATATCTTTAGTAATATCAATTCCAACCTTCATACAGTGATTCGTGATATTTGGGAAATGAGCCACTAATTTTTTAGGGTCAATATGTCGGCAATCGAGGTAAACATAGTCGTCGCCATGAATTTTCATCTCCTGATCAATGGCTCTGGCAACAATATCACGGGGTGCAAGTTCCAACCGTGAATCGTATTTTTTCATAAACTCTTCGCCTTTACAGTTGCGAATTTTTGCTCCAAAACCCCGAAGAGCTTCTGTAATTAAAAATGCAGGTCGTACTCCTTGATTATAAAATGCGGTTGGATGAAATTGCACAAACTCCATGTTCTCAATCAATCCTTTGGCTCGATACACCATGGCTATTCCGTCGCCTGTTGCAACATCAGGGTTTGTTGTGTTTTGATATAAATTTCCACTGCCTCCGGTTGCCATCATGGTAATGGGCGCCAAAAATGTTTTAACAACACCACTTTTTTTATCCAGAACATAAGCGCCATAGCATTCAATATCACGATCATAGCGTGTAATAATTCTTCCTAAATGGTGCTGAGTTATTAAATCGATGGAGAAATGATTTTCGAATATATGGATATTGGGATTATTCTTTATTTGATTCATTAATCCGCGTTGAATCTCATAGCCGGTAATATCCTTATAATGTAGAATTCTATGCTCTGTATGTCCGCCTTCTTTTGCCAAATCGTACTTTCCAGACGCATTCGTGTCAAATTGCACGCCCCAGTGTACAAGTTGATTTATTTGGGCTGGAGCCTCTTTTACGACCATTTCGACCACCTCTGGATCATTTATATTACATCCTGCTCTCAATGTATCTTTAACGTGCTTATCGTAATTGTCTGAATCACAGATAACGGCAGCAATTCCACCTTGGGCGTATCTTGTATTTGTATCGTCGAGTTTGGTTTTTGTAACCACGGCAACTCGTCCGTAAGGAGCAACTTTTAAAGCAAAACTAAGGCCGGCTATGCCGCTGCCTAAAACTAAAAAATCGTATCGTAATTTCATTGCATGACCACTAAGATTGTCCATAACTAAAAACCTTTGCTTCAATTTTAATAGAGGCGTTTCAACACCACAAAGGTACAAAAATTGAACCCCGTTATTCTTTGACACATTAAAATGATGCCCTTGATCTTATTTCAAAACTAAATAGACCCCATCATAAAAACATGATGAGGTCTAATTTCATTGAGTAAACAAATGATTTTAATAGTAACTATAATCTGTCGATGCTATTAACCGCACCTGTAAACCACACAAACCCCGATCGTTTCGCCCCAATTTATATTTCACTTTGTCGCCAATTTTCAATTCATTAAAATCGCCCTCTTCCACTTCGCCATAGTAGAAAAAAACATTGGGGGAATTATTTTCTGGTTTTATGAAACCATAGCCTTCCTTCACAGCTTGCACATTGCCAATATAATCTTGATCCGATTCCAGCACTGTGTTTTTCACGCCGGGATCATCTTTGTCAAAATCCTCTTCAATGAACGGATCCTCTTTACTTGTCGATTTTTTCACAAACAGCGCATCCATAAAAGGGTCGTCGGTGGCCAATCTCTCTTCAATTATTGATTGCATAAAAACTGGATAACTAACTTCGTTCAAAAGTTGTTGCGAGGTTGTTGTAACCATTTGCCGACCTTGTGGATCGATATATTCAAACTCCCAACTCAACACCATTACTCTAATTCCTAGCGTATTCAGTTTCCGCGCCAAGGGTACATAATCGCTATCACAGGCAATAAGTACAACTACATCAAATTTCTTGTACATACTTAATTCGAGCGCCTCAAGGGAAAACCACACATCGAGTCCTTTTTCGCCTCGAGCGGTAATGGGAAGATAATGTGTAACAATTCCGGAAGTCATTAAAATATCGTCGAACTGTCGCTCTGCCATCAATTTGTTGGATTTTTGAGACTCAATGGCCAAATAACGTCCTCTAAAATAATGGGCGTCAACAATCTGAGATTGACAGATGTCAACTTTTTCATAGTCGGCCACCATTTTTCGAACAAAATCGTGCAATCCCGAAATACTGATGCGTGCTTTTCGTGGATGAATGTAATTGTAATAATTGCTAACATGTGCAAAATAATTACCATCGTAAAAAACTCCAATTTTAACTAAATGATTCATTTTAAACATATTTTAAAATATTTTCCACTACATATTAAATCTAAATTAAGCTGATTTTCAATCCAAGGAATATCAAATACGAACTATTTAAAATCCGTTTTGTTTAAGCAAAGGGCATACTTAAAGGACTAACTCTTCGTTTATTATCTACAAAATAACATCGGTAACTCTTTTTACCAACTCCTTGGTAATGTCGGAGGTTTTGCCTTCGGCGTAAATACGAATAATAGGTTCGGTGTTCGATTTTCGCAAATGAACCCATCCTTCGGCAAAATCAATTTTAACTCCATCAATGATGTTTATTTTTTCATTTTTAAACTTTTCAGTTACGATTTTCAAAACATCGTCGACTATAATGGATGGATTAAGATCCACCTTTGTCTTTTCCATAACGTAAATGGGGTAATTCTCCTTTAATTGGCTCACTTTTCTGCCTGTTTCGCACAGATACGACAGAAACAATGCAACTCCAACCAAGGCGTCGCGTCCGTAATGCAGTGGGGGATAAATAATTCCACCATTTCCTTCTCCGCCAATAACCGCGTCCACGCTTTTCATTTGACGAACAACGTTAACCTCTCCAACGGCAGCAGCAAAATACTTTTGCCCATGTTTTTGTGTAATATCGCTCAATGCACGCGACGACGACAAGTTGGAAACCGTTGCTCCTGGAGTATGTCCTAAAATATAGTCCGCCACAGCAACAAGCGTATATTCTTCGCCAAACATTTCTCCATTTTCATCAATAAAAGCCAGTCTGTCCACATCTGGGTCAACCACAATGCCGAAATCTGCCTTATGTTCTTTCACGGCTTTGAGTGTTTCGGAGAGGTTTTTCTCCAATGGTTCGGGGTTATGAGCAAAAATCCCGTTCACTTCACCATTGATCACAACACATTCAACTCCCAATTTTTTCAACAAAGGAGGAATGGAGATCGCTCCCACACTATTAATAGCATCTAAAACAACTTTAAATCCGCGATTTTTAATCTCGTCTTGTTTTACAAGATCGAGTTTTAGAATTGCTTCGATGTGCGTTTGAACGAAATCCGCTGTGGAATATTCACCAAGTTTATGATAAGGTGCGTATTCAAAATCTGAATCCTCAATCATTTTCAACAGAAGTTCGCCCTCGGCAGCATTTATAAATTCCCCCTTGGAATTGAGCAGTTTTAAGGCATTCCACTCTGCTGGATTATGGGACGCAGTAATTATAATCCCACCCTGAGCTTTATAATGCGTTACTGCCATCTCCACCGTTGGTGTTGTTGCTAAACCTAGGTCGATTACATTAATTCCACATGCTAAAAGGGTATTTGTAACCAACTGAGAAACAATGGGACCAGAAACGCGGGCGTCTCTGCCAATTATTACGCTAAGTTGTTGAGTTTGGTACTGTTCTTGTTTATA